>Ga0335070_10003946_pt1 | contig 17293 bp, 15 predicted proteins | sample Lox_Sample_13_FD_206722 | JGI IMG/M metagenome (GOLD analysis project Ga0335070, IMG submission 206722) | Soil microbial communities from Loxahatchee National Wildlife Refuge, Florida, United States - Lox_Sample_1.3 | ecosystem: Environmental > Terrestrial > Soil > Wetlands | place: USA...
TGCTCGGCCGCGGAGGGAGGGGCCGTGTCCGAGAGCGTCGCCGTCCCGCTTTGGCTCGTCGTGGTCGCCGGCCTGCTCGCCGCCTGGGCCGTGCTCGACCGGCTGCTCGTGCCGAGCGTGCGCTGGTTCTTCCGGCGCCGGGTCAACCGGCTGATCGACGAGATCAACACCCGCCTCCGCATCGAGCTGCCGGCCTTCGGCCTGACCAAGCGCCAAGTGCTGATCGACCGGCTGATGTTCGACCCGGCGGTCCAGGACGCGGCCGCCGCCTTCGCGCGCGAGACCGGCGCGCCGCGCGGCGCGGCCATGGCCGAGGTCGATCGCTATGCCCGCGAGATCGTGCCGGCGTTCAACGCCTATCTCTATTTCCGGGTCGGCTACTGGCTGGCCAAGCGCGTGGCGACGCTGCTCTACCGCGTGCGCCTCGGTTACGCCGACGAAGACGGCTTCCGGCGCATCGACCCGAAGTCGACCGTCGTCTTCGTCATGAACCACCGCAGCAACATGGACTATGTGCTGGTCGCGTTCCTCGCGGCCGAGAAGGCGGCCTTGAGCTACGCGGTCGGCGAATGGGCGCGCGTCTGGCCGCTGCAGCAGCTGATCCGCGCCATGGGCGCCTATTTCGTGCGGCGCAATTCCGGCAACCCGCTCTATCGCAAGGTGCTCGAGCGCTACGTCCAGATGGCGACCGAGGGCGGGGTGAGCCAGGCGGTCTATCCCGAGGGCGGGCTGAGCCGCGACGGCCGCCTCCGCCCGCCGCGCTTCGGATTGATCGACTACATGGTCAAGGGCTTCGATCCGGCGGGCGAGCGCGACCTCGTGTTCATCCCGGTCGGCCTCAATTACGACCGCGTGCTCGAGGACCGCAGCCTTTTGCGCAAGATCGACGAGCGCTCCGAGGCGCGGCGCAAGGCGTCGGGCGTGGCGACGGCGCTCGCCTTCGTCTGGCGCAATCTCTGGCTCATGGCGCGCGGCCGCTGGCACCGCTTCGGCTATGCCTGCGTCAATTTCGGCACGCCGGTCTCGATGCGCGCCTATGTCGCGGCCTCGGGCATCGACTTCCGCCATCTCTCGACCAAGGCGCGCAAGGACGCCGTCGAATTTCTGGTGACGCATCTGATGGAGGCAGTGGGGCGCGTCGTGCCCGTGCTGCCGGTGTCGCTGGTCGCCGCGGCGCTGCTGCGCGATCCCGACCGGCGCTTCAGCGAATTGGAGCTGAAGGCCGCGGCCGAGCACCTGATCGAGGCCCTCCTGGCGCGCGGCGCCCATTTCTACGTGCCGCGGCGCGACCAGGACTACGCCTTCGCCGTCGGCCTGCGCATGCTGACCCTGCGCCGCCTGATCGGCAATGAAGACGGGCTCTATTCCGCGCGCGACGGCGACCTCGCCGTGCTGTCCTACTACGCCAACGCCATCGATCACCTGCTGCCCGACGAGGCGCGCGGAATCGACACGTTGCGCGAGGTGCCGCGCGAGACGCGGCGGGCGGCGGGCGCGGTCTAGCCCCGGGTGAGCGTGAGCCGCACCGCGCCCAACTCGACCTCGGCGCCGGGGTCGAGCGGCACGGGCCGGCCGGCCTTGATGACCCGGCCGTCGACCACGGTGCCGTTGGCCGATTCGAGGTCCTCGATTGCCAGGTCGTTGGCCTTGAGGCGCAGCCGCGCGTGCGTGCGCGACACGCTCTGGTCGGCGATCACCAGATCGGCCTGCTCGGCGCTGCGGCCGACGATCAGGCCGTCGGCGGCGTCGCGCAGCTTCGACCCGGAGACGGTGAGGCGCACAGCTTGGCCGGCGCCGTCGAAGCCCGACAGCACCCAGGTGAGGCCCGCCTCCTCGTCGCCGCGCCCGCGCATGAGCGGCGTGGTGCGCTGGCCCGACACGACTGTGCCGCCCTCGACCGGGCTCTCGCTGCGCTGCGTCGGCTCTGACGTCCGCGGCACGCTCTCCGAGACGGGCACAGAGCTGCCGCCGCCCTTGGGCCGCTCGATGCGCGCCGCGATGCCGCCCGCGCCGCGCAGGATCGGCCAGGTCGAGAACGCGAAGACCCAGATCATGACCAGGTTGACGACCGGCACCAGCAGGATCAGCGCCCACCAGCCGGAGTAACCCGCGCGCCGGATGATGCGCACATAGCACCAGGCGAAGAAGATGAAGACGACGAGCCCGAAGAGGGCGATCAGCCATTGCCAACCCGAAAGATCGTCCATGGTCAGCGACCTTCGGTGCCCGCCTTCACGGGCCACTGCGCGAAGGCGAGGATCAGGATGCAGATCAGGCCGCCGATGGCAGGGATCAGCACGAACAACGAGAACCAGGGGCTCATCCCGGTCTTGCCGAAGATCTTCCACAGCGGCACGAGGAACAGAATGGCCAGAACGACAATGTTCACCAGGATCGCCATGCGCCTTCCCCCCTTTGATCCGGCGCGGTCAGCCTAGCACGGCCGCAGCGTCAAAACATGGTCTCCAGCACCCGGTCGGGCGGCTTGTGGCCGTCGGCGAAGGTCTTGATGTTGATGATGACCTTCTCGCCCATGTCGACGCGGCCCTCGATGGTGGCCGAGCCCATGTGCGGCAGCAGCACGACGTTGTCGAGCTCGACCAGCTTCGGGTTGACCGCCGGCTCGTGCTCGAACACGTCGAGGCCGGCGCCGGCCAGCTCCTTGGCGCGCAGCATGCGGGTCAGCGCGTTCTCGTCGATGACCTCGCCGCGCGAGGTGTTGACGATATAGGCCTGCGGCCGGAGCAGCGCGAGCCGCCGCGCCGAGAGCAGATGATAGGTCGCCGGCGTGTGCGGGCAATTGACCGAGACGATGTCCATGTGCGCCAGCATCTGGTCGAGGCTCTCCCAATAGGTCGCCTCGAGCTTCTGCTCGACCTCGGGCGAGACGCGCCGCCGGTTGTGGTAGTGGATCGACAGGCCGAAGCCGCGCGCGCGGCGCGCCACCGCCTGGCCGATGCGGCCCATGCCGATGATGCCGAGCCGCTTGCCCCAGATGCGGTGGCCGAGCATCGAGGTCGGGCTCCAGCCGGTCCAGTTGCCCGAGCGCAGCAGGCGCTCGCCCTCGGCGAGCCGCCGCGGCACGGCGAGCATCAGCGCCATGGTCATGTCGGCGGTGTCCTCGGTCAGCACGCCGGGCGTGTTGGTCACGGTGATGCCGCGCTGGCGCGCGGTCGCCAGGTCGATATGGTCGACGCCGGTGCCGAAGGACGCGATGAGCTTGAGGCGCGGGCCGACCTGCGCGAGCACGGTCTTGTCGATGCGGTCGGTGACGGTCGGCACGAGCACGTCGGCGGTCTTGACCGCCTCGATCAGCTTGGCCTGGGACATCGGCTGGTCGTCGCGGTTGAGGCGCGTGTCGAACAGCTCCATCATCCGCGTCTCGATCGCGTCGGGCAGCTTGCGCGTGACCACGACCAGCGGCTTCTTATGCGGCATGGACGCCCTCCCGTTGCGGCTGCCTGTCCCGGCCCTGAGCCCATTAGCAAGCGCGCCCTGGGTTGTCCAGCATCATCGGCCGGACGCGCGTCGCACGGCCTTGACCGCGAGCGGACGCGACCGTAAACGAGGAACGCCGGCCCCTGCCGGCGCCGTTCGGGAGCCCGATTGACCAGCGTCCTCCTGCCGCCGCTTCGAAGTGCTCGCGCCGCGATCGCCGCCCTGATGGTCGGCGTTCTGCTCGCGATCGGGATGGCCGACGCGGCGCGCGCCGAGTCGGGCCGGCCGGTGCCGCGCTTCGTCTCGCTGCGCTCTGACGACGTCAACGTGCGCACCGGCCCGGGCCTGCGCTACCCGGTCGACTATGTCTACCGGCGCCGCCATCTGCCGGTCGAGGTGATCGCCGAATGGGACACCTGGCGCAAGGTGCGCGATTGGGAGGGCGCGGTCGGCTGGGTCCATCAGAGCACGCTGTCGGCGCGCCGCTACGCGCTCATCATGGCCCCCGCCGGCCAGTTGCGCACGCTCAAGCGCGAGCCGGCCGACAGCGCGGCGGCCGTGGCCCAGGCCGAGCCGATGGTGATCGGCCAGGTCCTGGAATGCCGGCCGCAATGGTGCCGGCTCGACGTGCAGGGCAATCGCGGCTGGCTGCCGCGGACCGACCTCTGGGGGCTCTATCCCAACGAGACGCTGAAATAGCCGGGGTGCGCGGGCGAACCGCGACGACGCTGGCCTACTGCAATCTGGGCTTGCAGCCCGCGCCAACGCGTGCCAGCGTAAACGCAAGGGGCCCGCGATGCCGGAACCGACGCTATGCGACTCGCAACCCGGCGCCTGACCGTCATTTTCTTCGCGACGGCCGCCCTTCTCGGCGTTGCGATGTATCTCACCTACAACCTGTCGCGCTATGCGGCGCGCAGCCAGGACGACGTGCTGCGCACCTATGAAGCGCTGCGCGCGACGCGAGCTGTCCTCGTCCTCGTCCAGGACGCCGAGACCGGCCAGCGCGGATACATCCTGACCCGCCAGGGCGACTACTTGAAGCCTTACAACGACGCCCTGGCCGCCCTGCCCGGCGCCATCGCCGAGATGAAGGCGCAAGCCTCGGTCAACGACTATCAATCGGCGAAAGCCGCGGAGCTCGAATCGGCCATCCGCGCCGAGCTCGACGAGCTCGACAAGTCCATCGGCGTGGCGCGGACCGAGGGCTTCGATGCCGCCCGCGCCCTGGTGCTGACCGACGCCGGCAAGCGGGCCATGGACAGGATCCGCACCCAGGTCGACGAGCTCCTGGCGGCGCAGCGCGCCGAGCTGACACGGCGCATCGCGACGACAGACCAGGCCGAAACCGAGACGCTGCTGGTCGCGACCGTCGGCGGGCTGATCGCGCTCATCGCGCTCGTCACGGCATCGCTCAGCCTGGCGCGCAACTATCGGCGGCTCCGCCGCGCCGAGATCGCGCTGTCGGAGAAGACGGTCGTGCTTCAGGCGACCCTCGACAACGTCCGCGACGGCATCGCGGTGTTCGGCCGCGATCTGTCGCTGGTCGCTTCGAACGAGCGCTTCTTCCGCATGTTCGAAATTCCGTCCGGCGCGCGCCGCGAGCGCCGCAAGCTCACCGAGTTGAGCACGGGCGACGGGCGCGCGCTCGACGTGCTGCTCAGCCCGCCGCCGTCGGGCGCCGCGGCGGGCGCCTACACCGACAGCAGCGGCGGCACGCTGTTCCAGATCGCCCATGCCGGGCGCGACATCGAGGTCTACCGCAACGCCATGCCCGACGGCGGGCTGATCGTGGCCTGCGCCGACATCACTCGGCGCACGCGCGCCGAGGCGATGGTGCGCCAGACCCAGAAGATGGAGGCGATCGGTCATCTGACCGGCGGCGTCGCCCACGACTTCAACAATCTGCTGCAGGTTATCCGCACCAATCTCGACCTGCTGGCGGGCGACGTCGCCGGCAATGCGCGGGCCGAGGAACGCCTGGCCAACGCCCTGACCGGCACCGTCCGCGGCGCGCGGCTGACCCAGCAGCTCCTGGCCTTCGCGCGGCGCCAGCCGCTCGCGCCGGTCGTCATCAACCTCGGACGGCTGGTCGGCGACATGACCGACATGCTGCGGCGCACGCTCGGCGAGACCGTCGAGATCGAGACGATCGTCGGGGGCGGATTATGGAACACGCTGGTCGATCCGAGCCAGGTCGAGAACGCCGTCCTCAACCTGGCGATCAACGCGCGCGACGCCATGCCCAAGGGCGGCAAGCTGACCATCGAGCTGGCCAACTCCTTTCTCGACGAGGCCTACGCCGCCGAGCACAGCGAGGTGACGCCCGGCCAGTACGTCATGCTCGCCGTCACCGACACGGGCACCGGCATGACGCCGGAGGTGATGGCCCACGCCTTCGAGCCGTTCTACACGACCAAGGGCGAAGGCCAGGGGACGGGCCTCGGCCTCTCCATGGTGTTCGGCTTCGTCAAGCAGTCGGACGGCCACGCCAAGATCTACAGCGAGCCCGGCCAGGGCACGACCGTGAAGCTCTACCTGCCGCGCTCGCGCCGGCCCGAGGAGCGCGCAACGGCGCGCCCGCTTGCCCGCGCCGCCGGCGGCAGCGAGACCATCCTGGTCGTCGAGGACGACGCGGCCGTCCGGCGCGCCACGGTCGAGATCCTGGGCGATCTCGGCTATCGCGTGCTCGAGGCCGAGGACGGCGAGAGCGCGTTCGCCCGGCTCGCCGAGCACGGACCGGTCGACCTCCTGTTCACCGACGTGGTCATGCCCGGGACAATGTCCTCGCGCGAGTTGGCGCGCCAAGCCCAAGCGCGCTATCCCGGTCTCGCCGTGCTGTTCACGTCCGGCTACACCGAGAACGCCATCATCCACCACGGCCGGCTCGACGACGACGTCCTGTTGATCAGCAAGCCCTACGGCAAGGACGAGCTGGCGCACAAGGTGCGGAGTGCGCTCGCGACGGCCAGGCGCGCGACGCCGGCGTCCCGCGGCGACGGCGCCGACCGGCGCGCGGCGCCCGCCGCGCCCATCCGCCTCGAGCGCGCCGCTGCCGCGCGCCCGGGCGCGCTCACCGTCCTGCTGGTCGAAGACGAGCCGCTCATCCGCCTTGCCACCATCGACCAGCTCGAGGAGCTGGGCCACAGGGCGATCGGCACCGCCACGGCCAAGGAGGCGCTGCGCGTGCTCGAGGAGCGCGACGACGTCGACGTGCTGCTCACCGATCTCGGCCTGCCCGGCATGAACGGCGGCGAGCTGGCGGTCGAGGCGCGGCGGCGCAAGCCGGCGCTCCATGTCGTCATCGCCAGCGGCCGCACCAGCCCGGTCGACGGCAGTCTCGCGGCGCTGACGGACGCCATCCACCTCAACAAGCCCTACCTCGTCGAGGAGCTGCGCCGCGCCCTGGCCGGCGCCTCGCGGCCCTAGAGCCGACCGACCGGATGCCGGCCCGGCGACAGGCGGTTGACTCGGGCCGCCCCGGATACATACTATCCGGTCAGCATCTTTGGAGCGACCCCTTGACCTCGACCGCGCTCGCCGCCCGGCCGGCCACCAAGAAGGCGCAACGCGCCGCCAGCACCGAGAAGCTGCTCGCCGCGGCGCTGCGCCTGTTCGTCTCGCAGGGCTACCGCCACACCACGGTCGACGAGATCGCCGAGGCCGGCGGCCTGACCAAGGGCGCGGTCTATTTCTATTTCCGCAGCAAGGAAACCGTGCTGATGACCCTGCTCGACCGGGTCGAGGCGGTGGTCGTCGAGCCGATGCGGGCGCGCGTCGGGGAAGCCGGGCCCACGGCGCACGACAAGTTCATCGCCTTCATCCACGGCCAGGCGCGGCTCGGCATCGAGGGCCCCGACGAGGTCCTGCTCCTGATCCTGATGTCGCTCGAATTCGCCGGTGCCGGCGGCGCCATCGAGGCGCGGCTGCGCGCCATCTACGAGCGCATGTACCAGACGGTCGAGGAGATCATCGCGCTCGGCCGGCGGCGCGGCGAGTTCCGCACCGATTTGCGCCTGCGCGAACAGGCGGCGATCATCATGGGCGCGCATGACGGCACCTTTCTCGAATGGTATCGCCGCAAGAGCGCCTTCAACGGCCGCGGCCTGACGCGCGCGCTGCGCGTCACGCTGCTTCAGGGATTGGAACGGCTCGCGTGACGCGCGCCGCAGGGAGGAACGCCATGGGCGAGAAGGCCTTCGTCGTCGGCCATATGTACAAGGAGAACGATCCGGACATGCCGGAGGAATTCCGGCAGTTCATGATCAAGCTCCTCAAGCACGTGCACATCGAGAACAGCGGCAATCCCTATTGCCGCGAGGTCGTCGCCAACATCGCCTCGGCCGGGCTGCGCTATGCGCCCGACGGCAAGACCGCGCTGACCGAGGCGGTGATCGTCAAGCAGGAGGCCGAGCACGGCGAGATCGTCGCCAAGCTGATCCGCAGCCTGGGCGAGGACCCGGAGATCGAGAAGGAGGTCGGGCAGTACGCCTTCAAGATCCCGCTCGAAAGCTGGTGCGATGTCGCCTGGTTCCACATGCTGATCGACCGCGTCGGGCTCTATGTCGGCATCGAGTGGATGAGTTCGACCTACGAGCCCCTGGCGAAGGTGTCGCCGCGCCTGGAGAAGGAAGAGCTGTTCCACGCCACGGCCGGCTTCAAGCACCTGCAGAAGATCGTCAAGACCGAGGCCGGGCGCAAGGAAGCGCAGCAATTGCTCTACAAATGGTGGCCGGCCGCGCTCGACATGTTCGGCCGCTCGGACTCGCGCAATTCCGAGATCTATGTGAGATGGGGCATCAAGGCCAAGACCAACAAGGAGCTGCGCGAGCAATACATCGCCGAGACTGTGCCGCTGATCGAGCAGCTCGGCCTCACGGTGCCGGACCATCTGGCGAATCGGAAGTATCTGTAGAAGCACTACAGCGCAAGCTCTCACCCACCCGCGCTTTGCGCGGGTTCCCCTCTCCCGCTTGGCGGGAGAGGGTGACGCGCGTAGCGCGGCGGGTGAGGGCCACGCACAATAGAAGACGGGAGGAAACGATGGCCTATACGCTGACCAACGACGGCGGCGTCGGCATCCTGACCATGGAGCAGCCGCCGGCCAACGCCTACACCAAGGCGACGCTTCAGGAGCTGCAGGAGTGCATCGACGAGGCGCGCAACGACACGGCGGTCCGCTGCGTCGTGGTGAAGAGCGCGCTGCCGAAGTTCTTCGCGGCCGGCGCCGACATCTCGACGCTCGACGGTGCGACGGCGCAGAGCTTCACCGATTTCGTGCTGATGGCGCACGAAACCGTGGCGATGATCGAGCGCACGCCCAAGATCTTCATCGCCGCGATCGCCGGGCACTGCATCGGCGGCGGGCTCGAGATCGCGCTCGCCTGCGACATGCGCTTCGCCGCCGCCGGCAAATACGGCCTCGGCCTGGGCGAGGTCAATCTCGGCCTGTCGCCCGGCATGGGCGGCACGCAGCGCCTGGCGCGCCTGATCCAGCCGGCCCAGGCGCTGCACCTGATGATCACCGGCGAGACCGTGCCGCCCGAGCGCGCGCTCGAGCTCGGCATAGTCGAGCGCCTCTACCCGGCCGAGACGTTCTGGGACGAGGTCATGGCCTATGCCAGGAAGCTCGCCCAGGGCCCGAGCCTGGCCCAGGGCCTGATCAAGCTTTCCGTCAAGCACGGCCTCGCGGGCACGCTCGAGCAGGGACTGGCGCAGGAGCGCGCCAACCAGTCGCTGCTGTTCGCTTCGGCCGACGCGGCCGAGGGCGTCAAGGCGTTCCTGGAGAAGCGCAAGGCCAAGTTCGAGGGACGCTGAGCGGCGCAACCGCGCTACAATGGCGCATGCCGCGACGGACAAGCGGCGACGACAATAAGAGTCACGAGGGAGGAGACGACATGCCGGCACCGGTGCGGCATTTCACCGCAAAGGCGCGCGACGCGAAGTTCTGGAACCGCTATACCGAGACGCTGCCGCGCGCCGAGCTCGACGCGCTGCACCTGCACAAGCTCGAGCAGCTGGTCGACTACGTCTACGCCTATAGCCCGTTCTACCGCCGGCGCTTCGACGACATCGGGCTCAAGCCGCGCCACATCAAGAGCATCGCCGACTTCAAGCGGCTGGTGCCGCTCACCGACAAGCAGGATTTCATCCAGCTCCAGCAGGAGCGCCCGCCCTATGGCGACACGCTGACCCTGCCGCTCGAGATGGTGCAGCACCACGTCGAGACCTCGGGCTCGACCGGCTTGCCTTTGGCCGTGCCCTACTCCGCCTACGACACCGAGCGCGTCGGCGAGAGCTGGACCTACGGCTTCTGGGCGCACGGCATAAGGCCGGGCGACGCCATGTACTTCGCCTTCAACTGGGGCAATTTCGCCGGCTTCTGGTCGTGCTATTTCGGCGCCCGGCGCATGGGCTGCCGCGTCATCTCGGGCGGCGGCGCCGACAGCCAGGGCCACATCCGCAACATCCTGCGCCTCAAGCCCAAGATCCTGATCTCGACGCCGACCTTCGCGCTGCGCCTGGCCCAGGTGGCGCGCGAGATGGGCGCCGACATCCGCGGCTCGTCGATCCGCTACACCTATCACGCGGGCGAGCCCGGGCCGTTCGCCCTGCCCGCCATGAAGCAGCAGATCGACGAGGCGTGGGGCGCCGACTCCGGCGAGCTGCTCGGCATCGCCGAGATCGAGGCCTTCGCGCCCGGCTGCCCGCACCGCGACGGCGTGCACGTCAACGAGATGAACGTGTTCTCCTGGTCGATGGACCCGAAGACCGGCCAAGAGAGCGCCGAGGGCGAGATCGGCGAGAACATCATCACCAGCTACACCTACAGCGCCCAGCCGCTGCTCAACTATCGCAGCCACGACCTGGTGCGCCGCGTCGGCCGTTGCGGCTGCGGCCGCACCTGGGAGAAGTTCCAGGGCGTCGTGCTCGGCCGCACCGATTTCATGGTCACGGTGCGCGGCACCAACGTCTACCAGACCGCGGTCGAGAACCTGCTCGGCGCGTTCGACGGCGTCTCGCCGTTCTATCAGCTGGTCCTCGACCATGTGGACGGCAACGACCGCATGACCGTCGAGTTCGAGCCGGAGGCGAACATCCCCGAGGCCGACTGGCCGGCACTGGCGCGCCTGGTCGGCGAGCACATCCACAAGCAGCTGCACGTGCGGCTCGACGTAAAGCCCGTGAAGCCCCACGGCCTGCCGCGCTATGATCTCAAGACCAAGCGCATCATCGACAACCGGCCCAAGGAGCTGCGCCGGATGCTCGACCGCTGACGGAGGGGGAGCCATGACCCGCGACGAACTGATCGCCAAGCTGCACGACGCGCGCGCGCTCGTCTACCAGGCCCATGAGGGCACCGATTTGCCGCAGATCCAGATGATCCTGCGCCACGCCGACCAGAACCTGCACTGGGCGCTGTGGAACCTGGGCGTGGTCAACTCGCTGCGGCCCGACCTGCCGCCCGAGGAGAAGAAGCGCGCGGCGCCGGCGCGCAAGAAGCCCGCGCGCGCGGCGGCCAAGCGCGGCGCGGGCAAGCTCAAGGCGCGCAAGCCAGCGAAGCCCAAGCGTCGCTCGACCGCGCGCGGACGCACCAAGCGCCGCTGACCGCCCCCAAACACGGAGGCCGACCATGAGCTACGAGTTCCTGAAGCTGGACCGGCACGGCGCGATCAGCGTGCTGACGCTCAACCGGCCCGACGTGATGAATGCCTGGAACGCCAAGATGCGCGAGGAGCTGCGCGACGCCGTGCGCGCCCTCGTCGAGGACGATGCGCTGCGCGTCGCCGTCATCACCGGCACCGGCCGCGCTTTCTCGGCCGGCGAGGACGTGCGCGGCATGGGCGACCTGACGGCCGTGGGGCCGCGCGGCTTCCGCCGGCGCGTGCGCATGATCCACAACGTGTTCGACGACATCGAGCAGATGGAGGTGCCGGTGATCGCCGCGCTCAACGGCGTCGCCGCCGGCGGCGGGCTCGAGCTCGCCCTGTCCTGCGATTTCCGCTTCGCCGCCGACACCGCGCGCATGGGCCTGCCCGAGAACCATGTCGGGCTGATTCCGGGCTCGGGCGGTATCTCGCGACTTGTGAAGCTGGTCGGGCCGGCCAAGGCCAAGCGCCTGGTCATGACCGGCGAGATCGTCCCGGCTTCGCGCGCCCTCGAGATCGGCCTGGTCGACGAGGTCGTGCCCGCCGATCAGCTGATGACGCGCGCCATGGCCTTCGCCGAGCAGCTCGCCCAGAAAGCGCCGCTCGCCCTCGGCACCGCGAAACTCGTCATCAACCAGTGCGTCAACGTCGACATCGAGACCGGCCGAAATTTCGAGCGCATCGGCCAAAGCGTGCTCAAGCTCACCGCCGACCACAAGGAAGGCCAGACCGCCTTCGTCGAGAAGCGCAAGCCGAAATTCGAGGGGCGGTGAGCTGGCGGTCTTCTTCCCTACGCTCTGACCCCGACGATAACGCGCGCTTTACTCGGTCGTCATGCCCGCACTTGTTGCGGGCATCCACGACTTTTTCGGCAGCAGCAGACTCGCCGCCGCAAAGAAGTCGTGGATGGTCGGCCTAAAGCCGACCATGACGAGCTTGTTTGGCCCTGGCGATGCCGCGAACCGGCCGCTCACAGGCCCCAAGCCACAATGAGGTCGCCGCTAACCCGATGACAGCGGCCCCCATTTGACGCTAGATATAGCGCCATGGCGGCACGTGGGCCCAAGGGGGGCGGCGCGTCGCGACGCAAGCGCGAGCCCTCCTTCCAGCGCAGCGACGATGAGGACGACGACGGCGCCCTGCGCCCGTCGCCGCGCGACCGTGCGGCGCGCGCCGACTACGGCCGCGGCGGGCGTGGCCGCGGCCGCCGCAAGCGCGCCGCCGCATCCAGTGGCGGTTCCGGCGGCGGCTCGCCGCTCGGCTTTCTGTTCCGCTGGGGCCTGACCGCCGCGGTCTGGGGCATCATCGTCGTCATCGCCCTGCTCGCCTATTACGCCCACGACCTGCCCGACATCCGCGCGCTCGACGCCGGCACGCGCCGGCCGATGATCACGCTGCTCGACCGCTCGGGCGCGCCGTTCATGACCTTCGGCGACAATTACGGCCAGGCGGTGTCGCTCAAGCAGGTGCCGGCGGCGCTGCCCGAGGCGATCATCGCGACCGAGGACCGGCGCTTCTACGATCATTTCGGCCTCGACCCGATCGGCATCGTGCGCGCGCTCGTGGTCAACATCGCGCACGGCACGGTGCGCCAGGGCGGCAGCACGCTGACCCAGCAGCTCGCCAAGAACCTGTTCCTCACGCCCGAGCGCACGATCAAGCGCAAGGTGCAGGAGACGCTGCTCGCGCTCTGGCTCGAGCACCGCTTCTCGAAGAACCAGATCCTCACCATCTATCTCAACCGCGTCTATCTCGGCGCCGGCGCCTATGGCGTCGACGCCGCGGCGCACCGCTATTTCGGCAAGCCCGCGCGGGCGCTGACTCTGTACGAATGCGCGGTCATCGCCGGCCTGCTGCGCGCGCCGACGCGCTACAGCCCGGCGAGCCACCCCGAGGCGGCGGCCGACCGCGCGGCGCAGGTGCTCGCCAACATGGTCGACGCGGGTTACATCGACGCCGCCCAGGCCAAGCGCGCCGAAAGCCAGGGCATGCGCGCCGAGCGCGGGCCCGAGGACATGGGCTATCGCTTCTTCGCCGACTGGGTGCTGCGCGATCTCGGCGACTATATCGGCCACACCGAGACCGACCTGACGGTGCGCACGACCTTCGATCCGGCGCTGCAGCGCCTGGCCGACGCCCATGTCGGCGCCGTGCTCGAAGCCGAGGGGCCGAAGCGCAAGGCGACCCAGGCGGCGCTGGTGGCGCTCGATCCCGACGGCGCGGTGCGCGCCATGGTCGGCGGCCGCGACTACCGCGACAGCCAGTTCAACCGCGCGACCCAGGCGCTGCGCCAGCCGGGCTCGGCGTTCAAGCCCTTCGTGTTCCTCGCCGCGCTCGAAGCCGGGATAGGCCCCGACGACCGTTTCACCGACGCGCCGCTCAAGGTCGGCAACTGGGCGCCGCGCAATTTCGGCGACCGCTATTTCGGCGAGGTCAGTTTGCGCGAGGCGGTGGCGCGCTCGCTCAATTCGGTCGCGGTGCGCGTCAGCGAGTGGGTCGGCCGGCGCAACGTCATCAAGGTCGCGCGCCGGCTCGGCATCACCGCGCCCATCGCCAACGACGCCAGCATCGCGCTCGGCACCTCGGAGGTGAGCCCGCTCGAGCTGACCGCCGCCTATGCCAGCTTCGCCAATGACGGCTGGGGCGTATTGCCCTACGCCATCGTCGAAGTGCGCGACAGCCGCAACAAGGTGCTCTACAAGCGCAGCGGCTCGGGCACCGGCCGCGTCGTCATCGAGCACGACGTCGCCGAGATGAACGACCTGCTGCGCTCGGTCATCGGCTGGGGCACCGGCCATAGCGCCGACATCGGCCGGCCGGCCGCCGGCAAGACCGGCACCACGCAGGATTATCGCGACGCCTGGTTCGTCGGCTACACGGCCGATCTCGTCACCGGCGTGTGGGTCGGCAACGACGACAATGCGCCGATGAAGAGCGTCACCGGCGGCACACTGCCGGCCGAGATCTGGCGCGGCTTCATGAGCGACGCGCTCAAGGGCGTGCCCGCGCGCGCACTGCCCGGCCTCGCCGGCAACGCGGCCAGCACAGGTGCCGGCCGGCCCGCGGTCGCCGAGCGCGCGGAATAGTCCGACCTAGAATCTCCCGGCCTGGAAATCGACGACGGCCTGGCGGATCTCGTCATAGGTGTTCATGACGAACGGGCCGTATTTGGCGACCGGCTCGCCGAGCGGCTTTCCGGCGACGAGGATCAATCGCCCGCCGCCCTTGTCCGCGGAAATCTCGACATGCGCGCCGACGCCGAGCACCGCGAGCTCGCCTCGGCCGAGCCGGTGCGCTGCACCCTTCGGGCCGATGCGCGCCGCGCCGTCATAGACGTAGGCGAAGGCGGCATGGCTTGCCGGCACCGGGATGTCGGCCGCGGCTCCGTCAGGCAGCGTAATGTCGAGATAGAGCGGCTCGGTCGCGACCGCCTTGGCCGGGCCGCTCGCATTGGCGAGGCTGCCGGCGACGACGCGCGCATGGGCGCCGCCCGGCAGGTCGACCTCGGGGATCGCCGCCGGCTCGATGTCCTGATAGCGCGGCGCCGCCATCTTGTCGCGGCCGGGCAGGTTGACCCAGAGCTGGAAGCCCCACATCAGGCCGTCTTCCTGCTCGGGCATCTCGGAGTGGACGATGCCGCGGCCGGCGGTCATCCACTGCGCGCCGCCCGGCAGCAGGAGGCCGCTATTGCCCTTGTTGTCGCCATGGCGCATGCGCCCGGCGAGCATGTAGGTCACGGTTTCGAAGCCGCGATGCGGATGGTCGGGGAAGCCGGCGAGATAATCCTGGGCGTCGTCCGAGCGGAACTCGTCGAGCATGAGGAACGGGTCGAGATCGGGCAGCTCGGGCGAGCCGATGACCCGCGTCAGCCTGACACCGGCGCCGTCCGAGGCCGGCCGGCCGCGCACCACACGCGCGACGCGGCGGCTCGCGCCGTTGGGGGCTTCGGGCATGCGGTCGATGGTCCGGCTCATGGCTCCTCGCGTCACCTGGGATGCACCGGCCCATAACATAGGCAGCGCCGAGCGCTTCGGCCATGCCCGAACGCCCGCCGGCTCAGGCGGCGCGGAAATGCTCGATCAGGGTCCACATGCCGAGGCCGATGAAGGCCAGGCCGGCGATCAGCTTGAGCGGCACGACCTCGAGATAGCGGGCGCCGAGCGTGCCGACGCCGACGGCCAACGCCGAGGTCAGGACCAGTGCGCCGGCCGCCCCCACGAACACCAGCCAGGGCGAATGGTCGCCGCGCGCGGCGAACATCAGCGTCGCGAGCTGCGTCTTGTCGCCAAGCTCGGCGAGAAAAACGGCGACGAACACGGCGATGAGATCGGACACGGCGCTCGGGCGCTGGTGGCGGGAGGCCCCTCGCATAAGCCCCCGCCCCTCGCCCGTCAAGACGCCTTGCGACGGCGCTCCGTGGCCAGGAGCGCGTCCTTGCGTGCGAGGCCCCAGCGATAGCCGCCAAGCGCGCCGTCCTCGCGCACCGCCCGATGGCACGGGATGGCGATGGCGACCGGATTGGTCGCGCAGGCCCGGCCCACGGCGCGCGCGGCCCCGGGCTCGCCGAGCTGCTTGGCGATGGCGCCGTAGCTGCGCGTCTGCCCGGCCGGGATGGCGCGCAGGGCTTGCCACACCCGCCACTGGAAGGCGGTGGCGCGCACGTCGAGCGGCAGATCGAGGGAGGGCTCTCGCCCCGCCAGGTAGCGCAGGGTGGCGTCGAGCCAGGGCTTGAGCCGGGCGCGGTCGGGCGCCAGCTCGGCCGCCGGGAACTCGGCCTCGAGCGTCTCGGCCAGCTCCGGGTCGTCGTCGCCCAGGGCGACGAAGCACACGCCGGTCGCGGTCGCCGCGACCAGGAGGCGACCGAACGGGCTGTCGCCGGTGGCATAGCCGATGACGGCGCCGGCGCCGCCCTTGCGGTAGGTCGCCGGCGTCATGCCGAGCTGGGCAGCGGCCCGCTCGTAGAGCCGGCTCGACGAGCCGTAGCCGGCGGCGTAGACGGCATGGCCGACATTGGCCTCGTCCTTGAGCGCACGCCGGGTGCGGCCGAGCCGGCGGGCGTCGGCATAGTCGCGCGGGCTGATGCCGAGATGGCGCTTGAACAGGCGCTGGAGATGCCAGGGGCTGAGCCCGACCGCCTGGCCGAGCGCGGCCAGGGTCGGGGTGCCCTCCTCCTGGCGCTCGATCAGCCGGCAGGCCCGGCGCACGGCCTTGAGCGCCGGATCCGGGCTCTGGGCCGCCTCGGGCCGGCAGCGCCGGCAGGGCCGGAAGCCGGAGGCGGCGGCCGCCTCGGGCAGGTCGAAGAACGCGACGTTGGCGCGCTTGGGGCGGCGCGACGGGCAGGACGGCCGGCAGAATACGCCGGTCGAACGCACGGCATAGACGAAGGCGCCGTCGCGGGTCGCGTCGCGGCTGAGGACGGCCTGCCAACGGGCCTCGTCGCTCCGGGGCAGGTCGTGAACCATCGGGGGTCTCGGTTGCTCGGTCATGAGGCCAGACTAGGGTCCCGGCCGCGCCCGCTCTATCCGAGGCTTGCGGGCAAAGTGGCGGATCAGCCGTAGCGGTGCAGCGCCGGGCCGTGGCGGCGCAGCCATTCCTGGGGCGCATCGATGTCGTCGCCGGCCAGATAGCGGACCAGGCGCCAGAAGCGCGGCCCGTGGTTCATCTCGGCCAGATGGGCGACCTCGTGGGCGACCACGTAGCGCAGCACCGAGGGCGGCGCCAGGACCAGGCGCCAGCAGAAGCTGAGATTGCCGTTGGCCGAGCAGCTGCCCCAGCGCGAGCGGGTGTCGCGCACGCTGATACGCCGGATCGGCCGGTGGATGCGCGCGGCCATGTCGCGGGCCAGCCGGCCGACGGCCCGGCGGGCCTCGTCGCGCAGCCAGCCCTCGAGCCGGTCGGGCAGGCGCAGCGGCGGCCCCGGCACCCGGACCGCCTCGGCGCTCAACTCGACCACCCGGCCGTAGAGCGGCCCGTGGCGCACCACCCGGTCCCGGCCATGCACCGGCACCACGGCGCCGGCCTCGAACGCCACCCGCGGCGGCAGGTCGGCGACCCGCCGCTCGATCCAGGTGGTCTTCTCGGCCATGAAGCGCAGGCCCTCGCGCAGGGAGCCGCGCGTCGGCAGGGTCAGGACGATGCTGTCATTGGCGGTATCGACCCGGATCGAGATGCGCCGGGCGCGGGCGTTGCGGCGAACCACCACCGGG
>Ga0335070_10003947_pt1 | contig 17285 bp, 14 predicted proteins | sample Lox_Sample_13_FD_206722 | JGI IMG/M metagenome (GOLD analysis project Ga0335070, IMG submission 206722) | Soil microbial communities from Loxahatchee National Wildlife Refuge, Florida, United States - Lox_Sample_1.3 | ecosystem: Environmental > Terrestrial > Soil > Wetlands | place: USA...
GTATAAGTTATCGTTTTCATTAGTGCCCCCGGCATGACTCGAACATGCGGCCTGCGGATTAGGAATCCGTCGCTCTATCCACCTGAGCTACGGGGGCACGAAGCTGAGAACAAGCCATCCACTTCAGAAAGAACCCCGTGCCACCAGGCTCAGTGGATCATCCGTCGCTCTATCCACCTGAGCTACGGGGGCACGGAAACCGACAACAAACACCCCGTTAGAATCAGCATTAGCATAGCACAAGAGGGCCGCAATCCGGCAATAAATTATGGACGGGATCAGTATGTTGGTTTCAGCCTCGAACTCGCGCGGCGGCCGTAATTGCTCAAAGTAGCCGGCTACATCGGGCGTATCGGAGGTTTTAGAAGCAGTGTTTGAGTTTTCCGCCTGTCAACGAAACGCAAAGTAGCGGAGCCAGATGTAGATGTTTGACACAACGATGGACATGATCCAGAAAGGGAAGGCGTAGATCATGAACTTTACAAAGGATACCTTCTTTCCAGCCCTTTCGCCCATGCCCACGACCACAACGTTTGCGGATGCCCCGATGGCGGTCCCGTTTCCTCCGAGACAGGCACCCAGAGAGAGGCCCCACCAGACCGGGAGGAGGGTGGTCTGATTCACCACATCGATATTCACGCTTGGCCAGAGCTGCTTCCCCATGTCAAGGATGAGGGGGTTCATGGTGGCAACGAAGGGTATATTATCGATGAAGGCCGAACCAACAGCAGAGAACCAAAGGATCACGGTACTGGCGAAGAGCATATTGTTCCCCGTTGCCTTGACAACGGTGTCAGCCATCATCTTCACAAAACCTACCTTAACCACTGCTCCCACCACGATAAAAAGGCCTATGAAGAAGAATATCGACGGCCACTCGCATTCCGCCAGGACCACGTGGGGTTCCTCTATGTTGAGAATGAGCAGGAGAAGCCCTGCGCCGGCAATAGCGATGGTAGCGGGCTGCAGATTGATCGGCCCCTGGAAGATAAACGCACCGATCACAATCGCCAGGACGAAGAGGCAGCTCCAGATGGTCTTTTTGTCCTTGATTACCGCCTTCTCGTCCAGGCTCATGACCCGTTCCATGGCCTCCCTGGTTGTCTTCAGGTGCCGTCTGAATACGATCTTCAGCAAGATTAGATAGAAGAACATGATAATAAGAATGGCAGGGGTCAGGTGGCGCACGAAGATCATGAAATCGAAGTGCGCCTTGGATGCGATCATGATGTTCGGCGGGTCACCGATCAAGGTCGCTGTGCCGCCGATATTTGAGGCCAGTGCTGTCGATATCAAGAACGGGATGGCGTCTACCTCCAGCTGATCACAGATGTACATAATGATAGGGGTGATCAGGAGGACCGTGGTCACGTTGTCGATGAAGGCGCTGACCAAAGCCGTGACAAACGAGAATATGGCCATGATCCAATAGGGGCTCCCCTTGGCGATCTTCGCGCTCTTGATGGCGAGGTATTCGAAGAAGCCCGTCGGCTTCATGATGTTCACGATAATCATCATCGAGATCAAAAGAAGGACGACGTTCCAGTCTACGCCCAATTCTTCCGAGTAGAATGCTTCGCTCTGCGTCAGTACACCAGTGACCAGGATGATCGACGCCGCAAAGAGCGCAACAATAGTCTTGTGATAATATTCGAAACTAATAAGCAGATACGCGATGAAAAAAACGCCGACGGCTATGTAAAAAGGATTCATCGGACTTTGCCCTCCACCTTTTCTCTATTCCAGCAGCCCGGATGTGCGCAGGCCGTCTGTTTTTTCAAGATGCAGTATATAATACGTACTGAAGTGCGATTCTTGCCGAACGATCTGGACGTTCAGAAAGTAACGCTGGCGCAGAACTATGCTTTCAGCACCTTAACCAGACTAATCTATTTATCTGTTTTTATCGAACAAAGCAAGTCTTTTCGCCACCTCATTCTCGTGGCTCCATTTCTTTCTACAAGCAGGCGTTGGCGGGCGTCCTGCGCCACAGACGATCCGCGTGCTGGACCCACCAATTTCTCTAAATCGCGAGATATGCCTTCTTTATATAGTCGTTACCCATCAGTTCATCACTTCTGCCTTCCAGGGCAATGCGACCAGCCTCAAGCACATAGGTCCTCTGTGCGATAGCCAGGGTTTGATGCACATTCTGTTCAACAAGGAGAATGGCTACTCCCTGCTCGTGTACCTTCCGTATGATCTCGAAAATGCGGATCACCATGGAGGGCTGAAGTCCCAATGAAGGCTCATCGAGCAGCATCAGCTTCGGATGGCTCATCAACGCCCGGCCGATAGAGAGCATCTGTCTCTCTCCCCCGCTCAATGTTTTTGCCTGCTGATGAATGCGTTGCCTTAATTTTGGGAACAGTTCAAAAACCTGTTCGATTGTCTCTTCTATCTTTTCGTGCTTCGTGTATCCTCCGAGATAGAGATTGTCGTAGAGGCTCATATCCGGGAAAACCCGGCCGCCCTCAGGCACTATTGACATACCCCGTGCGATGATTTTTTCTGTGGCGATTGATCTGACATCGTTACCATCAAAAACAATTGCGCTATTCTGCCTTCCTCTATTGACCGATACAAGACCAAGTATCGCCTTAAGGAGCGTCGATTTTCCTGCACTGTTCGGTCCAATGATAGAGACCAGCTCACCGGCTCCGACCGCAATATCCACATCGAACAGCACCTGCACATCCCCGTAAAAGGCATCCATATGCTTTATGACGAGCATGCTCTTGCCCCCAGGTAGGCTTCGACAACTCGTTCATCATTGCATACGACCGAAGGGACGCCTTCCGCGATCTTCTCACCGTAACTGAGAACGATGAGGCGTTCGCAGACCCCCATGATTGCCTGCATCACGTGTTCCACGACGATGAGGGTCTTACCTCTCCGTTTAAGCGCCCTGATGATTTCCATCCCTTCCTCAAGTTCTTTGGGGTTTAAGCCTGCCAGATTTTCGTCCATCAATATGATCCCGGCCCCGGTGCCGAGGGCCCGCGCCAGTTCAACCCTTCTTTTCTTGGGCAGAGAAATGGCCGACGGAGGAAGATTGCTAACGTCCGCTATATTGAGAAACTCCAGAATTTCGTCGGCCCTTCTCTGCGATTCTTTCTTCCCGAGGTTCTGCCCGAACATCAGAGCAACCGTAACGTTCTCTCTTACCGTCAGCGTCAGAAAGGGCTGAACGATCTGGGAGGTCTTGGTAATGCCGAGCCTGCATATCTGGTGAGGCAAGAGACGCTTCATGCTCCTACCCTTGTAGAGAACATCCCCCGTGTCCGGTGCGTATATGCCGACGATTATATTAAAAAGCGTTGTCTTTCCTGCGCCATTGGGACCGATGATGCCGAGAACTCCTCCCTCAGCCACGTCGAAGCTAACGTCATTGAGGGCGCGCAGCGCACCAAACGTTTTCGTGAGGTGTCTCACGGAAAGGGTACTCATCCCCGCAACCTCTTCAAGGAAATCAAACCGGTCAGGCCTCGCGGGAGGAAAAGGACAACGACAAGAAGGATTACTCCCAGTATCAGCAGGTAGGTATAAAGGAGTTTCGCCCCTATAAGCTCATTGGCGAGGGAGATAACGCATGCGCCGAGCACGGGCCCGAACACCGTTCCGATGCCTCCGAAGAGCGCCATCACAATCATGTGTATGGTATGGATCACACTGAAGACATCAAGAGGGCTTATGTAGGTGAGCCAGTACGCGTTGATGCCTCCAAGAATCCCGATCAAAGAAGCGGATAAGGCGTAGGAGGCGACCTTGTATCTGCGTGTGTTGACGCCTGTCAGTTCAGCCGAGCCCTCCGCCTCCTTGATAGCCTTCAGCGCATAGCCGAATTTGTTCCGGTCAATCAAAAAGGCCGTCAGAACTATGAAGAAAAGTATTCCGAGAAACAGGTAATAGAAGAATCGGTCGTCGTGCGCAATAGGAAGCGTGATGCCATGGCTTCCCTCGAACAGTGTAACCTTGAACGTTCTGTCGAATTCGAGTACGATCTGCTTCACTGCTTCGGCGAAGGCTAAGGTGGCGATGCCGAAATAGGCGCCGCGCAGTCTCATGGTATATCTGCCGATAAACATTGCAATGAAGCTTGAAAGTATGCCGCTAATGAGCACACTCAAGGAGAAGGGTAGTCCGCCCTTTGTCATCAGGAGTGCTGTCGCATAATTCCCGATCCCGAAGTAGGCGACGGCGCCGAAATCTATGTATCCGGCAAATCCGGAGGTGATGTTCCAAGCGGACGACAAACCCATCCACAAGAACATCATGGAGAACATGCGGAAATAATAGCCTTGCGGCTTGAGTAGCGGGAAAAGGAGGAGTGCCACGAAGATGAGAAGCCAGACCAGGTGCTTATACCGATTCGCCTTCATGTGTATGCCTTCGTTGTCGCTGCGTCGCTCTCCTCGACGTACTTATAGTACGCCCGGGTACCCGCGAGCGGGTGGGGCTCCTCGCTGCCGCCTCGGTCTCCAACATGAATGCAAATCGGTATTGTTGCCTCTCATTCGACAGCCCCTCTGCCCATGATGCCTTGAGGCTTCAGAATAAGAATGACAAAAAGCAGTATGAAAGTGATGGCAACCGAAAGGCCCGACGTCAGATACGTGGCGGTAAGAGACTGAATGATGCCGAGCAGCAACCCGCCGATCAGGGCGCCCGGTATATAACCCATGCCGCCAAGAACAACGACGCAGAATGCTATGATGGTATACGGAAGGCCCATTTGAGGATAGATTACGAAATAGGTCGATATAAGCCCTCCGGCCATGCCGGTGATGCCCGCACCGAGGGCGAAGGTCAACGCGTAAACCTTCCTGATGTCGATCCCCACAAGGCGCGCCATCTCTTTGTCCTGACTTGCCGCTCTGATCGCCTTCCCATGGCGGTTCTTCTCGAGAAACCAATAGATCGCGAAGGTGGTTACTATGGCAATGGTAAAGGTCGCGAGCCGGGCCAAAGGGACGGTTATGGGTCCGATAGAAAATCCCTTGCCGGAATAGGATGTTGTCACTGTCCGAAAATCAGCGCTCCACGCCAGAAGGGCCAGGTTAGCCAGTATCAAATGGATACCAAACGTACAAAGGTATGACATCATGGGTGGTGCCTCCACCACCCTGTTGATCAAGAGCCTCTGTATAGCGTAGCCCAGCAGCGAAGCAGAAAGAATGGAGACAGGGAGTGTGAGAAACGGATCTACATGGTAAAGGGTAAAAAGCCAGTAGGTGGTGAAAGCGCCAATCATGATCAGTTCGCCATGGAAGATGTTCACGATATTCATTACGCCGAATATCAGTGAAAAGCCGCTGGAATAGACAGCGTACACACCTCCCATGAGAAGCCCTGTTACCAGGGCCTGGAGAAACAAAGCCACTACTGCTTTCTCTCCTTCCACGACTTCGCCGGATACCAGACCGGCTTTTCAGCCGCTTCCTTGGGAAATACCGTCACGAGCTTCCCATTCTGGACCTGGACTGCGATGGGCGGATGCTCGACATTCGCCCCATCAGGACCGAACTTAATCCTTCCGTAGACCGTCATCGCATCCAGTTTGTAAAGCTCTTCCATGATCCTGATCCTGTCCCCCTCCTTGAGCGGGGGCACCAGACCGAGCTTCTCGACAGTCCACTGCTCTGCGAGAGCACCGCCGATAGATGCCACCTCAACGTAGTCCGGATATCTGCCGTACTTCTTAAAATAGGCTTCGTTGAGCTGTCGTGCTGTTCCAAAGACTGCATCTTTGTACTTCAGATTAGGCGCCCACTCTGCTGCCGCAATCACATATTCAGCGTCTTTTCCGAGGGACTTGATGAAGTCCGGCACCGTAGGCCCATAGCTAAAGGCGACCATCTTCGGCATGTAATCGACTTCCTTCAAAGCCTTCATCACCTTCAAAGCGACCACAAGATGGGAGCCCACGAGGAGCATATCAGGGTTCTTTTGCTTTACCTTGAAAAGCAGGGAATTGTAGTCATCGAGGCTCAAGGGGAAGAGTTCAAAATAGACGGGTTCTATATTCAGGTTCTTGAGATAAGACCTGTAGCCCTCGGCAGCGAGAGAGGTGAAAAGAACATCGGAACCGATAATGGCTGCTGTCTTTGGCCTGGGATTGAGTATACCGGCAGTCTCCACACATCCCCGCACCTCTTCTGTGGCTTTGCCCAGTGTTGAAAAATAGTACTTGAAGCCTCTTTCGAAAAGCTTGTTGGAGCTGGCCCCGCCTGAGACCATCGGATATTTATATTTTTCCGTAATGGCGCTCGCGGCAAACACGGAGTCACTTCCGAATCCACCGAGGATAAGATCCACCTTCTCAAAGGTGGCAAGGCGTTCAACAAGCTTGGCGCTCTCCGCTTGATCACTCTTGTCATCGAAGAAGAGGAGTTCGACCGGGTAGCCCCTGCCTTTTATCGTTATGCCGCCCTTCGCGTTGATCGTGTCTGCCCAGTAAGCGTAAGCGTCCTTTACAAGGTTGCCATCTCGGCCGAATACACCGGTCAGGGGCAGGGCACACCCTATCCGGAACTTAGCAGCCTGGCCACGCGCGAGGCCCGGGATGAGCAGGCAAGAAATCATTGCCATCAACAGTAACGCTTTGAGACCCCTCATAAAACCCCCTCAAAAATGATCAGGACCTGTTCTAATTTTCCCATCTCCTCACCAATTAATCAATTCTGTCGCTGTGAGTCCTACTGAGAAATCCGAATGTCGAACATCTAAATCCTAAACAATATCGAATATCAAATATCACAAAACCGTAGTCAGCGGCGTGCGATGAATTTTGGACATTTGAATTGTTTAGAATTTAGAATTTGGGATTTAGGATTTGTCCCTCGTTATGTTTCGTTGCCGTTGAAAGTGATATGAGCACCTACTGCTCCCGGTATCCATTGGTCGCGGAAGTGATCCATGAGGAGCTTCTGAGCATAGTATCCGGTGCAATGGAATCCTGCTATGTACTTGACACCTGCCCGGCGCAGGTGCTCCAGCGTTTTGTTCATCTGATTTTCATCGGCATTATTGAGATGGAAGCCACCAAGCACTGCAAGGAGGCTGTGCTCCGGAAAGAGCTGCTCTGCCTGCAACAGCGTATTGACGACGCCGGCATGGGCACACCCGGTTATAACCACGAGGCGTTTGCCGATGAGCTCAATAAGAAGGGCCTGATCATCGGTAATTTTGTCACGTACCATTTCTCCATCTTTCTTGAGGAATGCGTTGGGCATGCCCTTCTCAAACGGGGTCTGCCGTTTGATTTCTCCTGAAACGTATACGCCGTGTCTCAGCGCCGTCAAACCACCACTCAGGAGAATTCTCGACTTAAACTCCCTGAGCAACCTCTTCTCGATGCCCCAGGGCCCGACAACACTCTCTCCAAATTTGATGAACCGTTTAATATCGCACGCTGCGGGGTGCACAACCAACCGACAGGATTTCTTCGCGCTTCTCACTGCTTTGGCCAAACCGCCATAGTGATCTCCGTGAGCGTGACTCAAAACCATAAAGTCAGCACGCCCTATATTGATGTTGAGCTGCTGCGCGTTGTGCAGAAGTACCTTATCGCTTCTACCGAAATCGTAGAGTATGCGCACGACCTTGCGTCGATCCCAGGCCTCCACCCAGAGGGAGAGCCCTTGTTCGCCCCGCAGGCGAGAGCCGCTTCCGGGCGTGGGGTAAGTAACGTGGTCGGTTGATGGGAGAAAGATATCCACATAGTTGTCCACGAGCAGCGTAATATCTATCCGTTCAGCCATTTCATGAACCTCCAATTACGAAGAACATGACCGTAAGCTTTGCACCGCAAAAGCCTGAAGGAGAGGCCAGGCTCCCGCGCTACTCTTTACGGATACATGTAAAGTCGAACTGGCCACAGGTGTCAAGACAATTCTGCGTTTTCCACGTATGGCCCACGGAGAATCGTAGAGGTTGAAAAGGTTGCAACAAATTTCGTATATTGTTGCCATGCAAAGGGACAAAGTTTTTCTGCTTATTATTGTAGCTTTTCTCGCGGGGTTCATCATTGGAGCCATAAGCGGTATCAAGTTCTACGGGGCTCAGAAGGGAGGGGCCTCTTCCAGCGTATCCGAAGAAGGGCAGACCAGCCCTCAGGCGAAGGCGAACCTGGCCCAGGAGATTACGCAGCTCGAAGAAGCGCTCAAGCGAGACCCTGAAAATTTGCAGGCCCTCATATCGCTGGGTAACGCTTATTTCGACACCAACCAGGAAAGGAAAGCGATCGGAACGTATCAAAAAGCGTTGAAGATCGACCCGAAAAATGCGGATGTGCGGACCGACATGGGTATCATGTACAGAAACATCAAGGATTATGACAGTGCGGTCAGGGAGTTCAGACAAGCAGCAAAAGATAACCCTAACCATGTAAACAGCAGGTTTAACCTGGCCATAGTGCTGCAGAAAGACAAAAACGATATACCGGGGGCTATCGCGGCCTGGGAAGATTTTTTGCGGGTTGCGCCCACGGATGAGCGGGCTTCCATGGCCAAGGCCCAACTGGAGCAGCTCAAGAGTCTCGCCAAGTGAGGAACACGTTACGGGTTACGAGTTCCGCGTTCCGGGTCATAAGCAGGCACCTCAGAAACCGCTTTTGTTAACCCGTAATCGCCGTTACTAGCCTGCAACTTGGTTCTTGGCGTCTTGTACCAATTCGTATTCAAGTTGAAGCCCGAGGCGCTCAAGCCATGACGAACGCAGGCGTACTTCAAGTACGTCGGAGTGAGGCAGGGCGCAGGCAACGACGGTATACGCATGAAGGCGGATTGGTATTAAACCAGGTGCCCGAGTTCAAAGACGACGAGCGCCTGGCTTCCCGCGGGCGACATGTTATTGATCCGGTGCGGCATCTCGGCCTTGTAGGTGACGGCGTCGCCCTGCGCCAGTCGGATCTTTTCCTCGCCCACTTCACAGACTATTTCTCCTGAAAGACAATAAACAAATTCATCTCCAGGGTGGAAGCAAAAATCTTTCCTGAATTTCTCATCAGGCGCTAGCCGTACCAAGACGGGGTGTAAGTTCTGCTGCTTCAGGTTTGGGGCAAGAGCCTCGACCGACGCACCGGCCTGTTTTCCCACGCTACGAGACATAACAAAGTCTTTCGCGTCCTGGCCCTGGCTGGAAAAAAAATCGTGGACCCCCATATTGAACGCCTTGGCTATTGCCATAAGCGTCGTGACTGTGGGCGACGTCTTGTTTCGTTCAATGAGACTGAGAGCGTTTGCTGAAATTCCACTCTTTTGGGACAGCAACCTTAAGGACATGCTCTTGCTCGCTCTAAGCCCCTTTAACTTTTCACCAACGTTAAGAACGTTCTGAGCTTCCACGGTAGACCTCTTTCTGGCCACAATTGGCGTATATGTTGACTTAATTGGCGTATACATCTATAGTCTAACGAAAGGGCTGCTTTGTCAAGAAAATTTGTACCAAAAATCACAACCATCTACAGCCCAATCTTTCTTCGGGATTACCCGACCGTTGACTGTGAGGCTCCAGAGCGCCTTAGTGCTGTTCATTCTTGCATCGGTGAGCTTGTAACTTTTTTGGAACCCGAGCCGTGCAGCGTGGGAGATCTGAGACTCTGCCACTCTGAATCAATCATAACGTCAGTTCAGCGATCTCCGGAGGTCTTCGAAGTGGCCCGACTCTCTGCGGGTGCTGCAATCAAGACGGCTGAGCTCTGCTTTGAGGGACCCACCTTTTCTTTGGCGCGACCTCCGGGCCACCATGCCGGCCGAAGCTTCAACGGAGGGTTCTGTTTTTTCAACAACATTGCTCTGGCTATTCAAAAGTTACTCTCAGCAGGAACCATAAAATCAGCCCTGATCGTTGATATTGACCTCCATTACGGCAACGGTACGTCTGACATCTTCCAGGATGATAAGAGGGTCGCATTCAAGAATATCTCTGCATCAAGTCGTGAGAAATTCTTCGAGGAACTGGACGGGGCGCTCTCTCGCGCGGCCCGGTTCGATGTGGTGGGCTGCTCCGCAGGATTCGACACGTACATCAAAGACTGGGGGTCGCTTCTTTTTACAGAAGATTTCAAGGTCGTAGGTTCAAAGATCGCATCCTCCAACCCACACGTATTCTTTGTTCTCGAAGGCGGATACTATATCACCGACCTGGGCAGGAACGTCCATTCTTTTCTTCGGGGCATCCAGGAAGCTTGTTCGTAAGTTGTGTAGTAGCCTTTATCGCCGGGATTTACGTCGAAGCCTTTTATGGCCTTCCCCTGAAGCCGGTCGTTCTGGGGCTTCTTGCATCAATACTGCTTGTTCCATTTTTCCTTGCAAGAAACCGAAGCCTCGGCCTTTGCCTGTTGCTTACGGCTTTTATGCTTTCCGGGATAGTCCGTCTGGCCTTACTTATAAACTTACCGCCGGTATCGGTTGATGAAGGTGAATCCCTCTATGCGGGAACCATCGCCGAAACATCCCAGCGGTCAAAAGTTATAACACTTTCGAGTCCCGAATCTTTGCGCGATCTGCAGGTAGCCTTTCCAACGAGCACAGACCTTGAGACCGGGGACCGTGTCTACGTAATTGGCCGCCTACTGGAATTTGCCCCGGCATCTGCGGAATCCCCACGGAAGCTCTGGAGATGGCTGAAGAGATTAGAAGGGGTCAACCACGAGATCAAGGGGAAAGTACTGCTTGCCAAGCCTGGCACAAATCCTATCAACGCCTTGAGAAATTTTTTCCGAAAGAAGATAGAGGAGTCCGGCGCGAGGTATACCGACGTACAGAAAGCGCTCACCATAGGGGATCGCGCATCGCTCAATCAGGAGATAAACAGGCTCTTCTTGAGGACGGGTACGTCGCACGTACTGGCCATCTCGGGCTTCAATGTAGGTATCATCTCCGGCTTTTTCTTTTTCATTGCCAGAGCTCTTCTCCGGCGCGTGCGACGACTGAGATTGTCCGGTCGTGATGTGAAATATGCAGCTCTGTTCACGATCCCTTTCCCTTTTGTCTTCATGCTCATTGCCGGCTCCGGTGTTTCTGTTATCCGGGCAACGATCATGATCGTGATTTATATGCTTGCTCTCCTCTTTGAACGGGGGCGTCACGTCCTGAACGCCATGGCACTTTCTGCCCTCGTCATTCTTCTCATCTACCCCCACTCACTATTTACGCCCTCTTTTCAGCTCACGTTCATGAGCCTGCTCGCCATAGTTTTATGCACGGAGAAGCTTTACCCGATGATCAAAAAGGTCAGACCTAAGCCGGCGAGCTGGTCTTTGTCGGTTATGCTTACAACCGCTGCTGCAACGATTGGAACCGCGCCCATCGTCACCTACCATTTTTACGGCATAAACCTTTTCAGTATTATCCACAATCTTGTGACCGTGCCTCTGACCGGGGTTCTGGCCACATCCTTCAGCCTTGTCGGAATGAGCATTCCTTTTGGGAATTATCTGCTCATTCTGTCAGGATGGATCGTTCATCTCAACCTCATCCTCCTTCGCTTACTTGATTGGGGTTATCTTTTCCCCGTTGTCCGGCCGGATCTGTACGAAATACTTCTTTATTATGCGCTCTTCTTCTCTCTCCTTTACGCCGGCCGCAAACCCGTAGCTGCTTTCCTCTTTGCTGTTTTGCTGCCCCTCTGCCTGCTTCAGGCATATATGGTCTATGAGAAAAGGTTTCATAATGATCTCTGCCTAAACTTCATAGATGTTGGTATGGGTGAGGCAACGCTCATCGAAGCACCGAGAGGCGTAAGGATTCTCCTCGATGGGGGAGGGTCCATCTCTGGAGACTTCGATACTGGCTCCAGGATTGTCATGCCCTTCCTTCTTTCAAAAAAAATACTGACGCTCGATTACGTGATTAATTCGCACAGCCATACAGACCACATCGGGGGTCTCGTATCGATACTTCAGTCTTTCAATGTTGATACGTTCGTGAGCACTCCCTTTCTGGTGGAGTATGCGGGATATCCCTCTCTCCTGCAGACCATGCGCCGGAAGAAGACGTCCCTGCAGTTCTGGAAAAAGGGTGACACCTACCGTCTTCCCGGAGAGACAAGTATAAGGGTTCTGCATCCCCCGCGCGGTGCATTATTTGAAAATCTAAATGACACCTCGCTCGTGCTTGATATCAGCCAAGAAGACCGGTCCTTTCTTTTTCCCGGAGATATCAGCGACGGCGTCGAACAAGGGCTGGTTGCATCAGGTGCTTCCCTTAGAGCAGATGTCTTAAAGATACCGCACCATGGCAGTGCGAGTTCCAGCAGTTTCGTATTCCTCAGAGCAGTCAGACCGCAGCTTGCTATACTGAGCGGAGGTGGTGTGCTGCAAAACCTCCCTGCGGTTGACACCTTAGAAAGGTACCATAGGCTCTCCATCCCCGTGCTGCGGACGGATGCGCAGGGACCGATCACTGTTTGCTCTCACGGAGGCCGGCTCACGTACCGGGTCTCCCAAAGATAGCGCCAGCATATGCGTTGAGTGTTATGTGTCAAGCGTTATGTGTCACATGGCGATTTTGGCGGCGCTCCTGTAGCTTGCTTCATTGGCATACTTTGGTGTTGACATTGATAAGGGACTATGAGAAAAGAAGGATTAAAGAGAATCGAGGAGGTCCTTATGACAAAATACTGGTTGAAAACAGTTGCTCCATTTGCGGCGGCTTTGTTGCTCTGTTGCTGGTATACCAGCGCTCCCTACGTCTACGGCCAGGAGCCGGGTGCTGCAGGGCCAGGCATTAAGCTGCCCCCACCCAGCCTGGATGGAACTCTCTCCGTCGAAAAAAAGCACTGTCGGAAAGGCGATCTGTCAGGGTTTACAAACCCGAAGCCCTTTCTATGGTTGAAGTCTCCCAGATTCTCTGGTCCGCCCAAGGGGTGAGCGAGCCCACCAAGGGCTTGCGCACAGCGCCTTCACCAAGAGGAGCGTACCTTCTCCAAGTCTATCTTATAGCAGGAAACGTGACCGGGCTGCCCGCCGGTCTCTACAGTTATCAGCCCAAGGGCCACGGGCTGATGAAAGTGGCAGAAGGCGACAAGAAGGGCGATCTTTTCAAGGTTGTTGCTCAGCCGGCAATCAATAGCGCACCTGCTGCGCTCATCATCGCCGGTATCCCGGAGCGCTCCACGGCAAATCCCGCCTGGATCTACCTGGAAGCAGGCCACGCTGCTGAAAACGTTTACCTGCAGGCGGCTTCTCTGAGGCTCGGTACGGTCTCTATAGCAGGATTCAAACCGGAAGACGTGAAGCGAGCCCTTGCTCTTCCGGAAAAGGAGCAGCCTATATACATCATGCCCCTGGGGAAGAAGTAAATACCAATTTGCCTTCAAGTGTATACCTTCCGGGTACCCGCCACTGGCGGGTGTGCTGCGTCCGGGTACCCGCTTGCGGGTGTCTCGACGTACTTATAGTACGCCCGGGTACCCGCGAGCGGGTGGGGCTCCTCGCTGCCGTCTCGGCCTCCACTTGAATACAAATCGGTATGAGACCCCCGGCCGGGCATACGACCTAAGTTCCTAATCCCTTTTGGCGCCAAAAAGTGACCGTTTGACCCATTGATTAAAACAGCATCTCGCCGTTAAATACCATATACAACATTTTTATACTAACAGGCATCCTAAAGAAGCGGGGATTATGAACGTCGACTGGTTTTTTAAGAACCTTTCAAGAACGGTATCGGATCAAGCCAAGGATTTTTTTGAGAGCATCGTCTATCTTGACGTGGAGCAGCTGGCTGCGACGTACAGCGGTCTTACCGGCCTGCGTGAGCGCCCGAAAGCGGAGGTAGAAAACATCGGTGGAGAATACCGATTAGCCTTTTTCTCCTCCGCAAACATGGGGCGCGCACCTTCGCAAACCTTTGAGATAGGTGACAGTCATTTGCTCCAGGCGATGCTCCCCGGTCTTAAAATGGCCTATCTCCGGGTCGCGGACCCTCCGGTGCTCAAATCTGCTCAGAAGCAAAGGATCTGGATGGAGGGTACCCTGAGGAACACGCTCTATGTATTACCGCGCGGGCTCCGCTGCGACTCGCGGACATCAGCGCTGGTGCTGGAGTTTATCCAGAATGACATAAAATGCACGCTGACTACGCACAACCAGTACATGTCCTCTATTTACAGGCCATTTATCACTGAGGAAAGAATGTTTGAGGAGAAAGCGGATCTGTTCGGCTATCTGCACAGCTGTGAGGAAAAGAAGATAGCTATCTCACCCGTCAAGGAAAAGATCGTTTACCAGGCGCTGGTGACGCCAATCGCAATCCTACGCAAGTAGCCCGACCCCGATAGCTAAGTAAAGCGGCAGTGGGTCTAGGTCGTCGGCCCGAGTTTAACTGCGACCTACGACCCGCCGTCTGTCAACGAACTCTGGAGAATCTCTGCGACGTCAAGAACTCGCACCCTGCCTTCGGCCTTTTCATCCTTTACACCGTCTTCAAACATAGTGAGGCAGTAAGGGCAGCAGGTGGCAATGACCGTGGGATCAAGGGCCAGAGCCTGTTTTGTGCGGCTGGCATTAATCCTTGTGCCGCTCGACTCTTCCATCCACATCCGCCCACCGCCGGCGCCGCAACAGAAGCTCTCGCGCCGTTTCTTCTCCATCTCCAGGGGAGGTGACCCCACTGCCTTCTGTATGAGACTTCTTGGTTCCCCGTATACGCTGTTGTACCTTCCAAGGTAGCACGAATCGTGAAAGACTATGCGCTCGTGCCGGAGGTCCTTTGCCGGCTGAAGCTTCCCTGCCTTTAGCAATTCGCTCAAGAGTTCCGTGTGGTGTACCACCTCAAACTCTGCGCCGAAGTCCTTGTAATCGTGTTTGAAGGTGCTGTAGCAGTGGGGACACAAGGTCAGCATTTTCCTGACGCCATATTTCTTGAAGAGCGCTACATTGCCGCGGGCAAACTTGTCGAAGACGTACTCGTTCCCGAGCCGTCGCAGCGGGTCTCCGCAACATTGCTCCTCTTTGCCCAGGACCGCGAACGAGGTGGATGTCTTGCGAAGCGCTTCAACGATGGCACTCATGATGCTCTTCATTCGTGACGTGAACGATGCAACGCACCCGATGTAGAAGAGATATTCCGCGTTCGGCTGCTCGGAGAGCAAGGGAACGTTGAAGTCCGAAGCCCACTTTGCCCTGTCAGCGGGCGCGATGCCGTAGGGGTTGAATCGCTGTTCGAGGTTGTAAAAAAGGGTTACCAGCTCAGGAGGAAAGTCCACACTTTCCATCACGAGATGACGCCTCATGGCCAGGAGCTTCGGAAACTGCTCAATAAAGACAGGACACTTCTCCACGCACGCTCCGCAGGTGGTGCAGTCCCAGATGGCCTCAGGCGGTACGCCTGTCTGGCGGGTCTTGGCAATGAGCGCGAGAGCGACAGGCGTTCGCTCGTCGGTCCCGGCTATAGTGTCTCCTCCTCTCGCTGCCAGGATTGCGCTACCGTTCCGGAGGAGGTTGGCCTTGCCTGCCAAGATCACCTCTTTGGGATTCAGTGTCTTTCCCGTACTTGTAGCAGGGCACGCGTCAGCGCACCTTCCGCACTCCGTGCAGGAGAAGAAGTCGAGCAGGTCTTTCCAGGTAAACTGGGTAACTTTCGAAACGCCGAACCGTTCACCCTGCTTGAAAGCTATGCGAGGCAATGTCTGCGGGAAACCGAAACGCCTGAAGAAGCAGTTTAATAACGCGGTAAGAATGTGCAGGTGTTTACTGTAGGGAATGTAAACGAGAAAGAGAAGGAGCACCACTGCGTGAAGCCACCAGAAAACCCGCTGGGCGACCTGCCAGAATAGCTCCGTACCGCGCCCCGCGAACGGTATGGCTAACATCTGCGAGATGGGCAGATACTGTTCCTGTACGTGGCCAATCGCTATGGATGAAATGTGCAGGCCAAAGTAAGCTACCATAAGAAGGGCAACGAGTTTGAGTATGAAGAATGCCTCCAGGGTTCGCTCCACGTGCGGTGGTTTGAAGAACATGCGCCTGATGGCCGCGATGATCACGACGAGGAGCACGAGGAACGAGGTTATGTCAGCACTAAACGTGACAACGGGATACAGAACGTTACCCAGAAAACTGAGGCTGAACCTGGGAAACACACCTGCAATTATGAATTCACTGTTCACCATCAGCTGGAGAAGAACGAATCCCCAGAAGAGAAAGAAATGGTTTACGCCAAAAGGCTCTTCGATCACCCGTTTCTGGCCGAAACCGAAGAGCAGCAATGACTTCAGCCTGCCCAGGAGACGGTCGAATCTCGGCTCTGGTTTTCCGAGGAGCACCATGGCGAAAAGCCTGAAAACTCTCCTCAGAAAGAGGAAAAGCGACCCGATAAATGCCAGCGCGAAGATGACCGATTCAACGACTGTCATATAAACCCCTTGCTATACGTCGCACACCGGAGCGCTTTTTTTCTTTCGCAGTTCTTCGATCATTCCCGGTATGATCTCGAACACGTCGCCCACGATGCCGAGGTGCGCTACATCAAAAATGGGCGCATGCTGATCCTTGTTGATTGCGATGATATATTCCGCGTCCTGCATGCCGACAAGATGCTGGATAGCTCCCGAGATGCCACACGCCAGATAGAGTTTGGGTCGCACCGTTCTGCCGGTCTGACCGACCTGTCTTTCGTGCGTAATCCAGCCGGCGTCTACCGCACTGCGGGAGCCGGCAACGACCCCGCCGAGCAGGTCTGCCAGTTCCTGGAGCATCTTGAAGTTTTCGCTACTCGCCAGGCCCCTGCCGCCGCTGACAATAACGCCCATAGCCGTTATGTCCACTGAAGCCTCGCACTGAATGGGAACAATCTCCAGGATCTTCGTAAGAATATCTTTCTCTTCTATGGGGATCGATTCCCGTACCAGGGCCGCCTTATTCCCTGCAACAAAAGGCGGTGTGGGCATGACATTTGGCCTGACAGAAGCCATCTGGGGCCGGGCCTTCTCACAGAGGATTGTTGCCATGATATTGCCACCGAAGGCCGGGCGCGTCTGCTCCAGGTACCTGTTCTGTTTGTCGATGGCAAGGCCGGTGCAGTCAGCTGTCAGGCCGGTCTGCAAGCGCGTTGCTATCGCACCTGCCAGATCCCTGCCGAGTCCTGTGGCACCAATGAGCAATATCTCGGGAGAATATTTTTCCACCAGATACGCGCAGCTATGCAAATGGGTTTCCGCTCTGTAGTCTTTCAGCACGGGTGAATCTACCAGATAGACCTTGTCTGCCCCATATCCGGCGGCTTCGTCCGCCAGATGTTCCACGTTACTGCCGAGTATCACGGCCGCGAGCTCCGCCTTGA
>Ga0335070_10003948_pt1 | contig 17281 bp, 8 predicted proteins | sample Lox_Sample_13_FD_206722 | JGI IMG/M metagenome (GOLD analysis project Ga0335070, IMG submission 206722) | Soil microbial communities from Loxahatchee National Wildlife Refuge, Florida, United States - Lox_Sample_1.3 | ecosystem: Environmental > Terrestrial > Soil > Wetlands | place: USA: Florida...
AATTTCGCGATTCGTGAGCCCTTGCGCCAGATAACGCACCACTTCGTTCTCCCGCTTCGACAACACATTCAACCCAGCCGCGCCCAGGGTCGGGATCGACGGACTCTTGGCCAGCGTCTCAATCACATACTCTACTTGTTTTGTATTGGCCCAGATCTGCCCCTCGTGCACACGGCGGACGCACTTGCAAAAGCTCTCCACCGATTCCTCTCGGCTGAAGACACCGCGAGCGCCAGAGCGAAATGCTTCCACCACCAGGTCGCGCTCGGGAGTATCCAACAGCACGACCGCCCGTGCCTTCGCGCGCTTCCCGACTAACTCCTTCACTAACTCCAGCCCGCGGATGGGTTTTCCCTCCATGGCGCAACTCACCGCCAGTACATCCACATTCCCGGAAAGCGTAGTCCCGATCACCGCATTAGTTTCTCCATCCCACGGAACGACTTCCAGTCCGGGATCACGCTTCAACGCGTCGGACATCAACTGGGTATGAATTCTTGAACTATCGACTACGAGGACACGAACGGCTTTTGCAGCCATGGCAGATTCGCCGGCCATTGTTTTCTTCCTTAAGAATTAGTTATTGCTGGGCCCGGAACCGAATTGCCTCTAACAAACAGTCAAGTAGACGCAATGGATACTGCGACGGATTTTCAGGCGGGAGAGTGGACAGAACCTGTTCCGTCTCGGGGGAGAGACTTGAACATATGTTGACCGGACGCAACCCCATCGGGCATCCGGCTTACAGTCTGAGGGAGACTTGGCAAAGGAGTCTATCCTGTCGCTGCCATTTCGCACAAGTAATTTTGCTACGAATGTAATCTGATTTCACACCCGTGCGCACTTCGTTGCATGCAGGTGCAACGGTTCGCTCCGGTGCGCGCACATAAGTCTTCATCAAGCGATGGGGAAAAGAACCTGCATATAAGTCGATGCACGCAGTTCATCGGAGAGTTAGAACGTCGAAAAAAAAGGATTTTTGCCCTGATTTCTTCCTCCGTTTCTAATCACTCACAAGTGTGATTTCGATCACGCGTTTTTTGTGAGTGGACTCACAAAAAGTCCCTCTAACTTATTGATTCTCGCGGCGCTAATTCATTCCTAGTAGTGATAGCTTCTTGCGCGGGAAATACGATGCTTGTTCTTATGAATCCTAAGTGGAATGGCCAATTCTCTTGCTTTGATTTAGTCGCAAGAAAAGCCGACCGGACGAACGATCACTCGCGCACGATCGTACAGGTGCGCGACCTCGAAATCGGCGGCGGCGAGTTCGTCGTAATGGCCGGTCCGTGCGCCGTCGAATCCGAATCACAACTGATGCAAACGGCCGAGGCCGTGGCTGCCGCAGGCGCCCGCATTCTGCGTGGCGGCGCCTATAAGCCGCGCTCGTCCCCCTATTCCTTCCAAGGCATGGGAGTCGAAGGCCTGAAGCTGCTGAGCAAGGCGCGCGAAGCGACCGGCCTGGCAATCGTGACGGAGGTGATGAGTGAAGAAGAGGTCGACGTCGTCGCCGAATACGCCGACATCATGCAGGTCGGCACGCGCAGCATGGAAAACTATGCGCTGCTTGAGGCCCTGGGGCAATGCGGTCGCCCCGTCCTGCTCAAACGCGGATTGACCGCGACTCTCGAAGAGTGGCTGCGTTCCGCTCAAGTGATCGCGATGTCCGGCAACCCGAACGTCATCCTGTGCGAGCGCGGCATTCGCACGTTCGAGACTGCAACCCGCAACACACTCGACATTGCTGCGGTCCCCGTCTTGAAGACGGTGTCGCATCTTCCCGTGATTGTCGATCCCAGCCACGCTGCCGGAGTGCGCAGTCTTGTCCCGGTGCTGGCCCGCGCGGCAGTTGTCGTCGGGGCGGATGGCCTCATCGTCGAAGTGCACCCTAATCCGGACAAAGCCATGAGCGACGGAGAACAATCACTCACCTTTGTTGAGTTCCGTCAGATGATGGACGATCTTGACCCGTATCTCGAACTCCAGCGGCCGAGCCGCCAGCTTCGCCCCCAACTCCTCGCAGTCGGAGGAGCGGACTAGTGTCACTGCGTTCATTGCTTCTGTTCCTGGTTGCACTCCTGATCGTCGGATTCACGCGTCCTACCGTGGAAGCCGCGCCCGGCTCGCTGCAATTCCTCTACACCGCAACACCGGAATACGAGCCGCTTGCGTGGCTGCAGGGAGCAGATCGGTTCCCGCGCGGCGCGCAAATCTTTGTGCACGGCGACGCTGGTCAGCACCCGCTAGTCCCAAGTTTCGCGGCCTCTGCCGACGCCGCTCTCTCCTTCGACAGCCAGCGCGTCCTCTTCGCCGGAAAGCAGAAACCGCTAGATCACTGGCAAATCTGGGAACTGTCGCTGCCGGACGGGACTCCCCGCCGAGTCGCCTCTGGCGCCGACGATTGCATTCGTCCTCTTTATCTGCCCGAAGATCGCCTCGTCTTCACTTGCCGCGTCGGCGGGCGATTCGAAATTCGGAGCGCGCCGCTCTCCGGAGGCAAGTCTCTGCCTCTGACTTACGGCGCAGAGAACGCCATTCCCACTGATGTTCTTCGCGACGGCCGCATTCTCTTCGAGTCGGCCTACGGGGCGAATCATCCCGAGATCTATACCGTCTACTCCGACGGAAGCGGCATCGAGTCCTACCGTTGCGATCACGATTCCGCCCGCCACGGCGGACGTCAAGTCAGTTCCGGCGACATTATTTTTGTCAGCGGTAGCGCCCTGGCGAAGTTCACTTCCGCTCGCGCCAAGCAAGTCAGTGTTGCTATGCCCACCGGCGAATATCTGGGCGAGATTGCCGAGACTTCCAGTGGAGACTGGCTCTTTCCCTGGCGCGCCGCCCAGGGCCAACCGTATCAGTTGATGCTGCGAAAATCGAACGACGCCAGACTCTACTCGGTGGCACGCGAACCGGAGGCAAATTTCGTTGAGCCGGTAGTAATCGCCGAGAGAGCAATTCCGAACCGCCATCCCTCGGGCCTGCATGACTGGCCAAACGCAAATCTGCTTTGCCTCAACGCCTATACCTCGAAGTACAAATTCGCTGCCGGGGCGATTCACTCGGTGAAGGTCTACACACGAGATCCAGCTGGAGCTGCCAAGTTGCTGGGCGAAGCGCCTGTGGAAGGCGACGGTTCGTTCTTCGTCCAGGTTCCAAGCGATCAGCCAATACAAATGGAATTGCTCGACGCCGCAGGCAAGACTCTGAAACGCGAGTCCGGATTCTTCTGGGCGCGCCGCGGCGAACAGCGTGTCTGTGTCGGCTGCCACTCCGGCCCGGAAACTTCTCCGGAGAACGCCGTGCCCATGACTCTGCTGAAGTCCACCACGCCAGCCGACCTTACGGGCGCACACGCTGACGGCACCTCGGGAGGTCACTAGCTTGCAACGCCACTTACTCATCTTCGTGCTGTTCTCCTCAGTGGTGTTCGCCCAATCCGCGCAACCCGGGGCCACCAGCACCATCCGATTCGAAGATGCCACGACCAAATCCGGCATTCAGTTCACGCACAACTTCGGCGCGCAAAAGCTCGGCTCCCTGCTGGAAAGCACCGGAGCGGGCTGCGTCTGGTTCGACTTCAACAACGATGGCCTTCCGGACCTGTACGTTTCCAACGGTCGTCCGCTTGAAGAGGGGATGCATCCCTACCCGCTGAAGCAACCGCCCGCCGTTCCGCCGCACAACCATCTCTATCGCAACAACGGTGATGGCACGTTCACCGACGTCACCGAACAAGCTGGGGTCGCGGCGAACATCTATGGCATGGCTGCGATCGCGGCCGATTTCGACAATGACGGCTTTGAAGATCTCTTCGTTACCGGCTATGGCAAAGCGATTCTTTATCACAACAATGGCGACGGCACCTTCACCGATGTCACCGAGAAAGCCGGAATCAAAGTCGATGGCTGGTCCATTAGCTCTGCATGGCTCGACTATGACAAAGATGGCTGTGTCGATCTGTTTGTCGGCCGCTACGTAAAGTTCGACCCCAAGTATCGAAACTTTTACGCCGCCGACAACTATCCCGGACCACTCGATTATGCGGGCGACACCAATCGCCTCTTCCACAACAACTGCAACGGCACCTTCACCGACGTCACTGACAAGTCCGGCATCGGCGCCTTCAAAGGCCGCACCATGGGCGTGACTGCGGCCGACTACGACAACGACGGCTATCCCGACATCTACGTTGCCAACGACAAGACCGAGAACTTTCTCTTCCACAACAAGCACGATGGAACCTTTGAGGAAGTCGCCGGAGATCTCGGCGTGGCCTACGGTCAAAACGGCGAGAGTACCTCAGCCATGGGCCCGGTCTTCGCCGACGTTGATGGTGACGGCCGCCTCGACCTGCTGGTCACCGACTCCAAGTACAACCGCCTCATGCGTAACGCCGGAGCGAGTGGATTCGAAGACATCGGCCCCAGTTCCGGTGTGTCGCAAGCAACCGCGCAGTACGTGAGCTGGGGATCTGGCATCTACGACTACGATAATGACGGCCTGCTCGACATCCTGATCTTCCACGGCGGGCTGATTCACCTTGTCCCACAAGAGCAGACGCTGTTTCGCGGCCTCGGCAACGATAAGTTCGCCGACGTCTCCCACGATGCCGGGCCGGTCCTCGACGTCAAGACCGTCTCGCGCGGCGCATGCTTTGCCGACTTCGACAACGACGGCAAGGTCGATGCCTTCGTAGTGAACCTGGGTGCGCCGGCAACGTTGCTGCACAACGTCACACAGACCTCGAGTCATTGGATTGCGATCAAACTAAAAGGGAAAAAGAGTAATCGCGATGGAATCGGGGCGCGTCTTGAATTGCAGGCCGGAGGCCGCAAGCAGATCGCCGATCGCGTCGCGGGATCCAGCTATCTCTCCCAAGACGACTCCCGGCTGCACTTCGGTTTGGGAACCGCGACGAAAGTCGACAAACTCACCGTTCACTGGCCCAGTGGACAAGAACAAACGCTCGAGAATCTGAGCGTCGACCGCATCGTCACCGTGGAGGAGCCATAGATGCCGGCCGCCTCCACCAACCGCATCGCGTGGTTAGCGGTCAGGCTCACCGGTGTGCTGGCGGTTGCTCTGCTCGCGATCGCGGCCCGACCCGCGCCGCAGCAATCCGCGGCCCTGCCGAAGCAGCGCTATCTCTCTCCGATCGAAATGGCAATGTCGCCAGACGGCCGCCTTCTTTACGTCGTTTGTCAGGACAGCGATGAGGTCCGCGTCATCGATGTTGCGTCCAGCAAGGTCATCGGAACGATTCCAGTCGGCCACATGCCGCGCGGCGTCGCGCAATCGTCCGATGGCGGCCAACTGTACGTCACGAATGCATGGTCGGATACGGTCTCAGTGATCGACACGAAGTTGCGGAAGGTTGTCCAGACGCTGCCCACGGGATTCGAACCCTCAGGCGTGATCCTCGACAGTTCCGGCACGACTCTCTACGTTGCCAACCGCTTGAGCAGCGACGTCTCGGTCATCGATCTCAAGTCCGGGCAGGAAAGCCGCCGTCTGCTGGCAGGGAAGGGTGCGAGTTATCTAACGCTGTCGCCCGATGGGCAACGCATTTACTGCACGCATATCTACCCGAACCCAGGCGCGTTTCGCACTCAGCCAAAATCTGAAATCACCGTGATCGATACCAAGCGCCAGCAAGTGGTCGATCGCATCCCGCTTCACAACGTCGCGGGAGTCTTTCACGTTGCACTCTCTGCCGACGGCAAACTCGGAGTCGCCGCCCAACTTCGCCCCAAGAATCTGATCCCTCTGGCACACGTTGAGCACGGATACGTCTTCGGCGATTCGCTCACTCTCTTCGGCCCCGATGTGGGTGCACCAGTTCAAGTCCCCATCGATGAACTCGATCGCTACTATGCGCTGCCATGGGGCATAGTCATAGCCCCAGACAAATCCAAGATTTTTCTGACGACTGCGACCTCCGGTAGCGTAACCGTCATCGACATTCCCCGCCTGCTGAGAACCGTGAAGGGCCGCCACGAATCTTTTGTGAATGACCTCTCGGCCTCCGCCGACTACGTCGATGCCAGAATTCCCGTCGGCCACAATCCCCGTGGAGTACTCGTTTCCCAGGACGGTAAACGTCTCTACGTTGCCAACCGGCTCGACGACAACATCACCGTCATCGACGCGACCACGAATAAAGTTACCTCCACCATCAATCTCGGAGGCCCGACCACCATCGACGCCCTGCGCCGCGGCGAGAGGCTCTTTTACACCGCCGATTATGCTTTTCAGGGTCAGTTCGGCTGCGCCAACTGCCACCTCGACGCCACCATCGACGGCCTGCAATGGGATCTCGAGCCCGATGGATTCGGCAAAGACATCGTCGACAACCGCTCCCTCGAAGATCTTGCCGGCACCGAGCCCTTCAAGTGGAACGGCGGCAATCCCGACATGCCGACTGAATGCGGCCCGCGCACCGAAAAGTTTTTCTTCCGCTCGCAAAGCTTCGATCCACAGCAGCTCACTGACTTGGTCACCTTCGTTTACTCGCTCCCGTATCGTCCCAACCGCTATCGCCTGCCGAATGGTGAACTCACAGCAGCCCAGGAGCGTGGCAAGGCCATTTTTGAACGCGTGAAATCCAAGAGCGGCCAGCTCATCCCTCAAAGCAATCAATGCGGCACCTGCCACAGCGGTGCGAAGTACACCAATCAGCAGAAGTTCGACGTCGGCACCGGCAAACTCACGGATCGTTCCCCAATTATCGACGTTCCTCAACTTCCGAACGTGGCGTACTCCGCGCCTTACCTGCATGATGGCTCGGCGCGCAGCATGGAAGAAATCTGGACCGTGTTCAATCCGAAAGATCAACACGGCGTCACCAATGACTTAACTAAAGACGAACTGAACGACTTGATCGAGTACCTGAAAACGTTATGAAGAGGAAATGTAATCGTCGACTCTCAATCGCCATCGTTCTATTCCTGTTCTCGGCTTTGATGCCGGCCATAGCCCAGGACATGCCGCTGTTCCGCTGGGAAAATTTCACCACGGCGCAAGGCCTGCCCGACAATCATGTCTACTGCGTCCTCGTCGACGGCGATCGTATCTGGGCCGGAACGGACAACGGACTCGGTCTCTACGAAAAGGGAAAATGGACGATCTTCCGCCCCGTCGACGGCGAGCGCAATCAAAGCCTGGCCCACCAAGCCGTCCTCTCCCTCGCGCTCGATAAGCGGACCGGCGACGTCTGGGCCGGAACCATGGCCGGACTCAGCCGCATTTCCGCTGGCCGCATCGATACCTATACGCAACTCAACTCAGGCCTGAGCAACGACATCGTCTACGGCGTAGGTGTCCGCGGAGATTACGTCTGGACTGCCACCGCCGCTGGCGGCAGCCGCCTCAACACCCGCACCGGGCAGTGGTCGCTCTTCAACGAGCGCAACACTCCCATGCAGGAAATCTGGGTCTACTCGGTGAGCCCTGCCGATGACAAGGTCTACTACGCAGTCTGGGGCGGAGGGGTACTCGAATACGACGTCGCCACCGAGCGCTGGAAAGACTACAACGACCCCGACGGCGAAACCGAAATGGTCGTCATGAAAGATCAGGGTCTCATCCACGAGATCACGACTTCTGTCAGCTACGTCGATAAAATTCTTTGGGTCGCGACATACTTCGGCGCCAGCCGCTACGATGGCCGCTACTGGCACAACTTCCTGCAAAAAGACAGTGGGTTGCCCAGCAACTTTCTCAACCAGGTCAAAGGGGTCGACTCGAGCCGCGCCTGGTTCTCCACCGACAAAGGCCTCGCCTACTACGACGGAACCAATTGGGCCATCTATCGCCCGGGGCTCGACACGCACAAACCGGAGATGTTCGTCCGCGACGCCAGCGGCACGGTGAAGAATATTCCGGTGCAGACCGCGCCATCGCACAACTACATCCTCGGCGTCGACTTTCAGGGCGACGACCTTTGGGTGGCAACTGCTCACGGCCTCAGCCACGGCGTTCGCCAGAAAGAGTCTGTATCCATCGCAAGAGTTTTTAGTACGCAAAAAGCAGCAAAAAAGAACTGATCCTAGGAGCCAATTGTTATGAATGTTCAAGAATTACTCGCGGAAGTCGCCACAGCCCCCGTTGTAAAGCGCGCCATCACCAACCACCGGGCGTTGAATGAAGCGTATGACTATGGAAGCGCTTTTTCGCGCGGCATGCGCATTGATCTCAACGGTCTAACCATCCTGCTCATTTCCGGCACCGCCAGCATCGATGAAGCCGGTCGCACCGTCCACGTCGGAGATCTCCGCGCCCAACTCCGCCGGACGTTCGCCAACATCGGCGACCTTCTGGCAGCGGAAGGCGCAACCTGGCATGACATCGTTCGCACCACTTGCTACCTGCGCGACATTGAGCGCGACTATCAGGCTTTCAACGAAGAGCGCACCGCGTTCTACAAAGAGCAGGGGCTCGATCCTCTGCCGGCTTCCACCGGCATTCAGGCGATTCTCTGCCGTCCGGATCTGCTGATCGAAATCGAAGCGATCGCCATGTTCCGGACACAGCCGCGCGACTAAGCGTTAGAAAAGGAATTCGTCATGCGTCTCGTGCCAGTGGTCGTGATTGCGGCCGCACTCTCGTGCGCGGCTTGGGCTCAGGATGTCTTTACCTGTTCGTGCGGGAAGAATCCTCCCGGTCCCCCGCCCACGCGCTCGCTCAAGCCTTATACTGGTGCGCCGGACGATCTGCGTCCGTTCTCCAAGTTCACGCCGCCGTATCACGAGTTCTACCAGGACCTCATTGAATACAACGGTGCTGCCGGTGAGATCCCCGATCCTGATCTAAAGACTCTGGATGAAATTCGTATTGGTTTTTTGGCTCCCCTGTATGATCATCCCGATCAGGTTCGTGGATCTCGCATGCTGAACGGCGCGCAGATGGCTCTGGACGAAGCCAATGCCGCCGGCGGATATGGCGGCAAGCCCTTCCGCCTGATTACGCACAACGACTACGACAACTGGCAAGTCAGCAACACTTCAACCGCAGGCGTTTCCAAAGACTCTGCGATCTGGGGCGCGGCTTCGAACGATGCAGTCCGGATGGTCTATGACGACAAAGTCTGGGCCATGTTCGGCAGCATCAGTTCCGAGTCCACTCATATTGCTCTTCGCTTAACGCTGAAGGCCGAGACGCCGCTGGTCAACAGCGCCTCCACCGATCCGACAATTCCCGAAACCATCATCCCGTGGTATTTCACCGATCTGCAGGATGATCGCGTGCAGGGCTACACGCTCGCACGTCATATCTATACCGAACTCGGCCTGAAGCGAGTCGCCTTGCTGCGCGTCAACGATCGCTACGGCCGCTTCGGCGTGATCAAATTCAAAGACGCTTCCCGCCGACTCGGCCACCCCGTCGTCATCGAACAAAAATTCCAGCGCGCCGATACTGACTTCCGCCGCCAATTGCAAGTCATTCAGGATTCTCGCGTCGACGCCATTGTGCTCTGGACCGACGTCGAGAAGACTGCGCTCATCCTGCAGCAAATGCAGGAACTCGGCATGAAGCAGCGTGTGTTGGGCAGTCATCGTACGATCGGGGAGGATCTCGTCAAACTTGCTGGCCCTGCTGCAGAGGGATTTGAAGCCGTCTACCCGTACGATCCTTCGCGAAGCGACCCGCGCTGGCTCGACTTCGTCGCCCGCTATGAGACGCGCTTCCACGAGAAGCCCGACCACTTCGCCGCGCTGGCTTACGATCAAATGCGCATTCTTCTCGACGCCATTTGCCGCGCCGGACTGAACCGTGGCCGCATTCGCGATGCACTGACCGGACTCACCAGGTGGAAGGGCGTCACCGGTGACATGATCTTCGATCCCAACTGCAAGAACATCGCGCCTCTGTATTTGGCGCAAATTCACGATGGAAAAATCTCCTACCGCCGCATCACCATGGACAAGCCATATGCCCAGGTGGGCGAGAACGGAGTGGGATATTCCGGCCCGCCATCGTCGTCCGAAAGATCGACCGATGCCAAGATCGCCATCTTCGGCCCCAATGCCGAGGATGCTGTGAAGTCGCCAGAAATTCTCCGCGCTCTCGGCGCTACCTCGCCCGCGAAGCGCTTCTCGCTCGTTCCCATCTCTTCCAATGCGCCATGGGGCAAGGCTTCCACCGCTCTCGTCAATGCGGTATATCAGGATCACGTCCTGGCTGTGATCGCGCTTGACCGCCCGTCGAGTCATCTCGCTGAACAGATCGGAGTGAAGTCCTTCGTCCCGGTCGTTGCGATCTCCTCTGACCGCGCGCTCACCACCACAAACATCCCGTGGATCTTTCGCCTGCCCGAAGGAACTTCACCCGAGCAAGCGATACGAGTTCTCTCCAAAGCCATCGGAGAGGCAGGTACTAGTCGCTCCGACCTGCGCGCTTACCTCGCTTCCGGCGCCTCGATCGACGGTATTCAATTCGACTCCGCTGGAGAACTCAGTAAGGTAACCAAGCCGTAACCAGTTTCTCGCCCTTCGCGAAGTTATCCCTAAGTTGTTGTTCCCGGTGTCTATTCCTCTCGTGGGAACGTTGCGCCAAGCGCACTGCGCAAGAAATCAAGAGCCCAGCGTTCTCCCGGTGAGCGCCTAAAAGCTATACCGGCGCCGCTTCAGTATCTCTACGGAGACACTATGGAACCCAGCTTTGGACGCGTCACTCCGCTTCGACTGTGCGTCTTGTTGTCGGCAGTTGCCCTCACCGTTGTTTTCGTGCTCACGAATCCTTTGCAGATAGCGAAAGGCAATAACGGCCCCTCCGCGACCTATTCCCAGGGTGTCTTGCACGTCAGCCTTCCGTACCGCGATGCCCATCTTGGTAAAGGTCAGCTCACAATCGAAGTGTTGGATCCGGATGACAAGGTTCTGGCCCATGCCCAACGCTCGGCCGAAATTGCCGACAATCGCGGCTCATGGCGCGAAGACATCAAGCTCGACCATCCGATGCCCGTGGAGGATCTCGTTTGGCATCGCGTGCGTTACCGCTTCGCCTACGACGACGCAACGCAGTCCGCCCTCGAAGACACCGAGTCCATCTCCCAAATTCTCCGCATGCCCGTCGTACACATTCTGGGCCAGCAGGCGTATCTAAGTGGAGGGCCAGCCGCGGTTCGCGTGATCGCGACCGATTCGCACAACGAGGTCATCGGGGGCGCAGGCTCAGTTCGCATCGAACTTCTCGTTCCCGATCACAAACCGTCTCAGCTCTACAGTGGGCGTCTCAACCATCGCGGCACCAGCGAGGCCCAATTCAACTTCCCGCCAGACCTGGTCGGCAATTACGAGTTGCGATATGTCGTCGATACGGCAATCGGTTCCACGGAATTCACCCAGCAGGTCAAGCTGGAAGAGAAGGCTTCCATTCTCCTCACGACTGAGAAGCCGATTTATCAGCCGGGACAGACCATCCACGTGCGGGCGCTCGCGCTCGACCGCGCCAATCACCAGGCGGTGACGGATCGCAAATTCACGTTTGAAGTCGAAGATTCTCGGGGCAACAAAGTCTTCAAGAAAGCCACTGAGACGGACAAGTTCGGTATTGCTTCCGCAGAGTTTGCACTCGCCGACGAAGTCAATCTCGGCACCTATCACCTTCGCGCGCTGATGGGCGAAGCAGATTCCCCCAGCAGCACGGCCGAGTTGGCCGTTAACGTCGAGCGTTACGTCCTGCCTAAATTCAAAGTCGCCGTCGAATTCGCCGAGAACGGCAAGAAATCGAAACGTGGATACGGCCCCGGCGATCACGTCACTGGAACTGTCCGCGCCAACTATTTCTTTGGTAAGCCGGTCGACGGCGCCGAAATCTCGGTCAAAGCATCCGCGATGGATGTATCCATCTTCGAAGTGGGCCCCATAACGGGGAAGACCGACCGCGATGGCACTTATAAGTTCGACATCACGCTTCCCAATTACTTTGCGGGACGCCCCCTCAACCACGGCGCTGCCCGCGTTCTTGTCGAAGCCACCGTGAAAGACTCTGCGGGCCATGCGGAAATCCGCGGCGAGCCCATCACTGTCACCGAATCGCCTCTGCTCATTACCGCTGTACCTGAGGGCGGAACCCTGATCCCCAATCTCGAAAATCAGGTGTTCGTTCTGACGTCGTACGCAGACGGAACTCCAGCTCACACCGATCTCAAAATTCATTCCGACTTCACGCCGTTCCAGCACGTTTCCACTGACGACGGCGGAGTCGCGGAGATCAGGCTCAACGCCCATGATCGTGGCGAGTCCATCGAGATTGAAGCGCGCGACAACGATGGCAACGTCGTCACTAGCAAGGTCCCTCTGCAAGTGCGTGCTGGAGAGGAGCAAATCCTGCTTCGCACCGAGCGCGCCGTATACCGCGCCGGGGATCGCATTCAGCTGAAGGTGTTCTCAACCAAAACTCGTGGCACCGCCTACATCGACGTGGTCAAGGAAGGGCAGACGATTCTGACGCGCGATGTCGACTTTGAAGGTGGACATGCAGAATTGTCTCTGACCGCCACGCCTCAAATGGCCGGCACTCTCGACTTCAACGCGTACCTCTTCGGTGCCGATGCCCGTCCCATCGCCGATCATCGCCTGGTCTTCGTGCAGCCGGCCGACGAACTCAAGATCGAAACGTCGTCGGACCAGCCAGACTACAAACCAGGATCTGAAGCCCGCATCCGCTTCCGCGTGACCGATTCCCATGGCGAAGGCGTACAGGCCGCGCTCGGACTGCAGGTGGTCGACGAAGCAGTATTTGCCCTCGCTGAAAAACAGCCGGGCTTCGCCAAGGTCTTTTTCTATCTCGAGCAAGAGGTAATGAAGCCGCGCTACGAGATCCATTCCATCGGCATGCCCGATGTCGTTGAGCCAGTCGAAGAGTCCAAGGTTGAACAGAAAGATCGCGCCGCTCGCGCTCTTTTCTCCGCCACCGAGATGGTCGGAGCGAACAATTTTCAAACCGAGTTCGGACGCTTTCTCCCGATGACGAAGTACCCCGAGTACTCCACGCGCTACCGCGATCATTTCGGATCATTGGCGCAGCATCTCGCGCAGAAGATCAGCGAAGCGTATGCCAGCAAGCCGGGACCGGGCAGTGTGCCCGACGTATTTGCTGCACTAAAGAAGACAGACAGTTCGTCAGTCCGCGACTCCTGGGGCACCGATCTCACTCTGGAACATGTGAATTGGTATCGCGACAAGAATCATTACCTGCTGCGCAGCGCCGGGCCCGACAAGCAGATGAACACCGCTGATGACCTGTTCACGTATCTGGAAGTCCGTCGCAGCAAAATCGTCGGCCCTGCCTCGTGCGGCCCGAGCAAGATGACGATCAACATCGAGACGGATCGCGGCTCAATCCAGGACCATGCCGAAGTCGTGGGCACCGTAACCGACCAATGGGGCGGAGCGCTACAAGGTGCGTCCATCCAGGTTCTTTCGAAAGCCACCGGAAAATGGCGTGGCGCAATCTCAAACTCTGAGGGCCAGTTCCGTCTCGCCGCCCTGCCGTCCGGAGAATACGAAGTGTCCGTGGCCAATCGCAACGGCGGCGAGCGTTTGTCTCAACAGGTCACGCTTCGCGCTCGCGATAGGGCCAATCTCGCGGTGCTATTCAAAACAAGTTCACAGCAGAGCGTTGTTGCCGTAAATGAAGATGCGGACAAGCGCGTTGTGGTCGAAGTCGAAGCTGCGGCTCCTATGGTCGCACAAGAAGCGTTTGCAGGCGTCCCGGGAGCAGCCCGAGGTGGCGTGATTGGTGGCGTCATACGCGAACTACCCATGAACGGCAGAGAAGTCAACGAGATGGTGATGATGAAAGAAGACGCTGCTCCCATGCCGGCCGCCGTCCCTGCTCTTCGAATTGCCAATAGTGCAGTTCTTACTCGAGACAAGAAAGACACATCCGAACCCGCTGCCCACGTCCGCTCCTATTTTCCCGAAGCGCTTTACATCAACCCAGAAATCGTGACGGACAAGGACGGTCGCGCCAGCATTGTTATTCCCGTTGCCGATTCGATCACAACGTGGCGTATGGCGATGCTCGCTTCCACGCCAAAGGGCGCGCTGGGCAGCGCCACATCCAGCATAAAGGTCTTTCAGGATTTCTTTGTCGATCTCGACTTGCCCGTCACTCTCACGCAGGGCGACCGCATCTCGCTGCCGGTTGCGGTCTACAACTATTCCTCCAACTCCGGAGACGTAAATCTCAAGCTCCAACCGGAGGACTGGTTCTCGCTGGTCGATGACGTCGGGGAAAAGAACGTCACGGTGCAATCTGCCCGCGTTGCCGGATCGCAATTCACGCTCGAAGCCAAACGCATCGGTAAATTCAAGCTGACACTCTCCGCACGGATGAGTGGCAACTCCAATCGTGCCGACATCGTTGTCCGCGAGATTGAAGTTGTCCCGAACGGCCGCGAACAGAGCATCGTCGTCAACGGCCGCCTCGAAAATGAAGTCCAGCATGATCTGAACTTCCCATCCGACGCCATCCCCGAGGCCAGCAAGATATTCGTTCGCCTCTATCCTGGCCCTCTAAGCCAGGTGATCGAGGGCATGGACAGTCTCCTGCGCATGCCCTACGGCTGTTTCGAGCAAACTTCGTCGAGCACGTATCCCAACGTTCTTGCGCTCGATTACATGAAGCGCACCAAGAAACTCACACCTGAGGTCCATGCCAAAGCGGAAGGCTACATTGCCAACGGCTATCAACGCCTGTTGACCTTTGAAGTTCCGGGCGGCGGATTCTCCTGGTTCGGCAACGCGCCAGCCAACAAGATTCTCACGTCGTACGGCCTCATGGAGTTCTACGACATGTCGCAAGTCCATGACGTCGATCCCAAGCTGATTGCACGCACGCAGCAATGGCTCGCGTCGCAGCAACAACCCGACGGCAGTTGGAAGCCCGACACCCAGTTCATCAACGAGGGCGCCACCAACCGCTACAACACTGACGTTGCCCGCATCACCGCCTACATCGCGTGGGCGCTCGAAAACACTGGATATCAAGGTCCCGCGGTTAACAATGCTCGCCAGTATCTAGCAAAACACATGAGCGCCAATCTCGACACGTACACGCTCGCGGTGCTCGCCAACTTCGCAGCCGATGGAAAAGACCGCGAGTTCACCCGGCAAGCGGTCGAGATGCTGGTGGATGCGCACACGGAAAAGGGCGATCAAGCCTGGTGGAGTGCCGAGGAGACAAGCGTCTACGCAACGGGAGAAAGCGCCAGCGTCGAAACGACGGCTCTGGCTGTGCAGGCGCTGCTGAAGTCAGGACAGTACTCCTCTGTCTCGCGCAAAGCTTTGACCTTTATCGCAGCGAAGAAAGACGGCGTCGGCACCTGGGCTACGACGCAGGCGACGATCATGGCGCTGCGAGCGCTGCTGCTGGCGACGGAGAAGGGAACTGCTGACGTCCACGGAACGTTGGAAGTCCTGCTCAATGGAAAGCCAATGCAGAAGCTGGCTCTGACTTCCGAAAACAACGATCTGCTCCACCAGTTTGTTTTCAAGGGGATCGATGCGAAGGGCGCCAACAACGTAGCGATTCACTTCGAAGGCAAGGGCGGCCTCGCGTATCAAGTTGTCGGCAGCTACTTCTTGCCCTGGGACAAGCAGCCCGACAACGAGCCGCTGTCCATCGGAGTGACTTATGACCGCACGCATCTGGCTCAAGACGACATAGCTACCGCGACGGCCACTATCAAGAACAACATGCCGAAATCGGCCAATATGGTTATGGTCGACCTCGGCATTCCTCCCGGTTTCGATCTGCTCAGCGAAGACCTGCAGGTCTACCTGGAGAAAAGCGCAGGGATGAAGAGCGGACGCTTGGAAAAGTTCAACATGACGGCAACCCAGGCCATTCTTTATTTCGATTCGATCGCTCCGTCCGATACCGTCGTCCTGCACTTCCGGCTGCGGGCGAAGTACCCGATTCGCGCCCGCACTTTCCAATCGAAAGTCTACGAGTACTACGACCCAGACGTGCACTCAGTTGCGGCGCCCGCGCAGTTTGAGGTGCGCAAGAAATAGAAGAAAGTGCGAATGCTGGAAGGGAAGAGGAACTAAACGACTTCAGTCGCAGGGAGCGCCGGTTCCTCGGAATGGCTGGGCTGAGTCGGTTTCCGTTTGCGCGATCGCTGCAGCAGTGGGGGTGCGGCGGCGATCGTGCAGAACACATAGTACAGCGCGGCATTTGCGGGAATTTGCAGGTTGAAATCCACCAGGCTATGCACCAGGATCCCCGTGAATCCCAACATGCACGCCAACGTCACGGATCCGCTCACGTCGGTCATCCAGTTTCCGATCTTAGGGATCGCTTTCCAAAAGACCAATACGACGAACCAAACCATCATCGCGAATCCAAGCACGCCCATCTCGGCTAACAATTGCAGATAGTCGTCGTGCGCTTCATTAATGAAAAAGTTCGTATAGAACGACCGGAACTGCGGATACACCACCGGAAAGGTTCCCAATCCCCAGCCCAGCAACGGCTTTGCGCGGAACATGTGATAGGTGTCGCGGTCGATGGAGAAGCGCATGCCGCCCGAGATTTCCGTTTTCGTCTCGCTGGAAATCGTGGACACGCGATGCGTCAGTTCTTTGCCGCCCAGCCAACTCAGCAAGCCAACCAGGATGATCGCGAACGCTCCGACGCCGATCGTCATTTTCACCAAGTGTTTGTGCCGGAACAAAAACACGCCCAGCACCGTCAACTCCGCCACCATCGCCAGCATGCCTCCGCGGGAACCCGACAGAAACAGCGTGCTGATCATGATTGCTGCTGCTACCGCCGCGGCAATACGGTGTCGATCTTCCGCCAGCCGGCTCAACGCGAACACCAGCGCGATGGGAGCCAGCAGTTCCATCAAGCCGGCATAGTGGTTGTGGTTAACGTACGGTCCGTAGATCCAGCCTCCCATGCGGGGCTGGCGCACCCAAAACAGCTTTCCGTTGGGAGCCACTCCCTGCACCAGCGCGATCGAGGCAATGATGAACCCATACACCACGAAGCCAAAAGCAATCTTCTTGGCGTGCACGCTTCGGATGAGAGACTGCCGCGCCAGGAAGCACAACATCGCGTACGCGGCATACAGCAGGGCTTGCGAAATCGTGTCGTGGGGATACGCGCTCAGGCGGAACGCGATCTGCACTGCAATGAGAACTCCGAACGCTGCCATTGGGGCGAACAACGGGTTCCATCGCACCACTAGTTCGCCGTCGATCCAGTGCTTGGCAAACCACAACACCAGCAGCAGCGCCGAGCCACTCTCCAGCAGGAAGAT
>Ga0335070_10003949_pt1 | contig 17278 bp, 19 predicted proteins | sample Lox_Sample_13_FD_206722 | JGI IMG/M metagenome (GOLD analysis project Ga0335070, IMG submission 206722) | Soil microbial communities from Loxahatchee National Wildlife Refuge, Florida, United States - Lox_Sample_1.3 | ecosystem: Environmental > Terrestrial > Soil > Wetlands | place: USA...
CCAGGTTCACGTCGACCACGGTCTTGATGATGGCCCGGCGGTTCCCGTCGGCCTGGAGGAGCACCCGCTCGGCATGGTCGACGGTCTCCCCGAGGTCCGTGACCTGGCAGTGTCCCTCCTCCATGGGGCAGATGAACCGGTGGCAGACCTTCCCGACGATCTCCCCCTTCGGGAGCCCGATCATGGCGGATGCCGCGGGGTTCACGTCGGTGATGAGGTGGCTCGCCGGGTCGATGACGAGGACCCCTGCCCCGATGGACTCGATGAGGGTGCGGAGCCGGGCCTCGCTCTCGGAGAGGGCATCCCGGGTCTGCTTCAGCTCCGTCACGTCCATGAGGGTGCCCATGTAGGCCGGCCGGCCCTGGTAGGTGATCCGGGAGCCGACGATCTCGGCCCAGAGGGTTCTCCCGTCCTTCGTCTGGGTCCTGACGAGGGCCCTGAAGGCCTGCTCCTCGCCGGCGTCCAGCTTGTGGAACTGTTCCCGCATCACCTGCCAGTCGTCGGGGTGGACGAGGTTCTCGAGGCCCAGCCGGTCCGGAAGCTCCCCGGGCCCGTACCCGTGGATCTCGGCGAACCGGGGGTTCACGTACCGGAACTTCCCCTTCTCGGTGAGGTATATCCCGAGGGGAGAGTTCTCGGTGATGTCCCGGAACTTGGCCTCCGATTCCTGCAGTTTCCCGGAGAGGGAGGAGGCGATGAACCCGACGGTGACAAAGACGTAGAAGTGGACGGTCCCGGCGGCAAGGATGTCAGGGTTCGTGAAGGCGAAGGTATAGAGGAGGAAGAGGTAGGCACCCCCCAGGAGAACGGAGAAGATGACCCCCCGGCGGGGGTAGAGGTAGGAGACAATGATAATGGGGAAGTAGTAGAGATGGGGAAATACCGAGAATAAACTCAGGGTCAGCCCTTCCGGGCTCGCCAGAAGGGCAACGAGGGTTGCCGTGAGGGCAGCCCCCGTCGTGCCGAAGATAACGACATACCAGAAATAGTCCTTCGTCTGCCTATGTTGCTCTGCCATTCTTTCGCCTGCCCCCGGGATTCACGGGACTGCTTATACAGTATAATAAAGTGCATATACTAAAATCCCTTCTTTCCCGGAGGGCTCCGATTTCACGGGTGAACGGATCATTTCCAGTGGAGTTACGGAAACAGGAACGGGAGGAGAGAAACCCCGGTCTCCGTGTGGAGTTCTCCCGCGGTGCCCGCCTGCGGCCGGCCGGGGTCACGAGGGCGTCTCCACCGGCTGGACATCCTTCGCCCCCCTCACCTCCACCTCCTTCTCCCCCTGGTAGACCTGCACGACCCCGAAGATCCTGACGGTGTCGTTCATGTGGAGGATGATTTCGCGGGAGGCGGGCGAGGGGATGAACACCCGGGTCCCGTTCACCGAGACGAGGAGGTGACCGCCCGTTGAGGTGAAGGCCACCGACTCGACCGTGCCGGTGAGCACGACGAGGTCGCCCTCCCGGGACGCCTCGCTGTACGGGGAGGCGAAGGCCGCGTCCCCGAGGGAGGTGAGGACGAGGTGGGCGGCGAGGAGGATGGCGAGGACGGATACGAGGAGGAGGAGGGCGGTTCGCTCCGGTGATTCGAGCACGGGGAAGGAGTCCGCGCCGGGGCTGATAAATCCCGGCGATCTGAGCCGGCTACCCTGCTGCCCTCCCCCAGGCCACCCGGTTCCAGAACCGCTCGTGGAGGAAATAGAGCCCCGTGGTATAGATGTTGCTCACCACGACGAAGCTGAGGGCGATCTCGGCCCTGCCCGTGAAGAGGTACACGGCGGCAAAATCAGCAACGACGACGAGGACCCGGTAGCTGACCGCCTTGACCACGGACCGGGTGATGTACTCCTTGAAGACCTTCTCGCTCACAGTGACACCCTGATGCACAGGGATGGGAGAGGACGGATATTATTCGTTCGGGGGGGAGGCATCGGCTGAGGGAAACTCCTGCCAGACCGGATTCCAGGAGAACGGGAAAATGGCTGGGGGGAGGAGCGGTGCCGCCAGACCCCCACAACGGGCGCTGCTACCGCCTTCTCCAGAGGTAGAGGAGCAGGAGGAGGAGGATGACCATCCCGGTGACGGCGAGCTTCGCCACATCCGGCCCGGTTACCCCCCCGCCGGTGCCGGCCCTGTTCCAGTCCTCCTCGAAGACCGAGGAATAGTACGCTCCGAGGGCAGGGCTCTCCAGGATCACCCCGGCTTCCCGGTTGAAGTTCGGGGAGTTGGCGTTCCAGTTTATCGATGAGATGAGAACGACCTCCCGGTCCACGATGAGCCCCTTCGTATGGACGGCCTCCAGGGAGCCCGCCGTCGGTTCGAGTATCCGGGCGGAGAGGGGGAGGCCCTCCTCCCTCCCAAGGTCGTTCACGAGCGCCGCCACCTCGTCGTTATCCGCCGGACCTTCGTCGTTGTATTTGCTCCCGTCAAGGAGGACCCGCACCGCGACGCCGCGCCGGGAGGCATCTACCGCCGTGGAGAGGAACGGGTCGAGCTCGTACTTCGTGGTGTTCCTGATGGAGGCCTGCTCGATGTCTATCCGCTCCCGTGCGCGGGAAAGGACGGAGAGGACGAGGCCGCTCGTGTCCGGCGAGAGGACAGGGGTGACCGTGACCCCGGTCGTACGGAGAGGAGGGAACTGCACCTGGTAGGCGATGGGAGCGGGAGACCAGGGTGAAGCGGGGGCGGGGAGGTAGGGGACGACGTCGCCCCCGCGGCTATCCGAAGAAAAGACCTCCCTGAAGTACCCGGCCGTGCCCGGATCCTCGATGTATGCCCCCCATCCCCGGTTGCCCCGGGAACCGGGCGCAGGGAACCCACGGGGGCCGAAGTTTTCGGTGGCGATGAGGAGATCCTCCCCGTCGATCACGACGTATTTGGCATGGTTGTACCGGTAGCGGGCGTGGGCCGCGGAGCTGGTCGTCATAACCAAAAGGGGGATGCCCGATCGGTTGAGGGCCGCGCAGACCGCCTCCTCGTCCACGCTGATCCCGCCGACCGGCCCGCCCTCCAGGAGGATCGTGACCCCGGCACCGCGCCGTTTCGCGGCGATCAGGAGATCCCCGATGCCCGGGTTCGTGAGCTCGTACGCGTTCACGAGGATCTCATGGCGTGCCTGGCCGATGGCCTGTTCGAGGACCCCGTAGGAGGAGTCGGGGGAAACGAACCCGGTGACCGTCACATTCCTGAAGGTCGCGGGGGAGAACTGCGACTGCCCGAGGAGGAGGACGCGGGGATCCCAGCCGGAGGAGGTGAGCTGGTGGACCTGCCCTTCCCGGGGGTGGAAGTCGCCCGGCCACCGGAAGGACTGGACGGCCTGCCCCCGGACCGAGAGGGTGATCTCGTCCCCATCGTTCGCCGGCTCAAAGCGCCCGGCCTTCACCATGTCCGGGACGGTGGGGCTCGTGTTTGCGACCTCGAAGTCGGGGAGCCTCCCGTGGATCGCCTGGTAGGAGAGGGCCTCATCGGCCACGGTGACCCGTCCCGACGCCTGTGCCCCCGGAGGGAAGGTGATGTTCCCCTCGCCGTCCGAGATCATGACATCCTTGAGCTGGCCGGTCCCGTTCAAGACGAAATAGGCATCCGCATCCCGCGGGAGATAGGTGTCCGGGCAGAACTCGACTATCTGGATCGCGGAGGCCGGAGGGAGCAGAAGGCCGGGGAGGAGGAGCAGGACGAAGAGGAGAAAGACGGAGGCCCGGCTCATCCCGGAGGAGTATGCCCTTCCCTTTTATCAAGCGTGCGATCGATCCCTCATCATGCAACAGGCGGATCGCCCCATGGTGGTGAAGGTCGGGGGGAGCCTCTTCTCCGAGGCGGGCCGGATTCTCGGAGAGCTCGGGGAGAGCCGGAGGCCGCTCCTCGTCGTCCCGGGTGGAGGCCCCTTCGCCCGGCTGATCCGTTCCCTGCAGATCCCGGATGACCCGGCCCACTGGATGGCCATCCTCGCCATGGACCAGTTCGGCTGGTACCTCGCGGCAGGGGGCCTCCCGGTCACCCATGACCTCACCGCGCCCCGCGGGGTGGAGATCCTCCTCCCCTACCGGGTCATGCGCGACCGGGACCCGCTCCCCCACAGCTGGGACGTGACCTCGGACACCATCGCGGCGTGGGTGGCCTCGGAGCTCAGGCTCGACCTCCTCCTCCTCAAGTCGGTGGACGGGATCACACGGGACGGAGCCCCCGTCCCCCGGGTCACACAACCGTTCCCCTGCACCGAGGTGGACCCGTGCCTCATCCCATTCACCCTCGCCCGCGGGGTGAGGACCACCGTCCTGAACGGGCTGGTCGAAGGGAGGGCCAGGGACTTCCTCAGCGGGAGGGAGGTACCGGGGACGGTCATCGAACCAAGGCTTTAATTCCCTGAAGGGTTAGATTATAAAGAATCCTTTGGGAGACGGTGAATGGTGATAAAGAAGTGTACCTCCTGCAGCGCCCCCCTCGCCGAGCAGGGGGCCGCGGAGTTCGGGTGCCCCGATTGTAAGACCCTGATCCGCAGGTGCGTGCGGTGCAGGATGCAGAGTGTCCCGTACATCTGCCCGAAGTGCGGGTTCTGGGGGCCGTGAGGGATGGGAAAGGTCGTCGCCCTCGTCCGCATCATGCCCGAGTCGGCTGACGTGGACATGAAGAAGCTCGAGGCAGACCTCAGGAAGAAGCTCCCCTCCATTCAGGACGTGGGCGTCGAGCCCATCGCCTTCGGGCTGAAGGCCCTCAAGATCGCGGTCATCGTCGAGGACAGCGAGGGGGGCACCGACGCCGTGGAGAAGGTACTTGCAGGTGTTCCGGGCGTCTCGCAAGCCGAAACCGTCTGCGTGAACCGGATGATCTGAAATCAGACGGTTAGGAAATCTTTTTTTAAGATTTTTTCCTGCATCTGAGTCGGTAATATCCGGTTTGGGCCCGGGGAATGAATCTCAATTCGAGAAACAAGATTGGCAAAGAATTAGAGCGTCAACGTTTATGTTGACTATGTTATCTTTCCTCTTTCCGACGATACCCAATCTTTCCTTTACCGCGAAAAGTGTACTGCATAATACCATCGTGTGATTGTATATCCGGTTCGGAGGAAAAATCGCCAGGCATGTCCCACGCATCGGGTCCGGGTTTCTTTACGTCGTATTCGGGTTGCGAGAGATATGTCTTCATTTCTTGAATCAGGTTGCGGTAAAATTCTCTATGTTTCTCATTAGTATCCTGTGCAAGGAGAGATTGCAACGCCATTGTTGCCTCGGGGAAATTCAATGTTTCTCTTTTCTGCTCGTATTCGTGGTAGAGGTGTTTCTGCCCACTGTTTAATTCCTCTGTAAATGATGCGATGGTATCTTCATAGCTCTTCTTTAAAAACAGGGTTTTAATGCGTTCAATCAAGCCCATATGATTCACTCGTCAATTCCCAGCCCGTCAAGCACCTGCCTCGTGATCCCCCGGATCTTCTCCACCGAGTGCCGGAAGGCCTGCACCTCGTTATCCTCGATGCGGATAGGCACAGGGAAAATCCCGTGACGGTTGATCCGGGCCGGGGCCCCGATGCAGACATCCCCGATGCCGTCGAGATCCTCTACGACGTACCGGGAGACCGTGAGGATCCGGTTCTCGTTCCCGAGGATGGTGTGGACGAGGGTCGCGATGGCCTCGCCAGGGCCGTAGGTGGTCGACCCCACCTTCTGGATGATCTGCTCCCCCGAGCTCTTCACCGTGGAGATCATCTCTTCCTTTGGGAGATCCGAGAAGGCAGGCAGGTTCTCGACCTGGATCCCCCCGATGGTGGTCGCGGACCAGAGGGGTACCATGCTCTCGCCATGCTCCCCGATGATCCGGGTGTGGACCTCGGAGACATGGACCCTGAAGTACTCGGCAATGAGGGACTTCAGGCGCATGGAATCAAGGTGGGTGCCGAGGCCGAAGACGTGCTCGGGCTGCATCCCCGAGACCTTGAGGGCGACGGTCGTCATGACATCCACCGGGTTCGTGACCATGAAGATGATGGCCTCCGGCGCGACCCGGCTCACTGTCTCAGCGGCGGGCGCCACGATCCTCGCATTCTCCATGGCGAGGTCGAGCCGGTCCTGGCCCGGCTGCCGGGCTATGCCCGCGGTGCAGATGGCGATGTCCGAGCCCCGGAGGTCCTCGAGGTCCACGGACCACCCGATCCGGATATCGCTCCCCCGGGCGGCGAAGGAGTCCTGGAGGTCCCGGGCGAGGCCGTCCAGCCGGTCCTCGCTCCCCTCCCGGCCGAGGAGGAGGATGTCCCCCACGTGAGGATCATGGGATATGGCATGGGCTGCAAAGGATCCGATCCTTCCGGAGGCCCCGAGAATGGCGACGGTTGCCATGGCAATCATGAAGTGGGGACACGTCCTCGGTCGGCACCACGTGCCCTGCTCCTGCCTGCGCAGCCCTCCTCCACCCCGCTCCCCCGTGGGCGCCAGATGTCCGCGGTGGGTCTGCTCCCTTCCGGGCCTGGACCGGTCCCCGCGGCAGCAGGTCCCCGCCCCCTCCGGGGCTTCGATCCCTGTCCATTGACCTCACAGGACGAGGCTTCTTCGTCAGGTTGCACAAAACATGGGCAGATCGCCGGAGTCTTCCTCGGACTTCGCCCCCCGCGTGCCGGCGGTTTCGGGTGACAGGTGACGTCGAACCACCCGGGCTAGTCCCCGCTATTCCTTAGCACTATCAAGGGATAAATACCTCTCCGCCCACCCGGGCCCTCCAGTCTTCAAGGATCCGGCGGTTGAGCTCCTCGTCCCCCTTCTCGAAGAGGTCGATGATGGAGAGGACCCCGTTCTTCTCGGGGATGAGGGGTGGGAGGTTCCTGAAGTCGCCCTGGTACACCTCGATGAGCTGCTTCCCCTCAGAGTAGGCTATCCTCCGGGGCTCCCGGACGACGGGGTGGGTGGCCATGGCCCCGTACTCCTCAAGGATGTGGATCTCGCCGGCAAGGAGCGTGGCGCTGTTCACCTTCAGGTTGTAGGCGGCCCAGAAGGCCGCCGCGTACCAGGCATCGTTCATGATGACATGGGGCACGCCGTACTGGGCGGCGATGATCCCAAGGGTCCCGACCCCGCAGGAGGCATCCACGAAGGCCCTCGGGAGGGAGTGCCGGATCCGAACACCGACGTTCACGATTTTCGGGTCGTATCCCCGGGGGAACTCGATGTGGATGAGGGACTGCTGCTTGTAGACCACGACGGGGTTGTGCTGGGTGTAGAAGACATCTGCCCGGACATCGCATCCGGCGAGGAGCTGGTACACCCGGGGGGAGACCGCCAGGTCCACGTCGATGGCCCCGGGCACGAAGCTCCCACACTTCACCACGCCACGAAGCTCGGGGACCTCCTTGTACAGCCTCTTCGCCACCGGCTCATCGACGACCATGGAGAGGAGGAGGAGGGAGTTGTTCGGGAGGTACGGAGCCCCCTCCATGGCGAACCCGGGGTGGACGAGGGGCATACCGACCCTCTTCAGGGGGTCCTCTTTCGTGAGCGCACCCTCCTCCAGCATGATGCCATAGAGGTGGACGAAGACATCGTCGATAAACCGCTTCCCGCACGGGCAGGGCTTCACGACGGTGAGATCGGCAGGCGGCCGGGTCTTGTCCAGGATCCCGCCCCGGCACTCCCCGCAGGGCGCAAAGACGGTCTCGAGAGTCGCGACGAGGTCCTCGGCCTTCTGGACACAGTCCTTTCCGCAGACCGGGCACTGCATGATGGGCCCGATGCGATTCGAACGCATGACCGCCCGGTTATGAGCCGGGCGCTCTGACCAGACTAAGCTACGGGCCCGGAAAGGGGAGAGCGCCGCCAACAGGACTCGAACCTGTGACATGCTGGTTAACAGCCAGCCACTCTACCAACTGAGTTATGGCGGCAGAGGATTGATATGCTTTATTAAATCCTTCCCGGGGGCTCTTAACATTATCGAGTCTGCCTCTCCTTGAGGGTCATGAGGAGGGCCACGAGCTCGTCCACGTCCCCGTCGATTGTTCCCAGGAGCTTCCTCGCCTGGCCCGTGGTGACCGCGCCGGCAGGGCTTGCCTGGATGTATCCCATCTGCTCGAGTACCCGAAGGGAATAGCGGATGCGGTGGTAGGGGAGGTCCATGAGGAGGGAGAGCTTCACGATGCCGATGGGTTCGTGCTCCATCACGGCCTTCATGACGCCGATATGACGGTGCAGGAGCAGGATGTCCCCTTTCAGCTTCTCGAGCATGCCTGATAGATGGGTGATTGCTCCGGATATTTCAATGCTTCTCAGGCCCGGATCCTGCGTTTACCTCGAGCCACTCCTTCGTCTCCTGGTAGAACCGGGAGAAATACATGTACACGAGAACCGCGGCCACGAGGAGACCGAGGCCGACCGCGATCCCGGGGAGTGAATGGAACATGAGGAGGACGAAGGCCCCGATGGCCGCGAAGAGGACGATGGCATTCAGGAATATGGTGAGCTTGATGAACCGGATCTTGAAGGTCTCCCTGGCCCGCTCGTCCATCCCAGGTACATGGGGTCCGGGGGTAAAAGTACTTGTGGTTTGCCGCCGACCCTCCTCCCCATGGAGAGCCTTGATGCGGCCATCGCGGCGGCCGGGGCGAAGGCCTACGTGTCGTACGGCTCCTCGGCGGATGCGGATATGCGGTACCTCACCCGGTTCCGGACCTCGGACCCCCTTCCCTTCGTGAAGATCCGCGGGGAGCCCGGGAGGATCATCGTCTCCCAGATGGAGTACGAGCGGGCCGCCCGGGAGTCCGTGGCGGTGCCCGTGACCCGTGCCGAGGCAGGGCTCACAGAGATCCTGAAGGAGGAGAAGAACCGGTGGCGGGCCTATGCCCGGATGATCGCGAACCTCGCCGGCGGCGACGTCCTCGTGCCCCCCCAGTTCCCGGCAGCCCTCGCCCGGGAGCTCGAGGCCTTCGCGCGGGTTATCGTCGACGAGGACACGGTCCTCAGGATCCGGGCGGTGAAGTCGGAGGAGGAGATCACCGCCATCGCCCGGGTGCAGGAGGCGACGGACGCGGCCATGGGAGGCGCCATCGCCTCCATCCGGTCCGCCAGGGTGAAGAAGGGGGTGCTGTACCGGGGGAGGAACCCCCTCACCTCCGAGCTCCTCCAGAGGGAGGTGGCGGTCACCCTCCTCGAACATGGGTGCCGGGCCGTGGATACCATCATCTCCTGCGGGGAGGACACGGCCATTCCCCATGTCCGGGGGTCGGGCCCCCTGCGGGAAGGGGAGCCCGTCATCCTCGATATCTTTCCCCAGGACGAGGAGACGGGGTTCACCGCCGACATGTCGAGGACCGTAGTGAGAGGGGAACCCTCAGACCGGATCAGGGAGATGTTCGAGGCGGTCCTCGGCGCGCAGGCCCTCGCCATGACCCTTGTTCGCCCCGGGGCATCAGGCGCCGAGGTGCACGGGAAGGTGGTTGACTACTTCAGAAACCGGGGGTTCGAGAGCAACGCGAAGGGCTTCATCCACAACCTCGGCCACGGCGTGGGCCTCGAGGTCCACGAGCTCCCCATCCTCGGGCCGTCCGGCGGGGAGCTCGCGGAGGGGAACGTCATCACTCTCGAGCCGGGCCTCTACTACCCCGGCACCGGGGGCGTCCGGCTCGAGGATATGGGCGTCGTCACCGCCGGCGGGTTCCGGGACCTCACCCGGCTGCCGAAGGAGCTCCGGGTATGAAGGACGAGGTCCTCGACGCGTACCTGGAGGCCGGGAGGCTCGCCTCCCGGATCCTCTCCCGCTCCCTACCTCTCGTGAAGGTCGGGGCATCCTTTCTCCAGGTGGTGGAGGAGGTGGAGGGCCTCGTCCGGGGCGGGGGGGCTGGCCTCGCCTTCCCCCTGAACCTCTCCCTGAACGAAGCCGCCGCCCATGATACCGCCTCAGCGGGGGACGACCGGGTCTTCCGGGCCGGGGACATGGTGAAGATGGACCTCGGGGTCCACCTGGACGGGTACATCGCCGACACCGCGGGTACGGTGGACCTCGGGGAGAACACTCCCCTCGTCCAGGCGTCCCGTGACGCCCTCGGGAGGGCCATCTCCCTCGTGAAGCCCGGGATCTCGACGGGCGATCTCGGGGCAGCCATCCAGGGGGAGATCGAGGGGCGGGGTTTCCGCCCGGTGGCGAATCTCACCGGCCACGGCCTGGGAAGGTACGAGATCCACACGCCGCCGACGGTGCCCAACGTCCGTATGAACGGGGGCGCGGTCCTCAGGGAGGGGATGGTCTTTGCCATCGAGCCCTTCGCCTCCACCGGGACCGGGTTTGTCTCGGACGGCCCGCGGGTCCAGATATTCCAGCAGACGGGAGACCGCCCGGCCCGGCTCCCCGAGGCACGACGGGTCCTCAACCAGGTGCGGGACCGGCACGGCCTCCCCTTCGCGCGCAGGTGGCTCTCGGGGGAGAAGCTTGACATCACCCTCTCATCCCTCGTGCGGACGGGTCACCTCCATGCCTATCCGGTCCTCAGCGACGTCCCGGGCTGCCTCGTCTCCCAGGCCGAGCACACGGTCATCGTCACCAGCGACGGGTGTATCGTCACCACAAGGTGAGATAGCCCCGGTGAGATACCCTTATCGGCTTTCGGGGGAAATTCTCTAAGTTATAGTATGGCCGCAGAAGGGACGAATGAACTTCTCCAGGTGATGGAGATCCTCCTCACCGCCGAAGTCTACAACCGGAACCGGGACCTCGATGAGAACGACCTGACCCCCCGCAACCGGGAGGCCTTCGGCATGGGGCCCGGGGGTCAGGTGAAGCGGCCCGTCATCGTCTCGGACGGGACTATCGCCCAGGCCACGGGGATAGAGGACGCCTCGGAGAAGGTGAAGGGGAACCCCTTCGTGGAGCTGGACACCTTCGGCCACCGGATGCGCATCTCGGCCCTCGATGCCGCGGCCGGCTGGTTCCTCAAGAAGGGGGGAAAACCCCTCATCGCGAAGAACCCCGCCCTCGCGAGCTTCTTCGAGGGCTTCGACTCGGCTGGGGTTTCCTACGCGGAGGTGAAGGCTGCCAACCCCCGGATCGAGGACACCCGGGTGCACCTGGACGCGAGGGTCGCGGCCCTCCTCAAGGCGGACGAGTCCCTGAAGGCCGCCCTCGACCTCCTCATCGTCTCGGCGCCGGACGAGGTCGAGCCCTCACTTCCGGACCTCATCTGCACCGACCAGCAGGCGGGCATCGCGGCGAAGGTGCGGACCGCCCTCCTCCACCGGGACCTCCTCCGCTCCCACCGGATCTACGAGCTGGGCAAGCTTCTTTTCGTCGGCCCCCCCGGCACCGGGAAGACGACCGTCGCCCTCGCCCTCTCCCGGGAGCTCCACATGCCCATCCTCGAGGTCCGGCTGTCCATGGTCACCTCCCAGTACCTCGGGGAGACCTCGAAGAATATCGACCGGATCTTCGAGTTCGCCAAGAAGATCGCCCCCGCCATCCTCTTCATCGACGAGTTCGACTTCGTGGCAAAGAGCCGGATCACCGACGACCACGGGGCCATGAAGCGGGCGGTGAACATGCTCCTCAAGAACATCGACCGGGTGAGCCTCGTCCGGGACGGGGTGCTCCTCGTCGCGGCGACGAACCACCCCCAGCTCCTCGACGAGGCGGCCTGGCGCCGGTTCGACGAGGTGGTGGAGTTCTTCCTCCCGGACGAGGCGACGAGGCACGCCATCCTCGGGAAGGTCACGGCCCCCCTCCCCTGGGACGGCGACCTCGCGGACCTCGCCCGGCGGACCGAGGGGTTCTCGGGGGCTGACCTCCGGGTCCTCGTCAAGGAGGCCCTCCTCTCCTCCCTCATGCGGGAAAGCGCGAGGGTCGGGGGCGAGGACATCGAGCGGGGCTATGCCCTCGTCATGACCCGGAACACCCTCCGGGGGGACCCCGTCCGGCCCGCATGAAGCTCACCTTCCTCGGGACCGGCGACGCGGTGGGAACCCCCAAGATCGGGTGCAGCTGCGAGAACTGCACCCTCGCGCGGGAGCTCGGGATCGAGCGCCTCCGCACCTCGCTCCTCGTCGAGGAGCAGGGCCGGCACCTCCTCATCGACACCTCGCCGGACCTCCGCCGGCAGCTCCTCGCCGCCGGCTCGCCCCGCATCGATGCGGTGGTCTGGACCCATGGCCACTATGACCATTACTCGGGCTATGGGGAATTCTACCGGATCCAGGACCAGCCCCCCGTCTATGCCGTGGAGGACACCCTCTCGTACTGCTCCCCCCTCTTCGGCTTTCTCACCTTCGAGGAGCACCGGGTCGAGCCCTATGCCCCCTTCACCGTCTGCGGGCTCACGGTTACCCTCTTTCCCGTGAACCACCCGCCGATGCCGACCTTCGGCGTGCGGATCGGCTCCCCGGGGGGATCTGTCGCCTATACGGGGGATACCCGGGCCGACATGCCCGCCCGGTCGAGTGAGCTCCTCGCCGGGGCTGACCTCCTTGTCCTCGATGCCATCGTGCCCCCCGAGATCCGGCTCAGCAAGCACATGAACTACGGGGAGGCCCTCACGGTCGCCCGGGAGGCGCGTCCCCGGGAGTTCCGGCTCGTCCACCTCTCCCACCTCATCCCCTGGTCGTTCCCCCACACGGCGACAGACGGGGAGTCCATACCGTTCCCGTGACGACGGTGAAGCGGAGGGCCGGTGTTCAGGTCCAGAGGGGCCCCGACCCCCCGGGACACCCCCGGCTCCTTCGAAGCCGGGTCTCCCTGCGGGACCCGGGCCCCACCCAAACCTCTTTTAGATCCCTCTTCCCAAGGAATAGGTGAGATGGAGATCAAGATCCTCGAACTGGCGAAGGACCGGGCACGGATCGTCTTCGTGGGAGAGGGGCACACCTTCATGAACCTCCTCACCGACGAGGTCCTCAAAGACCCCGCGGTTGACGTGGCCCGCTATACCATGGAGTTCCAGCACTCCGACCCCGAGTTTTTCATCACCACGAAGAGAAAGGACCCGGTCAAGGTCCTCAGGGAGGCCTGCAGGAGGATCTCGGGCTATTGCGACGATATCCTCGAGGGGATCAAGGAAGCCTGAGGGCGTCCCCGGCCGGGTCCCCTGGTAAAACCTGAAAAACCGATAAAAAATCCTGTTCTGGCCTGTTCCGGAAGGCCCCCGTTCCGGTAATACAGGAAGTGTCCGGCAGGCCCGGTCACACACGCTCGGTGAAGGCGACCGACCCCGCGATCTTCGTGATCTTCACCTTCACCGTTTCCCCGGGCTTTGCCCCGGCAACGTAGATGGTGTGCTTCCCGACCCGGGCGACGCCGTCACCGCGCCGGGATACGGAGAGGATGGAGAGGTCCACGATGGCGCCTTCCGTGAGCTTCTCCTCCTGGGGCTCGAGCCGGACCTTCCGCTTCTTCACCGGCCGGTGGCCCCCGCAGGCATCGCACCTGAGGATGGGAATACGCCCGTCCTTCACGAGCCGGGTATCGGGCCTGCCGCACTCCGAGCAGATGACATAGTCCTCGACATAGCTCTTGAGCAGGGTATTCACCGTCCCGGGCTCGAACTTGCCGTTGAAGACCGCCCGGTTTCCCTCGATCTTCCCCGCCGTGCCGAGCTCCCCGACGAGGTACTTGAGGAGGTCCTCGGGGCTCCGGTTCAGGATATCCGCGATCTCCGCGAAGTTCTCGAGCACCGTGGTCTTCCCCTCGATGAAGACCTTGCCGGGGGGCACCTGGAACCGCTCATGGGTACTCTCCACCTCGGTGATATGGGAGTAGGCCTTCCTCAGGAGGTCCTCGTACGACTGGGGCATGGGTACCCATTGGCCGGCTGCGGTGTTAAAGCTCGCCCAAGGCCCCTGACCAAGGCCTCTGAGAACCGGCCCCGGGCCCATACAGGCCCGGCGACCCGGTGCCTTGAGTCATGCTTATCTCGCCCCCCTCCATACCCTCAGGCATGCAGGGGGAGGACCTCACCCATCTCCGGCGGGAACTGGGGCGTGACCTCACGGACGTCGAGCTCGCCTGCTTCGAGAACCTCTGGAGCGAGCACTGCAGCTACCGGTCGACGAAGACGCTCCTCCGGACGCTCCCCACCGAGGGTAAGGGCGTCCTCGTCGGGCCGGGCGACGACGCCGCGGTGGTCCGGTACTCGGAGGACCTCGCCGTCGTGGTCGGGATGGAGAGCCACAACCACCCGAGCTACGTGGACCCCTACCACGGGTCGGCTACCGGCGTCGGCGGGATCGTCAGGGACGTCGTCTCCATGGGGGGCCGGCCCATCGCCCTCATGGACCCCCTCTACTTCGGGACCTTTGAGAACGAGAAGAACCGGTACCTCTTCGAGCACGTCGTGGCCGGCATCGGGGACTACGGGAACTGCATCGGGGTGCCCGTGGTGCGGGGCGAGGTGGTGACCGACCCGTCCTACGGGGGCAACCCCCTCGTGAACGTCGTCTGCGTGGGGATCGTCCACCCGGACCGGTACCTCACCGCCCGGGCAAAGAAGCCCGGGACGAGGCTCCTCCTCGTGGGGTCCTCGACGGGCAGGGACGGCCTCGGGGGCGCCTCCTTCGCGTCCCGGGACCTCTCCGAGGACTCCGAGGCCGAGGACCGTCCCTCGGTCCAGATCGGGGACCCCTTCACCGAGAAGCTCATCATCGACGCCATCCTTGAGATGGCGGAGACAGGTAAGGTCCTTTCCTGCAAGGACCTCGGGGCGGCCGGCCTCGCCGGGGCCTCGAGCGAGATGTGCGCGAGCTTCGGGGCCCTCATCAATGCCGACCGGGTCCATCTCCGGGAGCAGGGGATGACGCCTCCGGAGATCATGCTCTCCGAGTCGCAGGAGCGGATGCTCCTCGAGGTGGAGCCCGCCGACGTGCCCGCCATGGGGGCCATCGCCGAGAAGTACGACCTCGGCTGGTCGGACATCGGCGAGGTCATCCCCGAGGAGAGGTATATCGTCCGGTTCAGGGGAAAGGTGGTGGCCGATCTCCCCATCCAGCTCCTCGCCGGCGACGCGCCCCTCTGCTTCTGGGACAAGAAGCCCGCACCGGTGAAGGTGCCCTTCAGCCCTCCCTCAGGCGGCCTGAAGGAGCTCGCCCTCTCGGTTCTCTCCCACCCGGAGGTGGCTGGGAGGGACTGGGTCACCGAGCAGTACGATCACGACGTCCAGCTCCGGTCCGTCTCCCTCGCCCGCGACGCCGCGGTCCTCCGGCTCGGAGACAGCGCCATCGTTCTCTCCTGCGGGTGCAGCCCCCGGCAGATCGCCCTCGCCCCCTACGAGGGGACGGCGAACTCACTCCTGGAGAACGCCGCGAACCTCGCCGTCCTCGGCGCAGAACCCCTCTGCATCGTGAACTGCCTGAACTTTGCGAGCCCGGTCCATCCCGAGATCTACTGGCAGATAGAGCAGTGCATCCTCGGCCTCGGGGACATGGCCCGGCGGATGCGGACCCCGGTTGTCGGGGGAAACGTCTCCCTCTACAACGAGAGCGACGAGTTCGGGACGAAGATCCTCCCCACGCCCTCCATCGGGGTCCTGGGGAAGGGGGAGGTGAGGCGGTGGACGACGGCCCCGGAGGGATCGCTCCTTGCCCTCGTCGGGGAAACAAAGCCCGAATACGGCGGCTCTGTCCTGGACGCGGTGACGGGATGCGGCGGCGAGCCCCCCGCCGTCGGCGATCCCGGCCTCGTATCGACGATCCGGGAGCTCGTGGCCGGCGGCGGGTGCGAGGCGGCCACCGACCTCTCCCAGGGCGGGCTCCTCGCCGCCCTCGCGGCCCTTGCCCCCTCGGCGAAGGTGTATCTCGGGGGGGATGCCCTCTGTGAGCTCTTCTCGGAGTCCTCGGGCCGGTTCCTCCTCGCCTTGAAGGATGAGGCGGTCCTCAAGGGGCTTCCCTGCCGGATCGTCGGGGAAGCCGGGGGAGAGGGGCTGCGAATCCGGGCCGGGGCGAAGGCCCTCACCCTTGGGGTGGAGGAGCTGGAGGGGGCCCTCTCGTCCCTCACCCGGCTCATGCGGATCTGATCTCCCTTCACCGGTCTCAGGGGCGCGGGAAAGGAAAATTTTCCCTCTCCCTTGGGATTGGTATCCTCTCAGATTCAGGAAAACATTTCCTTCTCCTTCGGGGATTGAAATCCCCTCAGATTTTCCCCGACGCCTTCTTTACCGCGTCGATGAACTCGCCGAGCTTCCTCGCATCCCCGAGTTCTTTTCTCGAGAACTGGAAGGAGCCCTCCACCTTTACCTTCCGCTGCTCGAGGGCATCCTTCAGGATCCGGAGAGTCTCGCCGGCCTTCCCCCCGCAGGTGGCAAAAACCATGCCCTTCTTCCCCTCGCAGCCGGTGAGGGCTGCGATGGCGGCATTCGCGCCGGGCGTCGGCCTCCAGGCCCAGACCGGTGAGCCCACGATGATGAGATCATGGGCAGAGACGTCGATCTTCGACGGCTCGATGGCTGCCTTCTCTCCGGCCATGGCCTTTCTCGCGCCCACGAGATACAGGGTGATCCTGTTGTACCCGGCGGTGTCCCTGACCTGGATAAGCACCGCGCCGGTCGCCCGCGCGACGGCCTCGGCCACCTTTTTCGTGTTCCCGGTCTCGGAATGGTAGACGATGCAGACGGACATGGGGAAAAGGATGGGAGTGCAGGGAGAAAAAAGATGGGGTGAGATCACTTCCCGGGATTTCAATTCCCCGGGGGTGAAAAAATTATATTTTACCCGAAGGAGATATAAGTCTCCGAAGGTGAAAGAAGGGCACTTCCTGAACATGGAGGGGGATATCGATCCCCCGAGGGAGAAGGGAATAATTTCCCGGGGGAAATTATTTCCTGAACTGCGGCATGAGGCTGCGGAGGTCCTTCCCCACTTCCTCGATGAGGTGGTCCTCGTCGGCTTTCGTGAGGGCGTTGAAGACCGGCCGGTTCACCTGGTTCTCGAGGATCCACTCCTTCGCGAACTCGCCGGTCTGGATCTCCTCGAGAAGCTCCTGCATGACGTCGTACACCTCGGGCCCGATGACACGGGGGCCCCGGGTGAGGTCGCCGTACTGGGCGGTGTTCGAGATCGCGGCCCGCATCTTCGTGAGGCCGCCCTCGTGGATGAGGTCCACGATGAGCTTCAGCTCGTGGAGGATTTCCAGGTACGCCATCTCGGGGGCGTACCCCGCGTCCACGAGGGTCTCGAAGCCGGCCTTGATGAGAGAGGTGCAGCCGCCGCAGAGGACCGCCTGCTCGCCGAAGAGGTCGGTCTCGGTCTCCTCCCGGAAGGTCGTCTCGAGGACCACGGCCCGGGTCGCGCCGATGCCCTTCGCGTACGCGAGGGCGATGTCCTTCGCCA
>Ga0335070_10003950_pt1 | contig 17278 bp, 15 predicted proteins | sample Lox_Sample_13_FD_206722 | JGI IMG/M metagenome (GOLD analysis project Ga0335070, IMG submission 206722) | Soil microbial communities from Loxahatchee National Wildlife Refuge, Florida, United States - Lox_Sample_1.3 | ecosystem: Environmental > Terrestrial > Soil > Wetlands | place: USA...
GCCGGCGCCGCCCACAAGAACGGCGGCCGCTTCTGCACGCGCTACGCCTGGCCGTCGGGCCGGTGGGGCTCGCTGCCGCTCGAGGGCGGGATCGAGGCCGCCTATCGCGCCGAGATCGATGCCGCTTCCGATCCCAAGGCCAAGATGGCCGAGATCGACGCGCGCCTCACCAAGCTCCGCTCGCCCTTCCGCTCGTCGGAGACATTCTGGATCGAGGAGATCATCGATCCGCGCGATACCCGGCCGCTCCTCTGCGAGTTTGCCGAGCTCGCCGCGCCGCGACGGCAGCCCGGAGCCTCGACGCACATGATGCGGCCGTGACCCACGGAGAGGAGCCCGCGGACGGCGCCTGGATAGGCCGGCCGCTCAAACGGCGCGAAGACCACCGCCTGCTTGTCGGCTCGGGACGCTACGTCGACGATATCCGCCCCCTTGGCTGTGCCCATGTGGCGCTGCTTCGCTCGGCGCATGCTCATGCGCGAGTGGCCGGGATCGACGTCGAGCGTGCGCGCCGTGCCCCTGGCGTCCTCGCCGTCGTGATCGGAGCCGAGCTCAAGGATCTGGCGCCGCTGCCCGTCAATCGCGTGATGCCGGATATGCGCGTGCCGCCCCATCCGATCATTGCCGACGGGCACGTGCATGCCGCCGGCACACCCGTGGCCGCCGTGGTGGCGGAGACGATCTACGCCGCGCGTGACGCCGTGGATCTGATCGACGTCACATACGAGCCGCTGCCGGCCCTGCCCGAGCCCGAGGGCGCGCTGGCCGCCGGCGCCCCGAGACTTTACCCCGGGATCGACGGCAACCGGTGCTTCACCCGGACGCTGCGCGAAGGCGATACGGCCCGCGCTGTGTCGGGCGCGGCGAGCGTGGTGTCCCTCCGCGTCTCCCAGCAGCTGCTGTCCGCGGTGGCCATGGAGCCGCGCTCCGTGCTCGCCGCCTTCGATTCTTCGACCGAGGAGCTGACGCTCTGGGTCTCCTGCCAGGCGCCCTTCCGGATCCGGGCCGAGGTGGCGCGCATCCTCGAGATGCCGGAGTCGCGGGTGCGCGTGATCGCGCCCGACGTGGGAGGCGGCTTCGGCGTGAAGACCGGCCCCTATCGCGAGGAGGTGCTGCTCGGCTGGCTGGCGCGCCGCCTCGGCCGGCCCGTGAAGTGGATTGCCACGCGCGGCGAGGACCAGATCACCACGAATCACTCGCGCGGCTCGGTCTGCGAGGGCGAACTGGCGGTGGACGCCGGCGGGCGCATCGCCGCGCTCCGCGCGCGCATCACCGCGCCGATGGGCGCCACGCTGATGAATGCGGCCGCCGGCTCGCCGTGGAATCACGCGCGCTGCCTGCCCGGCTGCTATGTCGTGCCGGCCTGCGACATCACCGTCACCGGCGCCCTCACCACGACGGCGCCGGTGTCCGCCTACCGGGGCGCCGGCCGGCCCGAGGCCTGCTTCGTCATCGAGCGGCTGATGGATACGGCCGCGCGCGCCATCGGCCTCGATCCTGCGGAGATCCGCCGCCGCAACTTCATCGCCGCGGAGAGCTTCCCGTTCAAGACGGCGACGGGCCAGATCTACGACTCCGGGAACTACCAGCTCGCCCTCGAGCGCGCGCTCGCCGCCGCGGACTATGAAGGCCTACGCGGGGAGCAGGCCGTGCGTCGCGGGCGAGGGGAGATCGTCGGCATCGGGCTGGCGTCCTATGTCGAGCCGTGCGCGCTCGGCTGGGAGAGCGGCAGCGTCAAGGTCGAGCGGTCGGGGCGAGTCACCGCCATCACCGGCTCGAGCGCTCACGGGCAGGGGCACGAGACCACGTTCGCCCAGATCGTGGCCGATCACCTGGGGGTCACCCCGGATGACGTGCAGGTGGTCCACGGCGACACACGCTCGGGCCCCGAGGGGTTCGGCACCTTCGGCAGCCGGAGCGTGGCCCTCGGTGGGAGCGCGCTGCAGCGCGTCGCGGTCGACGTGCGAGAGAAGGGCCGCCGCATCGCCGCGCGCATGCTGGAGGCCTCCCCCGCCGACGTGATCTCCGTGAGCGGCGGCTTCCAGGTCACCGGCGTGCCGCAGCGGCAGGTGAGGTGGCGGGAGGTGGCGGCCACGGCCTATGCGGGCGGTCACGCGCTGCCGGCCGGCGACACGCCTGGCCTCGAGGCGACCACGTACTTCCAGCCGGATACCGAAGTCTGGACCTTCGGCGCCATCGTGTGTGCCGTCCGCATCGAGGCCGAGACCGGACGGCTGGTCATCGAGCGGCTCGTGTGGGTGGACGATGCTGGCACCGTGATCAATCCGCTCCTCGCCGAGGGCCAGCTTCACGGCAGCCTCGCCCAGGGTCTGGGGCAGGCGCTTCAGGAGGCCATCGTCTATGACCGCGACGGCCAGCTCGTGACCGGCACGCTGATGGACTACGCGATCCCGCGCGCCGACGAGGTGCCGCCCGTGCTGATCGAGAAGACCTGCACGCCTTCGCCGCGCAATCCGCTCGGGGCCAAGGGCGTGGGCGAGGCCGGGTGCATCGGCATTCCGCCCGCCGTCGTCAACGCCGCGGTCGACGCGCTGGCGCCGCTGGGCATCACACATCTCGACATGCCGCTGACGCCCGCTCGGCTCTGGTCGGCGATCCACAGCGCACGGCCATAGCGCCTTCTTCACCTCGTCGTCGCCGATGAGCGTCGTATCGCCGTGAGATCCGCGCTGGCCGTGCTCGGAACCGCATCGGACGTGGGCAAGAGCGTGGTGACCGCGGGGTTGTGCCGCCTGCTCGCGGATGCAGGGATGGACGTGGCGCCGTTCAAAGCCCAGAACATGGCGAATCAGGCCGGCGTCACGCGCAATGGTCTCGAGATGCCTCGCGCCCAGATCGTGCAATCGCACGCCGCCCGACAGGACCCCCACGTCGACATGGGGCCCATCCTGCTCAAGCCCATCACGCACACCGGGGCGCAGGTCATCGTGCTGGGCAAGGTCATGGGGCACATCGAGGCGTCGGAGTATTTCGGCGACACCAGCGCGTTCGCGGCGATCGCGGAGGCGGCGCTCCGGCGCCTCGCCGATCGACACGATGTGATCGTCCTCGAAGGCGCCGGCTCGCCGGTGGAGATCAACCTGTGGCCGCGGGACTTCGTGAATCTCCGGGCGGCCCGCGTGGTGAATGCCGCTCTCATCCTGGTGGCCGACATCGACCGCGGTGGAGTCTTCGCCCAGGTCAAAGGGACGCTCGATCTCTTGCCCGCCGACGATCGGGGCCGCGTGCTCGGGATCATCGTGAACCGCTTCCGGGGGGATCCGGCGCTCTTCGAGGATGGCGTCTCCATGCTGGAGCAGCTCACGGGGTTGCCGGTTCTCGCGATCGTACCGTATCTCGATCACGGCCTCGACGAGGAAGATCGCCCGCTGTCCATCCCGGTCAACGCGATGGCACCGGCCGGCATGTTGCGAGCCGGCGTCCTGTTGGGCCCGTCGGTCTCGAACACGGATGATCTCGCGCCGCTCCTCGCAGAGCCCGACGTTCACCTGACCTGGATCACCGATCCTCGCCTCGTCGCCGAGCAGGATCTGCTGATTCTTCCGGCATCGAAGGCGACCGTGGCGGATCTCGTGCACCATACCGCCTCAGGCCTCGCCCACGCCGTCTGCCAGGCGTATCGCGGGGGGAGCTGGGTGCTGGGTCTGTGCGGTGGCTACCAGATGCTGGGCATGCGGCTCGACGATCGAGGAGGCACGGAAGGAGGACCGGCGTCGTGGCCGGGGCTCGGCTTGCTGTCGATCGGGACGGTGTTCGAGCCCCTGAAGCGGACTCAGCAGAGTCGCTGTCTCAGCGCTTGGCCGGTGGCCGGCCGCTCGTTGGTCGGCTACGAAATTCACCACGGGCGCAGCCACGCCACGGGAGGGGGCGAGCCTCTCGTGCTCGAGGCCGGCGCCGAGATCGGATGGCGCCACGGCCGCGCGGTCGGATGCTATCTCCACGGGCTCCTGGCCGACGACGAGTGGCGTGCGGCGTTCCTGAACGTGGTGCGGAAGGATCGCGGGCGCTCCCCCCAACCAGTCAGGGTGGCGGATCCCATCGATCTCCGCATCGACCGCTGGGCGCGACATATGCGGCGAAGCTTCCGCGGTGATGCCTGGCCGCGCCTGCTCGCTACCGTGCAGGGATCATCAGCAGCGGCGCTCCAGAGGGGAGCGGGCGAGTAGCAGCGGGCCGACGCGCTCCGGGCGCCGGGGCCAGGCCTGAAGCTGAGCGCCGCCACCGATTTGGTGCTATAAACCTTGGCAGATTCGATCCTGATACTGGGAGAGTGAGAGATGCACCTCAAGCCCGTATCCCTCGACCACGTCAACATCTACGTGCGCAACGCCGCCCGCTCGCATGCGTGGTATACGGACATCCTCGGTCTCCACACTCAGGACATCTTCTATCATCCGGGCACGGAGAGGATGCGCGCTGCCTTCCTCGCGTGCGATCGCGATCATGCTCACGACATCGCGCTCTTCGAGGTGGGTGACGAGGCCGCCTTGCCGCAGAAGGGTCAGGTGGGTCTGAATCACGTCGCCTGGCGGATGGCGAACCTCGATGACCTGGCGGAGATGTATCAGAAGCTGAAGACCAAGGGCGTCGCCATCCACGTGGCCGACCACTCGGTGTCCATCGGCGTCTACTTCGCGGATCCTGACGGCAACGGGCTCGAGGTCTACTACGAGTTGCCGCGAAGTCAGTGGGACCGCGAGCGCCCGTTCTCTGAACAGGGTGAAAAGGGCCGCTTCCCCGGCCCCTGGGACGAGGTCCTCCGCCAGCCGGCGCCCGCAGTGGCCCGGACGTGACGGGTCAGCGCAACTAGCGCTCGGCCTCGATCAGCACCGGAGTGTCCTGCGCCGGCTTGTAGCCCATGTGCGTGGGAAACTCGGCGGCGAGCGGCCAGGGCTTCGAGAACTTGAGCCAGAGGCGCGGCATGTGGCGCTTCTGGTGCGGCTCGGCGCCGTCCTCGAACTCGGTCCGCGAGTGCAGGGTGGTGTAGTTGTTGATGAACTGAATGTCTCCCGCCTGGAGGTCCATGTCGAGGCGGAGGTCGGGACGCCGCGCGCCGCTCATGGACGCCCGGGACCTGGCGTATACGGAGCGCTACCTGCGCCCGTTCCAGCACTACGACCAGGACTCGAAGTCGCTCTTCACCATTCCCCACCGGGCCCTCGACGACTATCGGGAGCGGCTGGAGAAGTCCCTCCCGCGCGCCATCCTGTTCTGACCGCCGTTCCGCCGAGGGGCGGTTGACGACGACGCCGTCCCGGCCCACCATGGCTTCCGTGAAGCTCGGCACGTCGCTGCGCTTTCTCTTCCCAACATCGCCGCAGACCCATGAAGCCTTCCGGCGGGCGCTGGCGGCGGCCCCCGCCGGCTCCTTCATCGAGCGGCCCATGGGCGCGTACGACACTGCCGAGCAGGCGCGCAACTGGCTCGAGGTGGCGGTCGCCGCCCGCGCCGCCGGTCTCGACGGAATGCTGGTCGGCGACAACCACGCCGTGCCCGCCGCGTACGCCAACTGTTTTGCCCCCATTCCCTCCCTCGCGCGGCTGATGGCCGTCACGGGTGACATGCCGGTGGGCATGGTGCTGCTCGCACCGTTCTATGAGCCCATCGTGCTGGCGGAGCAGATCGGGACGCTGGCGGCCTTCGCAGCGGGGCCGCTGATCGTCACCCTTGCGCTGGGCGGACGGGCGCAGACCTTTGCCGCCTTCGGACGCGAGCAGCGGAGCCGCGTTGGGCGAACGGAGGAGCTGGCAACGGTGTTGCGGCCGCTCCTCGCCGGCGAGCGCGTGACGTTCCGCGGGCGCTATCACACCCTCGAGGGCGCGCAGGTGAGCCCGCTGCCTCGCGTGCCCGTCTCGCTCTGGATCGCAGGCACGGTGCGGGCCGCCGCCGAGCGGGCCGGACGGCTGGGGGACGGCTGGCTCACCGGCCAGAACGCCGGGATCGCCGAGCTCTCGGAGCAGCTCGAGGTCTACCGCGAAGCCGCGGTGCGCGCCGGCCGCCCAGTCGAGCCCGTGCTCCGCCGCGACATCTTCGTGGGCGACAGCGACGCCGACGCGGCCGCGGTGGTCGATCCCATCCTGGCCGAGGGCTATCGCGGCACTGGCCGGGACACGCTGCTGGTCGGCGGACCGTCGACGGTGGTGCAGCAGCTGAGCGAGTATGCTGCGATGGGCTTCCGGCACGTGATGGTACGGCACATCACGGGGGATCATGCCCGGATGCTCGCGTCCTTCGACCGCATCGGGCGTCACGTGATCCCGGCGATTCGCGACCTCTGAGGAGGGAATGATCTCCTTCAGGGAGCTGGGAAGCTACGGCAGGTTCGGGAACCAGCTTTTTCAGTATGCGTTCCTGCGGACGACCGCGCAGCGCCTGGGTGTGAAATTCTTCTGTCCGGAGTGGGCCGGGGACAGCATTTTCCTCCTGAATGACGACAATGAGAGAACCAGCGAGCCCGGGCCAACCGACAAGGAGTATCGCCAGCCGCTCGACAATGGCGGGTTCATCGACAGCGCCCTCCGCATCGAAGACGGCACGAACATCCTCGGGTACTTTCAGGCCGAAAGGTATTTCGACCGAGGGAGCGTGACGCGCTGGTATGCGTTCAGGCCGGAAGTCGTGGCCGCGGTGCGGGCGAAACATCGGCATGTCGATCTCGCGCAATGCACCGGGATCCATCTGCGCTTTGGCGACATGAAGGACAATCCGATGTTCGTGATGCTGCCGCCCAGGTACTATGCCAAGGCGCTGTCCATCCTGCCACCTCGGAAGCAGATCCTGGTGTTTTCCGACGAGATGACGGCGGCCAAAGAGCATCTCCGGGGCATTCCGGGAAGCTTTTCGTATGTCGAAGGGAACGAGTATTTCGAGGATCTGTACTTGATGACCCAGTGCGGCGATTTCGTATGCTCGGTGTCGACCCTCAGCTGGTGGGGTGCCTGGCTCAATGACCGGCCGGACAAGACCGTGGTGGCGCCGCCGGAAGGGCTGCGCCCGGGCTGCTTCATACGGTCTCCTGATTTCTGCTGCGCGGGCTGGGTGCCGCTCGACACGAACCGGCTCATCCTCGACGACTACCGGTTCCTGCTCTTGAAAAGACGGTTCGATCCCTGGAAGCGACGGCTGGACCGCGCCCGGGCGAAGAGCCTGCGGGGGAATATCAGGAGCCTCAAGGTATACATCGAAGAGAAGTTCCGCCAGTAGGCTGCGGCCGGCGGACCCGCCGAGCCCGCCTGAGCGGACGCAATGGTCAGACCGGTGGGGGGACTGATGATATCGACGGAGGGCTCCATCGCTCGCGCGGCCGGCCGGTGGGACTTCGATGTTGCCGTCATCGGTGGGGGGCCGGGGGGCTCAAGCACCGCGACGGCGCTGGCCCGGCATGGACGCACGGTCCTCCTCCTCGAGCGCGACCGCTTCCCGCGATTCCACATCGGTGAATCCCAGCTCCCGTGGAGCAACGAGGTCTTCCGCGCCCTGGGCGTGGAGGAGACGATCGCCGAGGCCGGCTTCGTGGAGAAGTGGGGCGCCAGCTTCCGCGCCTTCGACGGCACGGCTGAGCAGTACGCCGATTTCTCGGCCGCCGTGGAAACACCCACGCCTCGGACCGTCCAGGTGCCGAGGGCGAGGTTCGACGAGATCCTCCTTCGCCATGCCGAGCGCTCCGGCGCAACCGTGCTCGAGGCCCACCGCGCGCTCGAGACGGTCTTCGAGGCCGACGCGGTCGCCCTCCGCTTCGCCGGCCCCGACGGCGCCGAGCGCACCGTGCGGGTAGGCGCGGTGGTGGACGCTTCGGGCCGCGCGGGCTTCCTCGCCAAGCGATTGGGCCGTCACGAGGTCGATCCGCTCCTGCGCAATATCGCCGTCCACGCGCAGTACGAGGGGGTCCCGCGCAGCGAGGGCCGACGGGCGGGCGACATCCGGATGTTCACTCGCCCGGACATGGGCTGGATCTGGTTCATCCCATTGTCGGAGAGCGCGATGAGCGTGGGCGCGGTGATCCCCCAGGCGGTGCACCGGCAGGTGGCCAAGGGCACACCGGAGGACAGCCTCGCCGCCTATCTCGCGGACACGCCGGGAGCGGCCTTGCTGCTCCAGCAGGCGCGGCGCATCTCGCCCGCGCGATTCGACGCGGACTATTCCTACCTCGGCACGCAGCTGGCCGGAGACCGGTGGGTGGCGGTCGGTGACGCGGCGGCCTTCCTGGACCCGATCTTCTCGACCGGCGTCCTGCTCGCCATGCAGGCGGGGCTGGACGCGGCCGCCGTCATCCACGCCGGCCTGACCGAGGGTGATCTCTCCGCGCGGCGCTTCGCGGACTACGGGCGCCTCCTGCGGCGGCGCTACCATCACTTCCGGCGCTTCGCGGTGGGCTTCTATGACGAGGATTTCCGAGCGCTATGGTTCACTCCCTCTTCGCGCTTCGGCATTTTCCCGGCTATTCTCTCGGTGCTCGCGGGCAACTGGCGCCCGTCCCTTCCCACGCGGATCAGGCTGCAGATGTTCTTCGGGCTGGTCGCCCTGCGGCGTCTCTACCGACGCCTCTTCCGCGCGGGGCGCTAGCGCGGGGCCCGTGCCGCGGCGCGAAGCTGGGCGGTGTCCTCCGGGACGACCTTCCAGTTCCGCTCGTCGATGGCCACGCCGTACTCCCTACGCGCGTAGGCGACGGAGATCTTCTCCTCCATCACGTCGCGCAGCACACGCTCGGGATCGCGCGTGAAGGGATCGCCCCAGCCGCCCGCGCCGGCCAGCTCGTGGCGGTAGACATCTCCGTGGCGCACGGTCAGCGTGCACTTGGCGGGCAGCTCGCGGTTGTCCGTGCCGGGGTTCAGCACATTGCGCGACGGCGTCCCCGGGCGCCCGCCGGCCAGGCCGTAAGGCAGGTGATGATGGCGGTCGGTGCGGAGCTGGAGCGTGCCTTCCGCCTCCAGGAAACGGTACTGGCGCTCGAGCGCGAGGCCGCCGCGGGACTTGCCGGGGCCGCCCGTGTCGGGCAGGTAGCCGTAGCGCTCGATCATCAGCGGGTACTCGGATTCGATGATCTCCACGGGGTTGTTGGAGAAATTCACCACGGAGCTGCTGCACGCGTCCACGCCGTCCTTGGTCGGACGGCCGCCCCAGGAGCCGAACAGGAACTCGAGGAAGACGAAGGGCCGGCGCTCGGCGTCGTAGCCACCGAAGCTCACGCCCGTGTCGCCGCCCACTTCGCAGGCGAAGACCCGATCGGGGGCGATCTGGGCGAGGGCGCCGAACACGGCGTTGGCCATGCGGAAGCCGGTGAGGCCGCGGGCGGCCACGGCGGCGGGCATGACGGGATTGACCACGGTGCCCGGCGGCGCGATCACCTCGATGGGGCGGAAGTAGCCTTCGTTGTTGGGCGGCGTGCCGCCGACGAGATGGCGCACGCACGCATAGACGGCGGACTTGGTGAAGGGCAGCGGCGAGTTGATGGCGCCCTTCACCTGCGGCGCCGAGCCGGTGAAGTCGGCGATGAGCCGGTCGCCGGCCACGGTGATGGTCACGGTGATAGGAATCGGGTCGGGATCGATCCCGTCGTCGTCCATCCAGTCGGTGAACGTGTAACGACCGTCGGGCATGGCGGTGATGGCATTGCGCGCCAGCCGCTCGGCCTGCTCGAGCAGCGCGGTCGTGCACGCCGCGAAGCGCTCGGGGCCGTACTGCTCGGCCAGCTTGAGATAGCCGCGCTCGCCCGTGAGACAGGCGGCCACCTGGGAGCGCACGTCGCCCAGCACCTGGCGCGGCACGCGCACGTTGCGGTCGATCAGCTCGAACACCGCGTCCACCGGCGTGCCCGCCGCATAGAGCCGGAGCGGCGGGATGCGCAGGCCCTCCTGGAAGATCTCCGTCGCGTCGCAGCCGTTGCCTCCGGCTGTCTTGCCGCCCACGTCGAGCTGATGCCCGATGCTCGCGGACCAGCCGGCGAGGCGCGCGTCCACGAAGATGGGCTTGAAGATGTAGAAGTCGGGGAGATGTGTCCCACCCTCGTACGGATCGTTCAGGATGAACACGTCGCCGGGCTCGAGGCTCGCGCCGAACTTTCGGCGCACCTGGGCCATGGCATCGGGGATGGAGCCCAGGTGCAGCGGCAGCGTGAGGCCCTGGGCGATCAGACGGCCGTCGACATCGCAGAGGGCGCAGGACATGTCCATCGCGTTCTTGAGATTGTTCGAATACGCGGTGCGCACGAGAGCGATGGCCATCTCGTCCACGATGGCGTCCAGGCCGTTCTTCACCAGCTCGAGGAGAATCGGATCGCTGAGATCGCGGGCGCTCATCGCGTGCCTCCGGTGGTGATGACGATATTGCCGTGGGCGTCCAGGCGGGCGCCGCAGCCCGGCGGGACCAGCGTGGTGGCGTCGTACTCGTCGACGAGGAGCGGTCCGGGCCGGGGCGCGGCGCCCAGCGCCGCCCGCGTGATCACCGGCGTTGCGATCTCGCCATAGGCGGGGCCGAAGTAGGCGCGGCGGTCGCCGCCCTGCACCGTGCGGTCCGCTTCGAGGCGGATGGCGGCACGGTCGGCGGGGTGCAGCACGCGTGCGGTGAGCCGCAGGTTCACGATCTGGATGGGATCGCCTTCGGCCTTGTGGCCATAGGTCCGCTCGTGCTCGAGCCCGAAGCTGGTGGCCAGCTGGCGCAGGGCTTCGTTGGTCCAGGCCGGCGGCAGGGGCACCGTCAGCTCGAAGGATTGCCCCTGGTACTTGAGGTCCACGGCGCGCTCGATCTCCACCTGCGCGCGGCTCCCTTCGCCGCGCAGGAGCGCCTCGGCCTCACGCTCCAGCTCGACCACCGTGGCGGCAATCTCCGACGCCTTGGTGCCCAAGAGCGGCCGGAGAAACGTCTTGACCAGGTGATGCTCCACCTCGGCCTCGAGGAGACCGAGCGCGCTGAAGACGCCCGGCGCGGGCGGGATCAGGATGGTGCCGATCTCGATCGAGCGGGCCATCTCGGCGGCGAAGAGCGGGCCATTGCCGCCGAAGGCGACCAGCGTGAACTCGCGAGGGTCGCGTCCGCGCTCGATGGTGACGGCGCGCACCGCGCGCGCCATGCCCGCGCACCCGAGGAGATAAACTCCGTGGGCGGCGTCGGCCGCACCGAGCCCGAGGGGCGCGGCGATCTGCTCGGCGACGGCGCGGCGCGCCTTCTCGGCGGCCAGGCGGAGGCCGCTCGGCAAGCGCTCGGGATGCAGATAGCCGAGCGTGACATTGGCATCGGTGAGCGTGGCTTCTTTGCCACCCTGGTCGTAGCAGACGGGCCCCGGCATGGCGCCGGCGCTCCGGGGACCGACGTGAAGCGCCCCCGCATTGTCCACGCTCACGATGCTGCCGCCGCCCGCGCCCACCTCGGCGATGTCGATGGCGGGCACGCGCAGCAGGAAGCCGCCGCCCTTGTTGAGCCGGCTGCCCTGCGATATCGAGCCGCCGATCTCGAATTCGCCGGTGCGCTTGATCTCGTACCCCTCGATGATGGAGGCCTTCGCGGTGGTGCCGCCCATGTCGATGCTGAGCGCGTTCGGCTCGCCGATGGCGCGGGCGAGCGCGGCGGTGGCGATGACGCCGGCGGCGGGTCCCGACTCGATCACGTGCACGGGGCGCCGGCGCCCGCCCTCGGCCGTCATCACGCCGCCATTGGACTGCATGATGAGGAGCGGCGCCATCGCGTCCAGCTTGTGCAGCTCCCCCTCCAGTGAGGCGAGATAGCGGCCCATCACGGGCATCACGTAGGCGTTGGTGACGGCGGTGCTCGTGCGCTCGAACTCGCGCATCTCGGGCAGGATCTCCGACGAGAGCGTGAGCGCCACGTGGGGCGCCCGCTCGCGGATCATCGCGCCTACCTGAGCCTCGTGGGTCGGGTTGGCGTAGGCGTGCAGGAAGCAGACGGCGATCGATTCCACGCCCTCGGCGAGCAGGCGATCGATGGCGGCGGCCGCGCCGTCGCGATCCAGCGGCGTCACCACCTCGCCCCGGTGATTCATGCGCTCGCGGATCTCGCGCCGCCACCGGCGAGGCACGAGGGGCGCGGGGCGCTCGAAATCGAGATCGTAGAGTCGCGACAGGCGAAGGCGCCCGATCTCGAGCAGATCGCGGAAGCCGTCCGTGGTCAGGAGGCCGGTGCGCGCGCCGCGGCGCTCGAGGATGGCATTGGTGGCGACGGTGGTGCCGTGGATGATCTCGCCGATGTCGCGGGCGGGGATGCCGGCCTGTCCGGTCAGCTCCCGGATGCCGGTGATGATGGCCAGGGCGTAGTTGGCGGTGGTCGACAGCACCTTGCAGGTGCGGGCGACCCCGTCGGGCGCTACGAGGACGAGATCGGTGAAGGTGCCGCCCACATCGACTCCCAGCCGATAGCTCATGCCGATCTCCTGATGCCCGCGAGCCCCCGCGGGAAGTAGATGACGAAGACCATGATGACGAGGCCCACCGCGACAAGGTTGTACACGACGCCTACGAACCGCAAGCCCTCGTAGAGGCCGTAGAGCAAGAGCGCGCCGAGCACCGGGCCCCACAGCGTCCCGAGGCCGCCGAAGACCGCCATGCCGATGACCAGCGAGGTCGTGGCCGCGGAGGCGACCGTCGGGCTCACCAGCTGCACGTAATATGCGTAGAGACCGCCGGCCAGCCCCGCGAAGCCGGAGCTCACCGCGAAGGCGAGGAGCTTGTAGCGAGTCGTATTGATGCCGAGGGTCTGCGCCAGGACCTCGTCCTCGCGGATGGCGCGGAAGGCCTTGCCCGCGTTGGTGCGCTCGCAGAGCAGGTACATGGCTGCGATGGACATCGTCGCGATGACAACGACCACGCCATACATCGCCTGGCGGTGCGCCATCGCGGCCGCGGGCAGGCCCGGAAAGCTCCTGAAGTCGTGGATGCCGAAGGGGCCGCCGGTGAGTGCCAGCCAGTTCTGGGCGACGAGCCTGATGATCTCCGCGAGCCCGAGCGTCACCAGTGCCAGATAGTGGCCGCGCAGCCGGAGCGCGGGGAAGCCGGTGAAGAGCCCGACGGCGCTGGCGATCGCGGTACCGATGAGTAGACCGAGCCACGGCGACACATCGGCGTGCTTGGTCGCGGCGGCGGCGGCATACGCCCCGAGGGCGAAGAAGCCGGCGTGGCCGAAGGAGATCTGGCCGGTATAGCCGCTCAGCAAGTCCCAGCTCGCCGCCAGCAAGGCCCAGATCGCCGCCTGCGTCGCGATGGTGAGCACGAACGGATGCGGCAGCAACACGGGCAGGAGCGCGGCCCCGGCGGCGACGGCGAGGGGCAGCGCTTTCGGGCGGCGGGTCATCGCGAGACAGCGCGGCCGAACAGGCCTCGGGGCCGGATCAGGAGCATCGCGATCATCACCGCGAAGGCGATGAGGTTCTGCCACTGCGACGGAATCACCATCACGGAGAGCGACTCGGCAATGCTGATGACGAAGCTGGCCACCAGCGCGCCTGCAGGATTGCCCATGCCGCCGAGGATGGTGATGGCGAAGGCCTTGATGGTCAGCGGGAAGCCCACGGCAGGGTAGACATTGAAGAGCGGCGCCATGAGGGCACCGCCCACGCCCGCCAGCGCCACTCCCAAAGCCAGGGTGAAGGCGAAGACGCGCGGCAGGTTGATGCCCATGGCCTGCGCCGCATCCGGATTCTGCGAGACGGCGCGCACGGCGAGGCCCTCGGGATGGAGGCGGAGAAACAGGAAGAGCGCGGTGAGCAGGACCGCCGCGACTCCGAGCACGAGGAGCCGTTGAAAGCTGACCGCGGTGACGCCCAGGTCGAGGATGCCGGTCACCTGCGGCGGCACCCGCAGGTAGTCGCCCCCCGCGATGGCGAGCAGGCTCGACTGGAGGAACGTGGAGAGACCGAGCGTGAGCACGAGATAGAGCGGCCCTTGTGGCCGCCCGCCGAGGTGCCGCTTGAGCGGGGCAATCAGGAGCGGATAGACGCAGAGCCCGAGCAGGAATGTCCCGACGGCCGCCCCGAGGATGCCCACGGCGCCGGGCAGATGCAGGAGCACGACGGCCGTGAAGGCCATGTAGCCGCCGATGGCGAAGAACTCGCCGTGGGCGACATTGATGACGTCGAGCACGCCGAAGATGAGGCTGAGCCCGACGGCGAAGAGCGCGTAGAGCCCGCCCAGCACCACGCCCTGGATGAGGAATTCGAGGAGTGATTCGAGCATCGCTAGGCCGCGTCCTCGCCCAGGTAGAGCCGGCGAATACTGTCGGAGGCGCGGAGCTCGGCCGGCGTCCCGTCGAAGGCGTTCTGGCCCAAGTCGAGCACGAAGACGCGGTGGGCCACGGCGAGGATGGCCTCCACGTTCTGCTCAACAATGAGGAGCGCGATGCCGTCACGGTTGAGCGCCACCAGGGTGGCGTACACCTCATCGATGAAGCGTGGGGCCAGCGCCGCCGACGGCTCGTCGAGGAGGAGGAGACGCGGGCGGACGATGAGGGCGCGCGCGATGGCGAGCAGGCGCTGCTCGCCCCCGGACAGCGCACCGGCGAGCTGGCGGCGGCGGTCGCGGAACAGAGGAAAGCGCGTGTAGACGCGCGCGATCTCGTTGCGCTTCTCGGCGCGCGAAACGGTGTAGCCGCCGAGCACGAGGTTGTCGTGCACGCTCATCTCCGCGAACAATCCGCCCGCCTGGGCGAGGTAGCCGACCCCCCGGCGCATGATCTCGTCGGGCCGGCGCCCCGCGATCGGGAGGCCGTCGAGCGCGATGCGGCCCGCGAAAGGCGGGAGGTAGCCGAAGGCGGTCTTGAGCAGCGTGGACTTGCCGGCGCCGTTGGGCCCGATGATGCCGATGATCTGGCCGTCGGGCACGTGGAGCGACACCGACTGGAGAATCTCGAGCTTGCCGTAGCCGGAGCGAACGCCCTCAAGCTCGAGCATCGTCGCTCCCGCGCTCCGCCCGTCCGAGCAGAGCCGCGATCACGCGCGGGTCGGCGCGAATCGCCTCCGGCGGCCCCTCCGCGATCTTCTCGCCGTGGTCCATCACCACGATCTTGTCGCAGAGCCCCATCACGAACGGCATGTGGTGCTCGATGATGAGCAGGGTGCGGCCCCGCGCGCGCAGATCGCTCAGCGTGTCGGCGATCTGGCGCCGGATCACGGGATGCACGCCGGCGAGCGGCTCGTCGAGGAGCAGGAAGTCTGGGTCGATCACCAGGTTCATGGTCAGCTCGAGGAGTCGCTGCTGGCCAATGGAGAGACTGCCCGCTTGGGCATCGACGAGTCGCGTAAGCCCCATGCGTGCGAGCCACTCGTCGGCGCGCGACTCCCAGCCGCGGAGGCTGCGTCCCATCGCAGCGATGGCGAGGTTCTCGCGCACGGGCAGGTCGCGGAAGATCTTCACGGACTGGAAGGTGCGGCCCACCCCGCGGCGCGCGATCTCGTGGGTGGCGAGCCCGTCGATGCGCTCGCCGTCGTAGAGTATGGTGCCCTCGTCGGGCCGCAGGAGCCCCGTCACCAGATTGAAGACCGTGCTCTTGCCGGAGCCGTTGGGGCCGATGAGGCCCACCACGGTGCCGGGCGCGATTTCGAACGAGCAGGCGCCAACGGCGCGCAGGCCGCCGAACCACTTGCTGAGGCCGGCGAGGGCGAGCTTCGGCGGCGCTACTTCTTTTCCCACGCGTACGGAGGCACGGGCACGTACTTGCCGCCGGCGGCCGCCGCGACCGAATCAGGATAGATGGGCACCTTCTTGCCGTTCTGGACCTGCACGACCACGGTCTGGATGGGCATGCGGTGCCCCTCGGCCAGCGAGGTGAACTTGCGGGTGCCCCACGCGGTCACGAAGGTGCCGCTCTCGAGGGCGGCCTGGATCTTCTGCGGGTCGAGGCTGCCCGACTTCTGGATCGCCTCGAGCAGGACGAGGGTGGCGTCGTGGGCCTGCACCGCGAAGTTGGTCGCATCGGTGCCGGTCTTCTTCTTGTAGGCCGCCATCATCGGCTCGGACAGCTCGGAGTACTTGGCCGGCCACCAGCGGTTATTGATGATGGCGAGGTCCGTCTGCTTGACGTACTGATCGATGAAAGTCTGCGCGCTCACGGTGGCGCCCATGTGGGCCATGACGGCGGGCACCTTGAGCTCGTACCACTGGCTGAAGAGCACGGAGCCGCTTGAGCCATAGACCTCGCCGACGATGACCTGCGCGCCGGAGCGCTTGATCTTCGCGAACTGCGGCGTCAGGTCGGTCACCCCGCGGTCCACGAACTCGTCGGCGACGACCTCGGCGTCCTTGGCATTGGCGGCGAACCACTCGCGCGCGATGCGGGAGAAGTCGCGCCCCGCATCGGTGTTCTCGTTCAGCATGGCGATCTTCTTCGGCTTCACGTGCTGCGCCACGGCGGCCGTTACCGAGCGCACGATGTCATTGGCGGTGGGGCTCAGCTGGAAGACGTACTGCATCTTGTTCTGGGCGATCTTCTCGCCGATCTTGAGCGAGGCCGAGCAGCAGGTCACCACCGGCGTCGAGGCTTTCTGGAACTCGTCCATCACGCGGATGAAGACGTCACTGGAGAGAAAGCCCATGCCCACGTGGATCTTGTCCACGGTGAGCGCGCGGGTGACGACGTTGAGCCCCACGTCGCCCTTGCCCTCGTCGTCATACCAGATGACGCGGACCTTCATGGGCTTGCCGCCCACTTGGATCGTGCCCATCCGGTCAGCCGCGACCTCGGCGCCGGCCTTCATCTGCGCGCCCACGTCGGCGCTGATCCCGGAGATGGGCAGGAAGGCGCCGAGCTTGACTTCGTCCTGAGCGCGCGCGCCGGGTGGACTGGCGAGGAGGGCTGCTAAGCCGAGCAGGAGCGACACGATGCCGATTGCCGTGGGCTTGCGCATGTTCACGCCTCCGCATTCTGGAGCGACTGTCGGCGCGCCCGGACGGTCATCATCGTGTTGGCCGGCGCAGGCTGGCGATCATAGCACACGGCCCTGACGCCCGTATTCGCCCGCGGGGGGTGCGCAAATGAGGGCAACGGCCCGGTAAACGGATGCCTTCGGACTTCCGTCTGATCGGGCGGGAGGAGACACTCATGACGCTCTTTGCTCGCTCGACGGTGGCGGTTCTGGCGGTGGCAGCGCTGTGCGCCGGCTGTGCCCAAGCACCGGTGCTCTACCCGAATGCGAAGGTCGAAGACCTCGGCCGAGCCGAGGTGGCTGGCGATGTCGCGTACTGTCGCGAGCTGGCCAATGAGCGCGTCTCTACGGGGACTTCCGCCGCCAAAGAGATCGGAAGGGACGCCGCTGTGGGGG
>Ga0335070_10003951_pt1 | contig 17277 bp, 13 predicted proteins | sample Lox_Sample_13_FD_206722 | JGI IMG/M metagenome (GOLD analysis project Ga0335070, IMG submission 206722) | Soil microbial communities from Loxahatchee National Wildlife Refuge, Florida, United States - Lox_Sample_1.3 | ecosystem: Environmental > Terrestrial > Soil > Wetlands | place: USA...
GGTCTTTAGCGTTCTGATCAGATATGGTAACAGCAATGCCGAGATCTTTTATACCGAGTTCTTTCAGTCCATGCAGTGTTTCTAATGCCTTATGGTGGGCATTCTTGATCCCTCTTATTCGATCATGGGTGTCCCCGATGCCGTCGAGGCTTATTCTGATCCCCACCTCGCGGTGGTGCTTCATGACCGCCAATGTCGACTCTGTCAAGAATCCGTTCGTACTAATGACAACGCGTTTCGCCTTCTTACTGACGACCTCAAGGATCTCACTCAGGTCCCTCCTGAGAAAAGGCTCGCCACCTGTTATATTGAGCCTGTTCAAGGACGGTAACCTTTCCAGATCGACAGGCCTTATCTCCCAGGTCTTTCTGCTCGGAAATTGCCATGTATGGCACATGATGCAGCGACTGTTGCACCTATACGTTACCGCGAGGATCCCATCCATTCGCCTCCCCCGTCTTCACCTGCTCACACGAGAACCCATGCGCACCTCTCGCCTGTACGAGGGACAGGTATAAGCCCTCCATCTGGTCGGTGACGCGATCCCACGAATAATGTTGACGCACATGCTCAATTGCAGCGTGCTTTTTTGTCTGCACCTTGTCCGGATGTTCGATAAGGTCATTGAGAACCCGCCGGAGATCTTCGCTGTCACGGTTGCGGAAATTGTACCCGCAATCTCCGAGAGCCTCCAGATTCTCGGGAATATCACTTGCAATGCAGCAGTTCCCATAATTCATGGCCTCAAGGAGCGCCACAGGGAGGCCCTCCAGAGACGACGGAAGGCAAAACAGGTATGCATTGCTGAAAAGCTCCTCAAGTGGCCTGCCACTCACAAAGCCGGGGAAAATAATCCTTGGATCGTTCGCCGCCAGAGCTTTCAGATGCTCCTTGTAACTCTGCGCGTGAGCCGAATCGCCGGCAATGACGAGTTTCATGTCGGTCTTCACATTCTTAAAAGCCTTGATGAGCTGATGAGCGCCCTTTTCCTCGACTAGTCGGGCCGCAAAAAGGATATAACGGTTCGGAACAATGCCCTGCTGAAGGATCCATTCAGGCGCTCGGTATTCCACCGGGCTTACCCCATTGGGAATGTACACAACCTCTCTCCCGAATTTGTCTTCGTAGTATTTTTTCTGAAGCTTGGAAACGCTGGTGACTTTGTCGGGAAAATAGGCAATACTGTATTCTGAAAGGCGCAAAAATGTCTTGCCCGCGAGTCCCCATTTATCCCTCTTCCACTCAATACCATGGGTTTGCACTACCGTTGAAATGCCTCTTAGGCGGGGGAAGATAGAAAACAGCGAAGGTCCGACGGCATGCACGTGCACCAGATCAGCATCCATAGCCCTGAGCACTTCGCACGTTGCAAAGAAGCAAATGGAAAGCTTGTGAAGCGATTTTGTGTTTATTGACGGAACAGTCACAATTTTCATCCCCTTGTAAAAGCCGTTTACTGTGCCATAATCTCGGCTTGAGTAAACGACAACCTCATGGCCCTTTGCTGCCATGCGAGACCCTATTTCTTCCGTTACTTTTTCGATCCCGCCCCCCTTGGGAATCCCCTTCACCGCCAGATATGCAATCTTCATAGTACCTCCCGATTCTTAATGTGTCCCGCCGCATTCTCGGGGGACCGTATAATTCGGGCTTTCTGGTACTACGACAGATTACTCCGCCAGTCAGCAAAGTACCCTGCTATTGACTTAGGTATTCAACAGTTTCCCAATCTCCTTTTTTTCTTGCTGCTCTGCAGATGAGGCAGAGCCCTTCTCATCTCATCAGATACATCTTTAGAAGTACCTCCATGAACCAGCCCCCAAGAGGTGATATAAGCATACACTGTCATTGTTACAACCGTATGACACTAATGTGAAAGTTTGCTCTATCCATGGAGATAAGAGCTTCGCCCCGTAATTGCGAAGGGTATGACTGCTTTTTCTGCAGATGCAGCAAACTGAACTCATAAACGGTCGTTGCCAGTCGGAGTCTATTGCCCGAAAAGCGCACAGCCGGCACGATGGCACATCTGAGTCATAAAACCTTCAGTTATTAGAAGGACTTGGAACGACAACGGTCGGTAACGGTTCTTTTGGGGCCTAAAGAGTAGTCGCTTGAGGATAAACTACTACACGTAGTGCCGGCTATGCAATAGGTTTGCCCAGGATGGATCCGTATGCTGCTATGAGCCGCGTATAGTGGGCCTCTGCGCTATACTCCCGCTCGACTTTCCGGCGAGCAGCCCTGCCCATCTCCATTACACGGTCACCAGGCATGCCGAGCAATGCTTCCAGCTTCATCAGCAGATCCGCAACATTTCCCGGCTCAAACAGATAACCATTGATCCCATCATCGATCATCTCAGGAATGCCGCCGATCCGTGCGCCAATGACCGGTTTCCCATGGGCTAATGCTTCTAAGAGAGAGAGGGGAGCGTTTTCATACCATTCAGAAGGCAGGATAACGACTTTTGCTCCCATGATTACTTTTTCAAGCTCTGCACCCTGCACGTACCCCGTAAAATCAACCGGCAGAATATTCTCCTTTGCCAATTTCCCGAGCGCCTCCCGGTCAGGCCCGTCTCCGGCGACTACCAACCTGGGTATTGACGGAAGACCTTTCAAAGCCCGCAAGAGGGTTTTTACCCCCTTTTCCGCAGATAGCCTCCCCAGGAAAAGACAGTAATCGCCTTGTACTGCAAAAGCCGCCATTGCCTGCTTATCCACGAAATTGCGAATGTGTATGATTTTGTCCGGGTCCCAACCGAATTCGATGGCCTTGTGGCGCAGGAACATACTGGGGGAGATGAAATACCTGACCGATTCGTACTTTCTGAATACGTGATTGAACCATGCCTCCATTGCATAGACTGACGAAGCAAGGTAACTATTCCTGTGACATTTTGTAATGACGGCATTATAGAACCTGCTACCGCGGCATCGCTCGCAAATCCTCCCGTGATTCAACATCAGGTAACTCGGACAGAGAAGTTTATAGTCATGCAGGGTTAACACTACCGGCACGCCGGCGGCCTTCAGTTCATCGAGCACCGATAGGCTCAGGCGACCGTAGATGTTATGCGCGTGGGCAATGTCAGGCCCGAACTGATCTATTGCCTTTCTCAGCCCGCGCCGGGAGGTATCTGAATAGATCAACTCCTTTACCGTCCGCACTGTTGCCGGAGACAGACCGAGGCGTTCAGTGTCAAGCGGGGGAGGAAAATATTGCTCGAACTTCGTGGGCACGTTCTTTTCGTGCCCCCGGGAGTAGATCTCCACGTCATGCCCGGCCTCGCCGAGAATACGCATCTCCTCGAAGAGGACCTTTTCCGAGCCGCCGCGCAGATAACAAAAGTTGTTGAGGAACAGAACCCTCACGGGTTAGTCGTCGTCTTTAGTCGCATTCGCGTCATAGATACAGAGATCATATGAATGTCGAAATAAACTTGTATATATCTCTTGCCATATTTTGCTCGTTATATCTTGCTTCTATAGTTTGTCTGGCTTTGCGACCAACACTAGCAATCAACGCATCGTCCTGAAGCAGCACATTTATTTTGTCCGCCAGATCCTCCGGATCATGCGGACAAACGAGGAGCGCATCATAAGCATCCCTTAAGTAGTCTTCAGAACTTGGTGTCTTTGTAACAATACAACTCTTCCTCATGGCCATTGACTGAAGAAAGCTCATTTGCCCGCAGGAATATTTACAATTTGGTAAAGGAATGACGATAAAGCGCGCTCTTGCCATATGCGACATCAGACTCTTAACGGGAACTCTACCCAGCAAATCAACATTTGCAGGTGTATAATCAATGCCGGGAATCTTATCTATACCGATGATTTTCAAACGCGTATTCTTATGCGAAACCTTTGTCCATGCCTCTAGCATTGTCGGATAATCTCTCGCCCGCGAGCCAAACGATAAGATGAAATCCTCCTGTCGCAGATCCATGGGTCGAAAATAATCCGCGTCAACGCCGAAAGGAATAAAGCGATACGGGACATGAGGCATATATCTATCGTAATACCCCGACTGAATGCTGCTATGGGTGATAATGCCTCCGAGCGACCTGCTCGCTTGTTTGATCAAGAATAACTCCGCAGCGTTATCCCTGCCGCCATTAAAACACCCAACGTCTATGACGACGTGCAACGGCGAACGCTCTTTCACCATCGAGCGCAGAAAAGCAAAAACGAGAGCGCTCCGCGCACTATGCGAGATGATTAAATCATATTTTTTTCTTTTGAGATATGCGATTAACGATTGAATGACGTAAAAATGAAGGATGCCGCCTTCGACGGAATGTATCCATGGCAAATTACCAATATCCAGCACATCGACTTCCATCACAGGGTCGGGCCAGTATTTGAAAAACCAGTAGGGACGACCCGTTACGATCTTATCCGGAGATTGAATCGTATCGGAATCAGCTTTCAATCGTGCGACCCGCCAATCTACAAGCATCAGTATTTTCATAGATAACCTTCGCAGTATTTCCTGGCAGTCACGCGGATATCAAAATCCTGAACGACTCGACTCCTCGCTCGTTGTACCATTTCACGCAATGAGGCTGAATCATACTGTGTTATAAGCGTTCTGATCTTTTCCGCACAATCACGCGCATCTCCACTACTGAAATACAACCCACATCTCCCGCCTTCAATAATCTCCTTCGGGCCCTGCCCTGAAACAACCACAGGAATCATCGCTGCCATGCCTTCTAGAACGGATAAACCAAAGCCCTCATACAAAGAGGGTTGCATCAGGGCATGATAAGTGGACAATCGGTTATATATCTCATCTCTCTCCATTAACCCCAGGAATCGAACCCGTTCCGAAAGCTCCATATCGTGTGCCATCCGGGAAAGATAGTCAAATGACTCCCCCTCTCCGATAAAATCGACCTTCACATTGTTCATTCCGTATGAACGGCTCAACACGCTTAGAGCCTCAAGAAGTATGTGCTGTCCTTTCTTTTTATGCTGCAAACGGCTCACTTGAACGAGACGGAAGTCCTGATCAGAACTCAACAGAGAGTAATCCCGCATTTTGATGCGTTCGCAATTAATTCCGTTGTAGACAACCTGCGGCGACAAGCCGCTCCGTTCATATACATCCTGTCTGACGGCTTGTGAGATCGCGAACAGTTTTCCAAATAATTTCAATTCCCTTACGCTCAATCCTACATCATGAATTGTTAGAGACGTTTTTTTCCGACCGAACAATATGACTCTTATCAATGCTTCACCGTGGCAATGAATTGCATCGAATTTGTTGCGCCGGATGATCCTGTTAAGTTTTACAATGGGGTTAGGGGAGCGACTTCCCGGCCTGCGCCCTATCAGGTGAATTTCAATATCTTTACTGACTTTATCAAGCAGTTCATGGTCAATTACATCGTTAAAAACAATAAGATGGACGCCAGCGTGCCTGCTCTGCTCATTCATGATGTCAATAAGCATTGTTTCAGCGCCACCCACGGCGAAGCACCCCAAAATATGACCAATCCTCACATCAGTTATTGACAGTGCCCTTCAAGTTCTGAAAATTCATTATGCAAATATCCATCTGAACGCAGTTGCTTTAAGAGTAAAAAAGCCTATTACGGAGATGACTTGGACAAAGATTACAAAGGGGATTAGTCCTTAAGCGTAAAGCCGGTTCTTGCGATAAAATCGTTCCGATCTCTCACAGCCACGAGGTTCTCGCAGACTGTCGAGTGGGAATCTGATGAAATAAGCGCAACAGTATCCGGCGCGCGCAATCTGAATATTTCAAAGCCAGAACCTCTCAGCAGCGCGAACAGATCATGGCAGCAGTAGCCGTAATGTTGAAAGTTCCCCTCCCATGATTCGAAGTATATGCACTTTGTTTTTTGCAGTATTCTCTCGGCGCCTTCAAATACGAATTTCTCAAATCCCTCAACATCCACCTTAAGCAGTTCTATCAACGGCCTATCGATGGGCAGACTGTCCAAGCGACAAACCCCAATGTGTATACAGTCCCCACTGCTTACAACTGCGTTCACGTCATCCAGATTACGGTCCGAAAAACCGACTGTACCATCGTCATTTCCCACAGCACAATTATATAAAAGCACGTTCCGAGCACGGTTGAGTCTTACGTTCCCCTGCAGGTACTTGAATATCCTCGGATGGGCTTCGAAGGCAATAACGTGGCCGGATTGTCCCACGGCACAGGAAGCCAGCAACGCCAACTGGCCAATGTTCGCCCCGATATCGATTAGACAATCCCCTGGTCGCAGGTATCTCTTAAAGAAAAACTCGTCCTCAGTTCGCAGGTCCGGCTCGTACCACAAGTCCCCAGACAGTACTGAAGGATAGAACCTCAATCGATAGGAGTTCCGGTCTATATGGAAAAGCAGACACAAATGCGTGGCTTTCAGGGCTCTCATAATCAGGTACTTGAGGGGACGTTTGCGTTCCAATACGTTTGCTACCTTTTTCGAAATCAACTGCATATTGTTTGCCGCCGGTCTGCTAAATTTCTTTTATTGAGACTTGATTGCAATAATGCAAGTGGGTTCCTATATTTCCGCTGTTTGAGTCTCAAATGAGTATAAAGTGAGTCTAAATATAGAACACGTCCTTCCGAATCGTTTGTTGGTTATCCAATAAAGCGAGAAATTTGGAAAACAGCTTCTTGAATAGCATTCTATACAGGTGCGCATCTTTCGCGTGCAGATACCCTTCTATCACTTTTCTGTTTTTGGTACGCCCATGTATCAGCATCTGAAACCACATTTCGAACAGGATGCGAGTCATTAGGGGCATATCAATGTTCCTCACATACTGATCGTGTTCCTCTAGAAACTTCATGTAATCCTCATAGTGACGCTCCCGGCTGCTCGTAGAAACTCTATCCTGTCCATCTATATGGTACCTGGTCCACGGCTCATCAACATAGAGTTGATTATGCTTCAAACTAAAGGTAAACCATTGATGGAACTCCATAGCAAAATAATCATCCCGCTTCAAAAGCCATTCTTCAACAACACTTTTTCTCACAGCGCCCACGCAATCGGGAACGGCATCCATACTTAAGTACTCCTTTGGAGTGATCACTTTCTCCACACCCCGGACCCTAACGAACATACACGAATCATGATCCCGCAAATGCATCCCTGCGACTCCATCAACGTCGTGACGGGTATCAAGGTAATGAACTGCTTGCCCTAAGGCCCATGGAAATAATTGCCAGTCGCTGTCGAGATGAAACAAATAATCGCCTCTCATGATCTTATAACCAACAACGCGAGCATTATAAGGTCCGCCGTTTCTATTGTTTCTCACATACCGAAACCTGGGGTCAGCCATTTCCTTGACAATAGGGGCAATGGGGACAGAGGAATAATCATCCACTACAATGCATTCAAAATCATCGTAAGCTTGATTTGTGACACTTGCCAAGGCTCGTCTTAGTTCCTCCTGGCGATTAAATACCGGAACAATGACTGTTATTCTTGGGGTATTCAGAGTCGAACTCCTCTTAACAAGCCTGATTTTGCCTTACCCCTTTCATCGTCAAATGCATAGTGGTACATACCTCTATTCCGAAAGACGCTAGACATGCAAAAGGTCAAAGGAACTCTCTCACTCCTCTTGATATTGAACAAGAAATAGAAGGCTGGGAATTCGCCGCGATGATCGTCGGATCACTCCGATTGCAGTAAAGTCACGCCCAGCAAGACTAGTCGAACCTTATCTACCTGATTGGAAGCGCGAAGCTTGATACTGCGTATCTTTTCCCCCGCATAAGGATTCTGCCAGACAAAAAGTTGCAGATTGAGCGGCAGGCCGCTGTCGGCCTGTCCGCGCCAGCCGGTCAGGGAATTGAGAAGGACATCGGGAGACCGGTTGAATAACCAAACGTTTCTCCTCAGCCCTTCACTTGAGCGTACATCGGTGATGTTAATGCCTTCCGTCAATTCCACAGTTGCTTTTCGGCCATTCACGAAGGTTATCACGTATTCACCAATTTTACGGGGATTGATCTGGGGAGCTTCAACAAAAGAGGTCTGAAGGAATGCGATCTGCTTTGCCGTTTGGTCCGCAATCTTTATTTCCGTTTCCTTCCCTATGGTTCGCGTCCATGAGCCGCTGGTCGAGACAATGCAATTGTTGCGACTTCCCTTATCTGCAGATGGGAGAATAAAGGAAACTCCTCCGATATTCCATTTCCCCGGAAAGAGCGCACGCAGGTCGAGCACAGGCCCAGTCCCGAAAACCCCCTTGCCGGCAACATCCCAGGTTGAACTGTTGCTATAGGGCAACAAGTCAACCTGAACCTGGCCCAGCAGGCTATCAGGGAAGGAATCGTCCCGACGCAGACTCGCAGCAAGAGCTTCAACATCATCGCGGATGAGGCTGCAATCAACCGTCCAGCCACAGAGAGGCGCATACAGGGTGGTGGCGGCAGCAGACAGGGTTTGCATCAGACCCCAGTCTGTCCCGATAATACCCTCGCCGTGCGCATCCTTAACTGCAGCCGCTATGGCTTTTGCGGCTCTCGGATCATGCCAGGAGTTGCCGAACACCAAGAACCCCTTCCGTCTGAAATAACCGAAGCTCGGATAGTTGGTTTCTTCAACATAATGCCAATCCAGTATCTTTACCGCTTTTGGAATCCCCTCAATGGCGCGATGTGTCGCGCCTGAGTTGAACAGCGGATTCTGACTGTGAGGCTCGGACATCGTCCCGGCACAGGCTGTGGCGTCAAGCAGCATGTCACCCCACATCGCGGTTCCAACCCCGCGTTTTGCAAGCCATTCGTAAATCCTTGTTACGTCCGATGACAGCAGTCCCGCCGTATTTTCCGGGTCTTCAGAGGCATATAGGGAGAGTCCTTTAATTTCATCATGTCCGATCAGAAGCACAGATGGTTTGATGACGTCGATAATCCGCTGGTAGAGGGCAAAGATCAGATTATAGGAGGCGTCATGCCTTGGATCGTATATCTCTGCCCCCTTAGCAATTGCAAGGCCGGGAAAGGAGTCTCTATTGTACTTCGAACCCATTCCAGCCCAGACTTCCATCTCCAGATACCTGGCATAAGCGACAATCTCCGATATCTCCTCAGAGCTCCAGCGCCTGCGGCCTGCTGCAGTATGCCAGCGCACAACCTCATGCGGCTCGAAGTTTAAGATAACAAGATTCGCCCTGGCACGGGAAAAAGACCTCAGATACCGCTTGAACATCTCCACATCTTTATCGAAGGGGTTCCCCATTTCTATACAGAGGCCACGGGTTCTCAAGTCGGGCCAATCTCTGACAACACCACACGGAATTCCCCATTCAGCTCCATTGCGGCGTATCATCCCAAGCAAGGCGTAAGCGCCGTAAAGACATCCCCGCGCATCGGCCCCCCGGACGACAATGCTATCAGTCCTAATGGTAATTTCAAATCCCTCAGGAGGAAGCACCCCTTTTTTTATTTCCTCTTGATCCGATCGGACAAAAGAAACCCCCTTTTTCAGACCCTTGTCGGTCAACGTCTGTTCCGTGAAAAACATGCCGGTAAGTTTCTTGAGCTCCGAGGCATATTCGACTCTTGCTGCAAGTTCTTTAGGGCCTGAAACGACATCTCCGGACTGTATCACGTAACGTCCGGACGCCTTCTCGAAATGCTTGGGAGCAACTGAGAAGAATTTCCAAGGATTCCCATCGTCCGCCGGACGCCAGAAGGTTCTCTCGTAAGACAATTGCCCACGATCGTCTCTTTCTGCCGAAGACGGGAGAAATCGGATTGAATATTGGAAATCATTGCTCTTACCTTTGATCAGCGACCTACTATGGCCAAAAAAATAAAAACTCTTGGTCGAATCGAAGGGGTACTTTCTGAAGTCGCAAAGGTTAATGGAACGGCGCTGAGTAAGATCCTTTATAACTACAGTGCATACCTTGCCTTTGATTATTAATTCGTTCCTGTCAATGACGATAAACCGCTTCTCCACCGGGAGTGGCTCTACTGGCAGATAACTCTTGCCATGTATCGCGGGAACCATTTCCAACTCCGCTCCTTTAAACAAATCACCGGAAAGTTTGCATATTTCGTATTCCATCTGGAGGTTTCCCGCACTCTCCGGGGGTTTGATGGAGAACGTAAGCCGAATTTCCTCCGGACTGACCTGCTTGTAATGTACGCGATATGAGGCGCCGCTTCCGGGGTCATCTGCGGAGATGGCATATTCGCTGTCCGATATCCTGGACAGCCGGCCGGGCAGCGTCCCGCTATCCCATGGTCCGGTGAGAAGCACCTTTCTGTCACCGCCCGGACTTTGCAGAAAAATATAAAAGGAACTGAGGATACCCGGCATAACCGGAAGAGTCGCATAGGAGGCCCTGGCAAGCCTGAACGAGTCCGCTTTTAGGGCAAGAATTCCACTGGAGGGAACGATGGCATCGTCAGCGCAAGTTGAGGTTATTCGTATGAACGTAAGAGACAAGGCTGATATAAGGCCAAGCAGCTTGCGCATGAGTGGTCTTGCGCGTCTTGGCGCAATCAGATTATAGCCATGCCGTCTCGGACCGGTCATTCCTTAATCTCTTTTGCGGCATCGGCACAAACTTTTGATTTCCTCAACAGCCGTCATGCGGTAAGCTCGAACGCAGGGTTAGAAGATCTATTCCCAAACAACGTTCTCTCGAATTATCCGGGCTGGATTTCCCCCAATCAGAGCATTCTTCACATCGAATCTGGAACACACTACGGACCCAGACGCAACGACGCAGCCATCAGGGATTACACTCCCTTTCAATATCGTGACATTACTTCCTACCCAGACATGGGAGCCTATCTCGATCTTATTAGAGCCCTTTGTCAACTCACCAGGGTATTGAAGGTTGTGGAAATCTTCATCTATAAACTGACATCCCCACGAAATTGCACAGCCCTGGCCAATGGTTATGCCATGCATAATCACAAACATCGTATTTGGATTTACATATCCACCCTCAAATATGGCCGTAGCATCCTTACCAATATCAAGCCGACATCCCTTTCCAATTGAGAAGTTTTCTCTAAACTCTATCCTGCCGTCGATATTCAGGAAGGTTCGATCGTGGCAGTTCATAAATCCGATGTAGTTCATCCCAATTTTTAACAATCCTTTGGTACATATATTTCGCAGACCGTAGATCGTGACATGACTGCTGCTAATAATGTTCTTCTTTTGCACCCTATAAAACAGGTATCGTGCCAACGCCAAGAGAAACGGCGTTCTGACCAGCCGACAATCTTTCCATAGTTTGATTATTTTTCTTGCCCTACTCATAGTGGCTTGCTGCTCAGAAATAGGCAACGCTATAATGCGAGCGCTTCCTATTTTTTCACCTTCTGTCTCGACCTCCGCAGCGGTCTCGCCTCGTATTTACGGTCAAGAAGGCCGCTCTTTAACAATAACCACTTCAGAAGCCCCTTGGCAATATACCAGTGCTTCTTTAGGAGTAGTGCAGTCAGCGCTGACCGAGGCGCCTTTTCCTTTCTGAGCACCAACGTGATCTCCCCGGTCTGTCGCCGAAGGTTAATGAACGACGTCTTCTGCGCCGGGTGGAAGCGGAAAACCGCCCAGGTCCGGTCCACCATTATAGGAGTGGAAACCTTCGCCATGCGAACCCAGAGGTCGTAATCCATTGTCATATAGAGCCTCTCGTTCCATCCTCCAACAGACTCGATCGCCGTTTTTCGGAAGAAAGTCGCCTGTTGCCGCACGATATCGGGATTGCGCAGCAAGTTCCTATATGTGACAACAGGACTCTTGTCTTCCATCACCATTTTGTCGCATTCGTAGAGATACGATATATTGCCGATCACCCATTGCACCGCCGGGTCAAGGAAATGGATGACAACTTCATGGATAATGCCCGGATTGTAATAGTCGTCTGAGTTTATCCAGCCGATGATCTCTCCCGTGGACATTGCCAGTCCTTTGTTAAGGGCATCGGCCTGACCCTTGTCCCGCTCTGATTTCCATTTGATATATGGGTATTTTTTCAGCAATGCGACCGTCCCGTCAGTGGAGCCGCCGTCAATCACTATGTGCTCAAGCTCCGGATATTCCTGAGCCGCGACCGAAGCGATCGTCTGCTCGATGTACTCGCCCTGATTATATGAAGGGGTCAGTATGCTGACCCGAATACCATGTTCCGTCACGCTCACGATTTCATGCCACCGCGTGCAGGGTCGAAACGATTATGTAGTTCTGTTAGTCGAACCATCTTATTGTCGATATAAAATTATTAGAAAGCTGTCACCAATTCCCAATAAGTCTATGCCTCTATTCAAAACACTTATTAACAAAAAAAAGAATAATTTCACCAAATTAAATAAATAGGCCCTATCTCTCCTAAGAAATTGATTGCCGCTATCTGCATTCTCGCTCTCCCTCAAGTCTTTCGGCGGCCTTTCCCGGCAGCTTCCCTTAAATAAAGACAGGAAAGATCTTAATTGCATGAAAGTCCATATAGTTGGGGTGATTGTTCTTATCCTTTTAATTCTAAGTCCGGTTCGTTCAGCTAAAATTTTTATATTTTCCCGGGAAAAATGATTTTGATGGTAGGGAACATGCCAATTGATCCATTTTTCTCTAAAGATAAACCGAAATACGCTATTAGTATTTGGGAAACTTAAAATAATCTCTCCATTATCTTTCAACTTCTTCTTCGTCTTATTTATAAAAGAAACAGGATCCGGTATGTGTTCAATGACCTGGCTGATAGTAATAATATCAAAGAAGTTATCGGGATAGTTTGAATTATCAATATTACCTATTTCTACATTTAAACCTAATTCTTTTGATATCGGTCGTATATTTTCATCCACCTCAGTCCCATAAGGTTCGGCATCCATATTTTTTATCTCGAGTAGGGAAGTTCCACTGCCGCACCCTATATCCAGGACCCTGGTACCTTTTGAAATATGATAATGGGCTGTGTTATGCAAGCCCTTCAGCCACCTGATAAACGCATGATCTTTATTGACACTTTGCAAAACATCTTCGGCAGAAACATTCTTCCTGGGGTAATAATTCGTGTATAAGTCCGACGACTCAAGATCCGACAATCTCGGAAATGTCTCAATAAAATCACACCGTGAACATTTAAATAAAGAAAAGTTGCCAGGATAACCATATCTGTCATCAGCTTTTTCCATAATCTTGACCAAACTATTTGATTTACAAATGAGGCATTCTGATTGCATCGATCAATCCTTATGAGAGTTGCTCCATCCTGGCGCCGGTTCTGGAAGAGACCATGTACCCGGCGATTATGAAGGCGGGTATCTGGACAAAACGTATATAGGGATTACCGTTGAACATGAGAATCACCAGCATGAATATCTGCACGAAAAAGGCGAGACGCAGGGAATAGACCGCACCCTCGGTCCTGGAGGAATACCTGAAATAATGGAGCGCGATGCTCCCGAGAATAGCAATGAAAAGCGTGAATCCGACAAACCCGGTATCGATGGCGAAGTTCGGCCAGCCGATGTCCACGGAATGGAACATCCGAACAATCTTGGGGGAATAGCTGTTCTTGCCATCGTAAATCGGTATCACTCCCAAGCCGTATTTGAGGCGGAGCTTCAGCTTCTCATGGGCCCACTTCTCGTGGATGAAGCCGAAACCGAAAATCGGGTTCCGCTCCGCAACCATCTGGAACCTCTCCTTTGCCTGGTCGATCCTAACCGAAAGCGTGTCATCGTTATTCACACCTTCTCTCGCACGTTCGGGAAAGACGGCCTTTTTGCCGCCCGATTCGCTGGAAACTGCTGAGTTGACAAGGGCAAGACTGCTCGAGAGACGGCCTGCCACCCTGTCAAACAGCGTCGTTGGCAGAATCATGAGCAGGCCGAACAAACAGACAAACAAGCAGGCGGCCACCCGGACTGTTGCCAATCTCCCCTGCAAGAAGAGGATGCCTAGCATAAGAAGCGAACTGAGAAAGAGTGCGAAGTAGATCCCCCGGGTAAAGGTAATCAATGTCACCAACAGTGTCAGGACTACGAAAACATGTTGATGGAGGGAAGTTTTCTCACCGGAGAGGATGCGGGAGAGAAAGTTCCACATAAAGAGATGGGCAAGGGGCATAAAAATCGGGATGCCCCGTGTCGCCTGTTCGTATTCCGTCACCAGGCCAAAGAGCAACCGCACTTTGGTCATATACTGTATGATACAGACGATTAAAAGCGCATAAATAATTACATAGAACAACTTCAGGAAAGAGTTGAGTGCCTTCTCATCGGCTGCAAAGAGACGCAAGAGGACGAAGAAAGAGAAATAACCAAGTATCATTTGACGGGACGCCTTGATGGTAGTCAAAAGGGGATAGCCCAACACCACAACCGACCAGGTGAAGCACACAACCATCCATACCAACAAGGCGCGTATTATTCTGACCGGGAGATCCGAATAGTTTTCGGGAATTCGGCTGCTTAACTTTAACTGAATCCAGGCCATCAAGAGAAGGATGACGCCTACGTCCCAGACATCCGTTTTCAAAACGGTTGCCGGAGCAAGATCAAAGCAGTTCGTCATGATGAAGAATGCGATCCAGACCTTGCCACTGGGGCGCAGGAAGAGAAACACTATACTGGCGGCAAGCGCAATGGGAAGAAAATATTCCACTTCTTAACCGATCCTCACAAATAGGGGAGAGACTGAGGCTGTATCAGTCGCTTTTTCATGCTGCGAACCCACCCGAAAATCTCTCTGCGCATCGGGTGAAACCATGCCTGCGTCACTATCGCCATTAATACTGAAAAAGTGACCAGATCCAAAGCCCGCTCCGTAAGACCGTACCGGCTGTCAAACAAAGCGCCGCACGAAACTGCGGTTCCGCAGAGGCAAAAAAGGGTGAGGAGCCTGCTGGAAGCGGGCAGCAGTTCTTTAAGTGATATGCCGTTCTCTACATGGTAGGCTAAGCCGAGCATCGCTCCTCCGACAATGAGCGAGACCATCCACCCAGCGATAACGCCATAGCTGCCAAAAAAGCTACCGAGCGCCAGACCAAGGATGACGTTCAATACCCCCATCGCCGTGTGCGACCTAACATTCCAGCGTAGGTCGCCAGTACCTAGGCTCGCAAAATATGCAGGGACACAAAGCGTGTTGAGAAGCCACCCGATCCCAAGGATAATCGAGGAAAGGGCAAAATCCCTCTCGTACCTCCCGATCCAGAATACCGAAATCACAGGCGCCGCTGCAATGATAGCCGAAAAAAGCGGAAGCGCTAAGTAGTAAAGTAACCGGTATGACCTGATATACACCGCTGTTATTTTCTCAGGAGCAAGCGCACTAAGATGGGCGAACTCTGGAATAAGAACTTGGTTGGCGTTTACCAGCAGTGAACGACACTGCTGAATCATCCTGTTGGCCATTTCGTAGTACCCGACTGCTGAAATAGAACCGTAGCGGCTCATGAGTCCCTTTGTCACCGGGTCGCAGAGGATCGTCAACAGTGAAATGATCTGAAGATTCAGTGAGTAGCCGGCAATCTCCCGAAAGACGCCTTTGTTCCAGCGGCGTGGCGTAAAGGGCAGGCCGGGGATATGTCTCTTCAGCGCAATCCAGTTCGCGAAGAGAATAAACGCGTTGACGAAAACCCTTGCCGTCGCCAGGCCGGATAGCCCAAATTTCGGGGCAAGAAACGAGCAGGCAACGAGATAGAGAATCGAGTCCGCAATCAGCAGGAGATTTCTGAGCGGCACCTGGTGCATGCCGTAGAGCGCTGACTGGAAGATCGACGTCACCATCATGATCCAGAAGGCCACCAGTGCATGCGGAAGTATCGAGACGGCGGCAACGTACGACACGCCCTCCAGCGCAAAGTGAAGCAAATACCGTCCAGCAAGGTAAGCGAGAGGCATCAACGCAAGAAAAACAAAGCAGACGGTGAGGGTAGCCGTCTCGATCAGGATAGTGAGTTTTTCCGTATCATTCGTCGCCTGATATGTCGCGACGTACTTGACAATACTCCCCGTAATCCCGAGGTTTGCCACCTGCGCTATTGAGGTAATGGCGAGGACCAGCGACCAGACACCGAGGTCTCCGGGACCTAGTGAGCGGAGAAGCGTCTTGTATAGGAAAAAGAGAACAACGCTGGCAACCACGATCTGTATGACAGAGGATGTGGCGCTCCTCAATATCTGTTCTTTTCGCATCCGTGCCCTGCAATCCTCAGCATTGCAGACTCCCTAGATGAATTTCGCATAGAGTATCCCCGCAAGGTTTTTTCTCAATATTAATGCTCTGTCTTCAGGAAGGCGCGAAAGGGGAGTACATAAGGAACCACAGGATTTTTGCATATTCGCTCACTGCATTACTGCAGTTAGATAGCGTGCGACGAACTAGACTCGGTCTGGACGCTTCAAAACGGGTTGGGACAAAGACGATGTTCGAAAGCTCTTTACCAAAGATTTTCTCGGTCATAAGCCTGATTCGGCGCATATGATAGGGGGAGCTCACAAAAATAGCTGATTTAAAACCTTTTTCTTTCATTAGGCGCTCCGCAATGAGTACCTCCAAGTGCGTTTGTTCGTAATAGGGAGGAAAGATGCTGTTCCGTTTATTCCTTCCCCTATTGATAAAATACTGGGGAAACTGTTGTGCGGGAATAATCAAATAAGGCGAGTACCCCTCACCGAGGAGTAGAAGGGCCTCTTTTTCCCTGTCAGAACCTTTGCCCTTAAACAGGACGATGACATCAGATTTGACCGGCCTGTCAGCATAGACAAGCAACCCGGGAGCATAATATAGGGCGATGAAGGCAATAGCCGTCGATATTGCTAATGCAGAGAGCAACACTATGGAGGTGTTTTTCAGTCCTGTCCTCATTCTATTTCTGGTCTCGCACGTTTTATCGGGACCAAGAGTTGTCAACTCCTTCGACATCGATAATTTCATGGACAATTACGGCAAAAGGACGGGCTACCGCCCGTTCGGTTGTTTGTGCAACCTACAATCTGAGAAAAGAAAGATTTTAAGTTCCGCATTCACGTCCAACGGCAAAGCAACAAAGGGCACAGGGAAAAGAGCACGTTATTTGTCAGTAATCTTGGTGCTGTGGAGATTCATGTCCTCATTCAGAAATATCTCAACACCAGCCTTCTCCCTCAGGGCTTTGGCCAGGAGGTCCGCTTCCTGCTTCGCTTTTTCATCGCGGAGAATCTTTCGTATCTTCTCTTTGACTTCATCGAATGCCAGGACTTTTTCAGGCTTTTGATCGAACATCTTGAACAAGTGGAATCCGCGGCTCG
>Ga0335070_10003952_pt1 | contig 17276 bp, 18 predicted proteins | sample Lox_Sample_13_FD_206722 | JGI IMG/M metagenome (GOLD analysis project Ga0335070, IMG submission 206722) | Soil microbial communities from Loxahatchee National Wildlife Refuge, Florida, United States - Lox_Sample_1.3 | ecosystem: Environmental > Terrestrial > Soil > Wetlands | place: USA...
TGGTTGAGGCGCTGGACGCCGGGCTTAGCGGAATTCGCCTGGAACGCGCCGTAGTTGATGGCGGATGCCGAAGACACTGCACCGGCCACCCCCTGGGCGGAAGCGGTGAGCGCTTCGTCGGTCAGATCGATGAACTTCGGCAGCGCCACCGCTGCAAGGATGCCGAGTATGACGATCACGACGATCAGCTCGATGAGCGTGAAGCCTTTCTGCACCATTTCATTCTTCTCCAGTGGATTGACTGAGAGGATCTGCCGTATTGGCTGTGGTCCTCTCGCGTCAAGCACGCACCATGCCAGCCGTTACGAACACGCGGCACGGTCGATCACGCCCTGGGCGCTGTTGGGGTTCGGGTCGAGCGGGAGGCTGTAGATCGGTGCCAGCCCGGGGGCCGCCTCCTGGTAGCTCACCGCGCAGTTAGGGTGGCTGATGTCGCTCGCGATGCGAACTTGGAAGACGCCTCCCGCCGGGATGGGCGCTCCGACGTTGTAGTCGGGGGCGGCGATACCCGCCGCGGCCGCGATCGACGTCGCCGACGGATAGCCGTTCACCATCAGGATGGTCACACCTTCCATGACGACCGAGGTGTTGGGTGCGAGTCCCTGCGTGAGCTGCACCGAGTGGGCAAGCGCCGCGCCGGCCTTGATCGAGCCGAGCGCACCGTTCACCTTGGCGATGCGCGCATCGGCCTGGAGCGCCGCGAACTTCGGCAAGGCTACCGCCGCCAGAATCGCCAGGATGGTGATCACCACGATCAGCTCGATGAGGGTGAAACCGCTGCGCTTCATGCTGTTCTCCTAGACTGCATTCGCGGAGCGGACCGGCCGCCCGCCTCGGAAACCCTCTGCGCCGTGCAGAAGGCGTGCCAGACCTACATCCATCGATAGGGCTCCGCCGGCGTCACCTGCAAGCCGAGCACGGCGGCATCCTCGTTGGCCCCGCTCGACTGCGCACGTACCAGCTTCGCGTGCAAGCGGATGCATTTGCGCCCCGATCGGTCCGCGCTGAAGTAGCGCCCGTTGTTCACCACGTACACCAGTTGCGCGGCTTCGCGATCGAAGTACCACATGCCGCCCTTCATCAACTGCGCCTGCGCCGGCCCGAGCTCGCCTTGGTACCCGGGCATCGGCTGGTCGAGCCACTTGACGGGGTTTTCGCGCGCCAACGCCCCGTAGTTCACCACTCTGTGCTCGGCGAGCAGCGCGCCGATCCGCGCCTGCAGCGCCACCTTGAGCGTGACGATCTCCAGTTCGATGCGCGCTTTCTCCGCCGCCTCCTGGTAGTACAGCAGCCGGTCGAGCAGCACCCCGGCCAGCAGCAGCACCACGCTCATCGAGACGAGCAGCTCGATGAGCGTGAGCCCTGCGACGCTCGTGCACCGCCACCTGCCGGTCATGCCGCCCTACCACATGACCTCACGCTCACGAGCCCTTCTGGAACGCGGCGCGCCCCAGGTCCCAGATCGGGAGGAACACGCCCAGCGCCAGGATCAGGACCAGGATGCCGAGCATGACGATCAGGATCGGCTCGATCTGGGAGCCGAGCGTCTTGAGGTCATACTGCACCTCACGGGTGTACATGTCGGCGACCTCGTCCATCATGTCGTCCAGCGATCCGGACTCTTCGCCCACCAGCACCATCTGCAATGCCACCGGCGTGAAGATGCCGGCATGGATCGCCGTGCGCAAGACGCTTTCGCCGCGCTCCACGCCCTCGCGCATCTTCTCGATGCGCTGCGCCACGTACGTGTTCTCCACCACCTGCGCCACCAACGACAGGCTCTGCACCGCAGTCACCCCGCTGCGCAGCGCGAGCGCGAGGCTGCGCGCGAAGCGCGCCAGCGTTGCCTTGAGCACGATCTTGCCCGCGATCGGGATCCGCAGCTTGATGCGGTCCCATTGCATGCGCCCCGCCGGCGCGCCGGTATAGGATCGAAACGCCAGCCAGCAACCGATCACCGCCCCGGGCGGGAGCCACCAGTAGTGCACCCAGAAGTTGGAGAACGCGATCAGGTACTGCGTGATGACCGGCAGCTTGGCGCCGAACCCCTCGTACACCTTGGCGAACGCCGGGATGACGAAGTAATTGATCACCGCGACGGCGGCGGCCATCGCGACGATCACGAAGATCGGATAGCGCAATGCCGACTTCACTTGCTGCCGCATCTCTTCCTGGAACTCGATGTGGTGGAATAGGTTGAGGAACACCTCCTCCAGCCGGCCGGTGGTCTCTCCGACCTGCACCATCGAGACATAGAACGGCGAGAAAGTCCTGCCCTGCCGTTGCAGCGCCACCGACAGCTCGCGTCCGCTCTCCAGACTCTCGCGCACGCCCTGCAGCGCTTGCTTGAACGCCGGGTTGGTGCTCGACTCCTGCAGCCCGCCTAGCGCGCGCAGGATCGGGACTCCTGCTTTCAATAGTGAGTACATCTGCCGGCTGAACAGCAGCAGGTCGGTGGCGAGGACCTTCGGCTTGCCCAGGACGATCTGGCCGATGCCGCTGCCGGTGCGCGGCGCGGCGGCTTCGCCGATCTCCACCGGCGTGATGCCGTTGCTGAACAATTGGGTGGCCACCGCGGTGGAGTCCGCGCTCTCGAGCACACCCTCCACCAACTGCCCGCGTGCGTCGCGGCCCTTGTACGTGAAGTGCGCCATGCGTTCAGTCTTCCATCTGGCTGCTTACCTTCATGGCTTCCTCGACCGAGGTGCGTCCCTGCGCGGCCAGCGCGCTGGCGTGCCGCCGCAGGCTGCTGCCGGACATCTGCCGTCGGGCCGTCTCCATGAACAGGCGGATGTCGCCGGAGTTGGCTGCCTCCACCACCGGGCGCGTCATCTCGAGCATCTCGTACACTCCGGCGCGCCCGAGGTAACCCGTGTTGTTGCAGTGGGAGCAGCCGGCGCCCTTCACGTACTTGAACTCGTCCACGCGATCGCCCAGCTCATGGCGCAGCCACTCGTGCTCGCCCGGGAGCGGTCTGTCCTCGCGCGCACAGCTCTCGCAGACCACGCGCACCAGCCGCTGCGCGAGCACCAGATGGAGCGACATCGCCACCATGTAGCGAGGCGCCCCCATGTCCAGCAGCCGGATCGGCGTACTGACCGCGTCGTTGGTATGCAACGTGGACAGCACCATATGGCCAGTCATCGCGGCCCGCAAGCCGGTTTCAACCGTCTCCTGGTCGCGCATCTCGCCCACCAGCATCACGTCGGGGTCCTGGCGCAACGCAGAGCGCAGGATGCGCCCGAAGGACAGGTCGATCTTTTCCTGCACCTGCACCTGGTTGATGCGCGGCAGGCGATATTCGACCGGGTCCTCCACGGTGATGATCTTGCGCTCGGGAGTATTGATCTCCTGCAACGCCGCATAGAGAGTGGTGGTCTTGCCGCTGCCGGTCGGCCCGGTAACCAGGATCATGCCGCTGGGCCGGTGCACCACCTCGCGTATGCGCGTGAGGATCTCGGGCGGCATGCCGAGTCGCTCGAGCGTGAGAATGCCGCTACTCTGGTTGAGCAACCGCATCACTACCGACTCGCCGTACTGCACCGGCATGGTGGAGATCCGCACGTCGATCTGGGCGTTGCGCACCCGGATGTTGAAGCGGCCGTCCTGCGGCAGGCGCTTCTCCGAGATGTCCAACCCGGAGATGAGCTTGAGCCGCAGCACCAGGGCCGAGGCGATCTTTGGGTCGGCGTCGGTCTGCACGTGCAGCACACCGTCGATGCGAAAGCGGATGAACAGCCGCGTCTCCTGCGGTTCGATGTGGATATCCGACGCGCGCACGCCGACCGCGTCCTCGAAGACGGTCTGCAACAGCCGCACCACCGGTGCGTCTTCGACCGTCGGCGCAATGCCCAGCGCAGCGAAATCGACTGCGGTCTCGCCTAGCTCCTGGCCCAACTCCTGCGCCAGGCCGGAAATCTGCTCGGTGCGCCGATACACCCGATCGATGGTCTGCAGCAGCAGACTCTCGGTGACCACCGCCAACTGGATTTCGCGCTTGAGCAGCCGAGACAGCTCGTCGTACGCGAACAGATCGGTCGGGTCGGCCATGGCCAGCTTGTAGCCGGTGCCGGACTCCTCGAGCACCAGCGCGCGGAAGCGGCGCGCCTGGGTCTCTGGCAGCTTCATCGCTACCTCGGGCTTGACGACGAAGCTCTTCAGATTGACATAGGGAACCTGCAGCTGGCGAGCGAGGGCGGTCGAAATCTGCTCCTCGGAGACGAAGCCCTTCTCGACAAACACGCGGCCGAGCCGGCGGCCGCTCTTCTTCTGCTCGGCGAGTGCGTCGTCCAGCTGCTGCTCGGAGAGCAAGCCCTGCTGCAATAGAATCTCGCCCAGTCGGACCTTCTCTGGTCTCGGCATCTGTCCCCAACGGCATGAATCGAGCGCGCTTCGATTAGCGGCGTGGGCAAGGGTGAAGTTTAGGGGCAGTGTTGGAGTGTTTTGTGATGACTCACGCGCCGACTATTGATTCGTAAAGATATTCAGTCTCTGGAGCAGCGGCAGGCGATGTTCGACCTCGTGCTCTACCAGCCGGAGATTCCGCCCAACACCGGCAATGTCATCCGGTTGTGCGCCAACACCGGATGCCGATTGCATCTGGTCGCGCCGCTCGGCTTCCGCATGGACGACCGCGAACTGCGCCGGGCAGGGCTGGATTATCTCGAATACGCCAGCGTCATCGTTCACCCGAACTGGGCGGCGTGTAAGCAAGCGCTAACCGGGCAGCGCCGCTTCGCCCTCTCCACCCGGGCGACGGCGCGCTACGACCAAGTCGCGTATCGGCAGGCAGATGCGTTCGTCTTCGGGCCGGAGACCCGCGGCCTGCCACCGGAGCTGCTGGCGGAATTTCCGGACGCGTGCCGGCTGCGGCTGCCGATGCGGCCCGGGCAGCGCAGCTTGAACCTGTCGAACGCGGTTGCCGTAGTGGTGTTCGAGGCGTGGAGGCAGGCAGGGTTCGCCGGTCAAGCCTGACCGACCTATTTCTCGCGCTTCTGCGCCCGCGCCATCAACGTCTCCACCGCCGCCAGCGGCGCCAGCCCTTCGTACAACACCGCACACACGGCCCGCGCGATGGGAACGTCGACCTGAGCCGCTTGCGCCAGCCGCAGCACCTCGCGCGCAGAATGCACACCCTCGGCCACGTGGCCGAGCTCGCCGAGGATCTCCGGGAGCGGCTTGCCGGTCGCCAGACGCAGGCCAACTTGGCGGTTTCGCGACAGATCGCCAGTACAGGTCAGGATGAGGTCGCCAACGCCGGACAGCCCCATGAAGGTTTCCGCCCGTCCGCCCAGCGCTACACCCAACCGGGCGATCTCCGCCAGCCCGCGCGTGATGAGCGCTGCGCGGGCGCTCGCGCCGAAGCCCAGGCCGTCGGAGATTCCGGCGGCGATGGCGATCACGTTCTTCACCGCGCCGCCCACCTCCACGCCGGTGATGTCGTCGCTGGAGTAGACGCGCAGGCGCTGCCCGTGCAGCTCGCGCGCCATCGCACCGGCGAACTCGAGGTTCGACGCCGCCAGCGTGACGGCGGCCGGATTGCCGCGCGCGACTTCCTGCGCGAAGCTGGGACCCGACAGCACGCCGCGCAGCACCTCGGGGGGCAGCTCCTCCTCGGCCACTTGGTGCGGCAGGCGCGCGCTGCCCGCCTCGAAGCCTTTGCACAGCCAGATCACCGGTACGCGAGCATTCAGCGCGCTCAGGCCGCGCAGCGTTGGACGCAGTCCCGCGACGGTCACACCCAGGATGGCCAGATCGCAGACCTCGAGCATGCGCGGGAGATTGTCGCTGATGTCCAGCGACGCAGGGAGCGCGATGCCCGGCAGGTACCGCCGGTTCTCGCGCTCGGAGCGCATGCGCGCGCACTGATCGGGATCGCGCACCCACAGGCGCATGCGGTGGCGCGAGCTCAACACGACGGCGAGTGCCGTGCCCCATGCTCCAGCACCCAGAACGGCGACGTTCACAAGCCCCAGACCTGGGTCACGCGCACGAAGCCGACCGCGCCGTCCTTGTGGCGCACGCGTGCGAAGTTGCCCGCCATCTCGATGAGATCAAGCAGCACATCCTGCTCCGCGTAGAACGCTATCGGGGCAGTCTCGTCGGGCGCTTGACGGACTTCGGCCCGCGGCACGCGCACCATCACCGTACGCTGAAGCGACAGGCTCTTTGTCTCGACCCAGGCAAGCTCTCCGGTAGCGTCGCGCACCTTTAACCAGCCCTCGACGTCAACCAGCACTTCCACGGGGTAGCCCGGACTCAAAACGAACAGCTTGGTCGCCTTGAGCGACGGCGCGTCGTAGAGCACCGCAGGTTCGGCGCCGATGGCACGGTACTCCAACGCCAGCGCCGCGGGTGAAACGCAGGCGAGCGCGGCAAGCCCGACACTCGCCATGCCCCACCCAGCCCTCATGGTGTGCCGCTAGTGCGTCGTGGTGGAGGCGGGCGCCACCTGGCCTTGCTGCTGCAGGCGCTGCTGATACAGCGCCTCGAAGTTCACCGGCGCCAGCAGGAAAGGCGGGAAGCCGGCCCGGCTGATCGCCTCCGAGACGGTCTCCCTCACGTAGGGAAACAGGATGTTCGGGCAGGTGACCGACAACACCGGTTCGATACTGTCGGCGGGAATGTTGCGCACCTGGAAGATGCCCGCCTGATGCGCCTCTACCAGGAACACCGTCTTGTCGTTGAGCGTGGCGGTGGTGGTGACGCTCACGATCACATTGTAGTGGCCCTCGTCGATCGGCTTGGCTTCGGTGCTCAACTGGATGTCCACACGCGGGGTGTCGCGCTCGAGGAACACCTGGGGCGCGTTGGGCACTTCGATCGAGAGATCCTTCAGGTAGATCTTCTCGATGGTGAATACCGCCTGGGCTGCCTGCTGTTGTTCGGCCATGAGTGCCTCTGAGATGAAGCGGGTTGCGTCGGATATGGAGCGCGGATTCTAGCTTGGATTGACCCTGGGAGCCCGATGCGCCGGGACGCCGGGCGGCCTACGCCGCGTGACGGGAAAGGAACGTTCGCAAACCCGCCGCATCGAGCGCCCCGGCCACCCGGTCGACCTCCCGGCCACCGCGGAACACCAGCAGGCTGGGGATGCTGCGAATGCCGTAGCGCGCGGCGATCTGCGTGTGCGCATCGGTGTCGAGTTTGGCAAACCGGAAGCGCGTGCGCTGCTCGCGCGCCGCCTGCGCGAACACCGGCGCCATCATCTTGCACGGGCCGCACCAGTCGGCCCAGAAGTCCACCACCACCGGCAGGTCATTGCGTTCGATGTAGCGGTCGAAGCTCGCGCCGGTCAGGTCCACCGGCGCGCCATCGACCAGGGGTTGGTGGCACTTGCCGCACTTGGGCGACTCGCCCAGCCGGTCCGCGGGCACGCGATTCACGCCACCGCAGGCGCCGCAGACGACATGGAGCGCGCCGGACATCTCAGGATCTGCCCTGCAGCAGCAGGTCGAGCTCCCCGGCCTGATCCAGTTGCGACAGGTCGTCGTAGCCGCCGACATGGTGCCCGTCGATGTAGATCTGCGGGACGGTGCGCCGTTGGGTGCGCTCCATCATCTCGACCCGGCGGTGGGGCTCGAGGTCGACGCGGATCTTGTCGATGATCTTGACCCCCTTGGCCATCAGCAGTCGCTCGGCCATGGTGCAGTAGGGGCAGTAGCCCGTGCAGTACATGCTGACCCGGGCACTCACGGTCATTTCTCTTTCTGCAGCGGCATATTGGCCTGCTGCCAAGCGTTCATCCCACCGCTCAGGTTGTACACGTCGGTGAAGCCCGCCCGCATCAGTGTGGCGGCCGCCTGCGCCGATCGCGCACCGGTCTGGCAACTCAGCAGCAGCGGCTTGGCCTTGAGCTTGTCAAGGTCTTTGGCCTTGTCGGCGATCTGCCCCAGCGGGATATTGCGCGCGTTGGGGATATGCCCGCTACGGAATTCCGCCGGCTCGCGCACATCCACCACTACGGCGTCCTGGCGGTTGATCAGCTGCACGGCCTGCGCTACCCCAACCTCCTTGGTCTTCGATAGCAGTTTGGCAACGCTTGGCCAGAGGAACAGCACGCCGCTGACCACGGCTGCTATCAACAGGTAGAGGTTGTAGCCCTTTTGAAGGAATTCCAATTACTTGCTCTCTTTCGTTTGCTGTTCCGCGTGCTCCAGCAGGGGCTTGAGCTCGGTCAAGCCGTCCTCTACCCGCCGGCGCAGCACCGTCAGTGCTTCCATGCGCACCTCCGGGTAAATTAATACTGCTCGGTCCCATTGCTGCTGCGCCTGCTCCTGCAATCCGGCCAGCCCAAGCAGCATGGCCTGACGGTATGTAACATCCTCGATGGGAAACGCGCGCATGGCGCGGCCGTTGACGGCCAGCTTGTCGGCCAGGTGCGCCCGGTCGATCTCGATCGACCGCGCCAGGCCCAGCTCCACCCATGGTGCCAGCAAGGACGTGCGATGAACCTCCAGCAGCGTCTCCTTGGCCCGCTTGTTGACCTCCGCCGTGGCGTGCAGATACCGGAAGCGGAAGGCGAGAAAGCCCTCCAGGACCATGTAGTCGAGGAAGATCTGGAAGAACACCAGCCAGCCCAGCAGCAAAGCCCCACCTATCGCCGCCTGGAAGGCCGAGCGCCGCGCGGAGCTAAATTCTACCGTGCGCGCCTCCCCTAGACCAAGCAGCACGGCGGCGATGCCGAGGAAGAAGGTGTACCACAACGGGTACTCGAGCATGCTGTGGATCGCAAGCACCGCAGTCAGCCCGATCAACCACCACAACGCCGGCGTGCGTGGCTGGCGCAGCCAGCCGGCTGCCCATAGCAGCACGCCCGCGAGCAGGACCGCCAGGCCGGTCACCCCGAACTCGACCAGCACCTGCACCGCGATGTTGTGCGCATGGTCGGTGAAGCGCAGCGAGTGCCACGGGCTCAGCTCGGCATTGACGTAGAAGTAGTGCTCCGCGAGCTGCCGGAAGCCTATCCCCAGCGCGGGGGACTGCTGGAACACATGCCAGGCGAGTCGCCACATCAGCGGGCGTTCCTCCCGCAGATCGCTCTGTCCAAGCATGCGTTGCAAGGCCGCTGCGCTGCTCGCATCCAGCAACGGGGTGAGCAGCAGCGCCAGCTTCGAGATGACTACCAGAGCGGCAAACGCTCCGACGGAAAACAGCAGCAAGCGGCGGTTGAGCGCGCTGCGCTCGCCCACCCAGAACCAGGCAGAGATGATCGCCAGCGTGCCCAGGTAGAACCATGGCGCCCTCGAGCCCGTGAACGCCAGGACATAGACAATCAAGCTCAGCGCGAGCGCGAGATAGACCGACCGCAGCCGCCCAGTCGCCCAGAGAAAGCCCGCACTGATCGAGCCCAGGGTAAGGTAGTCGGCAAGATGGGCGGGCTGCGCGAGATTGGCCCATACGAAGCGGTCCGACGGCGGGGTGACGAAGCCGCGCAGAAACTCATAACTGTCGAACAGTTGCGCCAGGCCGATGATCGCGCTGCATAACGCCCCGGCAAACAAAAACCACGCGAGCGTGGTGGCCACGCGCCCCAGGCCCAGCTCTCGGCGCAGCAGCCCTCCCAGCAACACCAGGCCGAAAGCCCATAACAGGAACAAAGCGCCGAGCAATCCGTGCTGGTGGTAGGCCAGCTTGCCCAGCGAGATCTGCAGCACAATGAGCAGAACGAAGGCGATCGGCAGCCAGGCCACGCGCGGCACCGGCAGTCGACCGGCGAAGGGCAGCAGTGCGGTCATCGCCAACAACCCGAACAGCGCCGCGGCCGCCTCGCCGTGGAAGCTCGGAATCGGCATGTACTTGAAGGGCACCAGGAAGGGCACTACCCACATGCAGCCCACCAGCCACAGGCTGAGCTTCAGCAGGCTAGATGGCGAGGTCACGAGCGCGAATCGCGGCCGCGGCGCCAGCGCACCGGCGGTCTCGGGGAAGGTCATCTATGCGGCTGGAATGGATGGACGGGCGGATGGGCAGACGGTTAGCAAGCTTGGTGCCACGCCCGATGGCGGCGCGCAGCACCTACAATAACCGCTTTCGGCCCCGACTTTCTGGAACCCATCACCATGCACAAGGTCGTCCTGCTCCGCCATGGAGAAAGCCTCTGGAACAAGGAAAACCGCTTCACCGGCTGGACCGACGTGGACCTGTCCGAGCAAGGCCTGCGCGAGGCGCGCGAGGCAGCCCACCTGCTCAAGGAGGCCGGCCTCGATTTCGACTTGGCCCATACCTCCGTGCTGCGCAGGGCGATCCGCACCCTATGGACGGTGCTGGACGAGATGGACCGCATGTGGATCCCGGTGTACCACTCCTGGCGCCTGAACGAGCGCCACTACGGCGCGCTGCAGGGGCTCAACAAGGCGCAGACCGCCGACAAGTTCGGCGAGCAGCAGGTCCTGATCTGGCGCCGCAGCTACGACATTCCCCCGCCGGCGCTGGAACGCTCCGACCCGCGCTTCTCCGGCGGGGATCCGCGCTACGCGCAGATTCCGGCCAGCGAGCTGCCGCTGACGGAATCGCTCAAGGAGACGGTGGCGCGCTTCGTCCCGCATTGGCGCGATGTCATCGCTCCGCAGGTGCGCGCCGGCCGCAGGGTGATCATCGCAGCGCATGGCAACTCGCTGCGGGCGCTGGTCAAGCATTTGGACCGGGTATCCGATCAGGACATCGTCGGGCTGAACATCCCGACCGGCATCCCGCTCGTCTACGAGCTCGATGCCAGCCTGGAACCGCTCAAGCACTATTATCTGGGTGACGCTGCCCGGGTGGAACAGGCCATGGCCGCGGTGGCCGCGCAAGGAAAGGCAAAGTAGCGGGTGGCACGCCGCCAGGCGCTCGCCCGGGCGGCGCTGCTGCTGCCCGTGCTCCTGAGTCCGCCGCTCGCCCTGGGCGGGCCCAAGAGCGAGCTGAACGAGCTGCGCGGACGCATCGAGGCGCTGCAGAAGCAGCTAGTGCAATCCGAGGGCTCCCGCACCGAGGCGGCCGATGCGCTGCGCGAGTCGGAGCGGGCAATCAGCAGCACCAACCGCCGTCTGTTCGACCTCGGCAGCCAGCAGAAGCTGGTGCGCGCGCAGCTCGCACAGCTGGAGGCGCAGCGCGCGGAGCTGGACCAGAATGTCAAGCAGCAGCGCAGCTTGCTTGCCCGCCAGCTGTACCAGCGCTACCTCGCGGGAGAGCCCGAGCCGTTGCGGCTGCTGCTCGACCGACAGGACCCGAACGATCTGGCACGCCAGATGCACTACTTGGGCTACGTATACCGTGCCAGAGCCCGCACCATCGAGCATCTGCGGCAAGACATGGCGCGGCTGGAGGAGTTGGCGCGGCGCAGTACGGAGCGCAACCAGGCCCTGGCGGCCTTGCAGGCGGAGCAGACGCAGCAGCGCCGTGAGTTGGAGGAGCAGAAACGCGAGCGCGCGACCGTGCTGGCCAAGGTATCGGCGGAGGTCGACCGCCAGCGCAAGGAGATCGACAGGCTCAAGCGCGACGAGCAGCGGCTGACGCGCCTGGTCCAGCAGCTGGCGAAGGAGCTGGCGAAAAAAAAGGCCGCACGGCGAGAGCCAAAGCCGAAGGGCAAGAGTACCAAGCCGTTGCGCAACGAGGCTGTGGCGGAAGCGGGCGAGCCGGCGCTGGGCGACGGCGACGGGGCGTTCCGCGACCTGAAGGGTCACATGCGCCTGCCGGTGGCGGGGGAGCTCAGCAACCGCTTCGGCGGCCCACGGGAGGGTGGAGGGGTGGCATGGAAAGGGCTATTCATTCGGGCCAAGGCAGGCGAGGAGGTGCATGCGGTTGCTCCGGGCCGGGTAGTGTTCTCGGACTGGCTGCGCGGGTTCGGCAACCTGGTCATCCTCGACCACGATGGCGGCTTCATGAGCCTGTACGCCAACAACGAGGCCGTCTACCGGCAGGTGGGGGATGCGGTGCGCACGGGTGACCCGATCGCCAGCGTCGGCAGCAGCGGCGGCAGCCCGGAAACGGGTTTATACTTCGAACTCAGATATCAGGGCCGGCCGTTCGACCCGTTGAGCTGGGTCAGTCTGAAAAGGTAATCGGCGCGCCCAGCAGCGGGCCCCGGGAACGCCCGGGCGGTCGCCTCCCCAAAGGAGAGATTCGAATGCGCAGCAGATTGCAGCAAGTCGCGCTGATCGTACTCGGCGCAGTATTGGGCGTGCTCATTTCGCTCAACTTCTCGGCCGTCGCCCAGAAGAGCAGCGGCCCGCTGCCGGTCGAGGACTTGCGCGCCTTCAGCGAGGTGTTCGGCCGCATCAAGTCCGATTACGTCGAGGCGGTCGAGGACAAGAAGCTGATCTCGGAGGCGATCAACGGGATGCTCTCGGGCCTGGATCCCCACTCCGCCTACCTGGACGCCGACGCGTTCCGCGAGCTGCAGGTGGGCACGCAGGGCGAGTTCGGCGGCTTGGGCATCGAAGTGGGCATGGAAGACGGCTTCGTGAAGGTCATCTCGCCGATCGAGGACACACCTGCCTACAAGGCAGGGCTCAAGCCGGGCGACCTGATCATCAAGCTGGACGACGCCAACGTGAAGGGCATGTCGCTCAACGATGCGGTCAAGCGCATGCGCGGCAAGCCCAACACCGACATCACTCTCACCATCATCCGCAAGGGTGAGCCCAAGCCGCGCATCGTCACCCTGACGCGCGCCGTGATCCAGATCCAGAGCGTCAAATCCAAGCAACTCGACGCGGGCTATGGCTACGTGCGCATCACGCAGTTCCAGGAGCACACCGCGGAGAAGCTGGTCAACGCGCTGGACAAGCTCTACCGCGACAACAACGGCCAGCTCAAGGGCCTGATCATGGATCTGCGCAACGACCCGGGCGGCCTGCTCAACGCCGCGGTCGCGGTGTCGGCGGCCTTCCTGCCGCAGAACGCGCTGGTGGTCTACACCGACGGGCGCACCGAAGACTCGAAGATGCGCCTGTACGCCAGCCCGGAATACTACATGCGCGGCGGCAAGGAGGACTTCATCAAGAAGTTGCCGGCCGGAGTGAAGAACGTGCCGATGGTGGTGCTGGTCAACGGCGGGTCGGCGTCAGCCTCGGAGATCGTGGCCGGCGCCTTGCAGGATCATAAGCGCGCGATCATCATGGGCACGCAGTCCTTCGGCAAAGGCTCGGTGCAAACGATCCTGCCGCTGGGCAACAACACCGCGATCAAGCTGACCACCGCGCGCTACTTCACGCCCAATGGCCGCTCCATCCAGGCCAAGGGGATCGTCCCCGACATTCAGGTCGAGGAAGCCACCATCGCCGAGTCCGACCCGGGGCTGCGCATGCGCGAAGCCGACCTCGAGCGCCACCTGTCCAATCCCACGGACAAGGAGGAAGAGCCGAGCAAGCCCGCCGGGCCGGCCCCGGCCAAGGAAGGCGAGGGCGAGCCCAAGAAGGCGGCTGGCGGCGCGCCGGAGTTCGGCTCGAAAGCAGACTACCAGCTCAACCAGGCGCTGAATCTGCTGAAGGGCCTGCAGATCATCAGCCGCAAATAGGCTGCCAGCATCGGGAAAAGCCGGCGGCGCGAGAGCCCGCCGGCTTGTTTTTTTGGCACCCGATCAGCCCGCGAGCATGAACGACGATCAGTTGCTGCGCTACAGCCGGCACATCCTGCTGCCGGAGATCGGCATCGAGGGACAGGAGCGCCTGAGCGCCGCCCATGCGCTGGTCGTAGGCGCCGGCGGCCTGGGCTCCCCGGTGGCGCTGTACCTCGCCGCGAGCGGGGTTGGCCAGATCACGCTCTGCGACCACGACAAGGTGGACCTGACCAACCTGCAGCGCCAGGTCGTCCACCACACCGACAGCATCGGCAAGCCGAAAGTGGAATCCGCGCGCGCCACCCTGGCACGGATCAACCCCGAGGTGATCGTGCACGCGCTTCAGGAGCGCGTCGCGGGCGAGCGGCTGGAGTCGCTGGTCGCACAGGCCGACGTGGTCCTCGACGCCACCGACAATTTCGCCACCCGCCATGCCATCAACCGTGCCTGCGTCCAGCAGCGTAAGCCCCTGGTGTCGGGCGCCGGGGTGCGCTTCGACGGGCAGGTGGCGGTATTCGATCTGCGCCGCGCCGACAGCCCCTGCTACCACTGCCTGTTTCCGGAAGGCCAAGACATGGAGGAGGTGCGTTGCGCAACGATGGGCGTGTTCGCGCCGCTGGTCGGGATCATCGGCGCAACCCAGGCGGCCGAGGCGCTCAAGCTGATCACCGGCGCCGGGGCACCGCTCACCGGGCGCCTGCTGCTGCTGGACGCACTGGAGATGCAGTGGCGATCGGTCAAAGTGCCGCGGGATCCGGGGTGCGCGGTGTGCGGGGTCAGAAGTGGTGACGCGTGACGAGCAGTAGGAACTGCCGCCCGCTCCGCACTACTCCCGCCTGCCTCGTCCCGCCTCGCTCTCCCCTCCTGATTCCCCGTCACTCGTCACCCACCGATCGTCACTTGTCACTCGTCACCTCGGCCCCGAACTTGCTCGCGTCACCACACCGCCGACTCTGACACGAGCGCCAATGACCGCCGACCAGCCCCTCGCCGTGTTCAGCCGCCTGGCCGCCAACATCGAACAGGTGGTCAGGGGGCAGTCGGCCACGGTGCGCAAGCTGGTTGCCGCATTCGTCAGCGGCGGCCATGTGCTGCTGGAGGATTTCCCCGGCACCGGCAAGACCACCCTGGCCAAGGCGCTGGCCTGCTCGGTGGACGCACAGTTCAAGCGCGTGCAGTTCACGCCCGACCTGCTGCCCTCGGACATCCTCGGCGTGTCGATCTTCAACCCCCGCACCCAGGGCTTCGAATTTCACCGCGGGCCGCTGTTCACCCATATCCTGCTCGCCGACGAGATCAACCGCGCCTCGCCGCGCACGCAGGCGGCGTTACTCGAAGCGATGGCCGAGCACCAAGTCAGCATCGACGGGGAGCGCTACCGGCTGAACGAGCCGTTCTTCGTGATCGCCACCCAGAACCCGGTGGAGCTCCACGGCACCTATCCGCTACCCGAGGCGCAGATGGACCGCTTTGCGCTGCGCCTGAGTCTCGGATACGTAACGGCGGAGGAGGAAGTGGCGATCCTGACTGCGCAGAACGATACGCATCCCCTGGATCGGCTCGGCGCTTGCACCAGTGTGTCGGAGGTGCTCGCCGCGCGCGGCTCGCTCGCCTCGATCCGCGTGTCCGATGAGATCAAGCGCTACGTGGTGGCGCTGGTCACGGCGACGCGTAAAGCGGCGGACGTGCGGCTTGGCGCAAGCCCGCGCGCCTCGCTCGCCGTGATGAAGCTGGCCCAGGCGCTGGCCGCGGCCGACGGGCTCGAGTTCGTCACGCCCGACCACGTGCAGGAGATCGCTGCAGACGCCATCGCACATCGGCTGGTGCTGGATACCCAGCGTCGCTTCGCCGGCGGCTCGGCGCGCGACGTGGTGGCGCAGATCCTGCGCAGCATGCCGGTTCCGCACTGACCTTGCGATGCCGCGCCTGCTGCGCGCCTTCCAGACAGTCTATACGCTCAGTCGCTGGGGGCGACGCCGCTTCACGCCGGCTGGCCTCGCGCTGCTGTACCTGCTGGGTGCAGCCGCGCTGTTCGGCATCGACACGCAGCGCACCGCCGCCTATCAAGTCTTTGCACTGACCGTCGCGTTAATCGCGGTAGCATCGCTGGGCGCGTTGCGCGTGGGCGTGCGTCCCTCGGTGACGCGCCATCTGCCCGCTTGCGCCACTGCGGGGCAACCGTTTCCGTGCCGCTACAGCGTGGTCAACCCGTCACGCAAGCCGATGAGCGGCCTGCGGTTGCGCGACGAGCTGGCGGACACCCTGCCGACGCCGGAACGATTCCATCAGGCGCGCGGCGACGGCGATCCGGCCGTGAACTGGGTGGACCGCAAGATCGGCTACCCGCGCTGGGTCGCGCTGGTGGGCCGCCTGCGCGGAGCGGACATCGAGGAGGTCTTGCTGCCCGATCTGGGTCCGGGCGAGCGGGAGGAGGTGGCGCGCACCATCACGCCGTTGCGTCGAGGGATGCTGCGCTTCGAGCGGCTGAGGTTGCTGCGCGCCGACCCGCTGGGCTTGATCAACGCCATGGCGACGATGGCCGCGCCGGACTCGCTGCTTGTGCTCCCGAAGACCTATCCGATCGCGCCGCTCGCGCTGCCCGGCGTGCGCCGCCTCCAGCTGGGTGGGGTAGCGCTCTCCCAGCACGTGGGCGACAGCGAGGAGTTCGTCCAGTTGCGCGACTACCGTCCCGGCGATCCCTTGCGGCACATCCATTGGCGCGCCTTCGCGCGCGCCGGCAAACCGGTGGTCAAGGAATACCAGGACGAGTTCTTCACCCGCTACGCGCTGGTGCTCGACACTTTCGGCGGCCACAGCGCGCAACGCGACTTCGAGGCGGCCTTGTCGGTGGCCGCCTCCATCCTGGTCGGGCTGCCGCTGCGCGACGCGCTGCTCGACCTTCTGTTCGTCGAGGATCGCGCCTGGTGCTTGACGGCGGGCCGGGGCGTGGGCCAGGTTTCGGAGCTGCTGCGCGTCATCGCGGTGCTCGAACCGCGCGCGGAGCCTGGCTTCGGGGTGCTGGCGCAACGCGTGCTGCAGCAGGCCGGCGCGCTCAGCGCGTGCATCGTGGTGCTGCTGGGGTTGGACGAGCCGCGCCGCGCGCTGCTCGAGCAGCTGAGCCGCATGGGAATCAGCGTGCTTGCACTTGTCGTAGGCGCCGGCGGCGAGGTGCCCGGCGCGCGGGTGCATGCGATCGATCCGGGCGACGTGGGCGCTTCGCTCGCGGCGCTGTCCTGAGCATGAACGCCCGTTTCCCACCGCTGCTGCTCAGCGCAGGGCTCCTGCTATGGGGCTGGTGCGCGGACCTCGTGCTTGCCGCCGCGATCATGGCGCTGCTGCTCGAGTCGCCCCGCGTGCACGCTGTGCGCTGGGAGCTGTCGAGACGCGACTTCGAGCGCGCCGCCGACCTGTGCACGCTCGCCTTCGCGGCGACCTTGCTGTATCGCTTCGTCGACAGCCGCCACTTTCCGAACAGCCTGCTGACCGCGCTGACCTGGCTGCCGTTCCTGTTCTTCCTGTTGATCGCCGCACAGCGCTTCAGCACCGCGGGCGCGGTTCCGCTATCGGCCTTGTTCTGGTCGCTCAGGCGCCGCGGCGGCGCGAGTGGACCGGCGCTCTGCCTCGACTATGCGTACCTGTTTCTCTGCGCGCTGGCGGCCAGCGCCGCCAATCCGCGCACGCCCTGGTTCTATGCGGCGCTGTGCATGCTCGCGGCGTATGCGTTATGGCCGGCGGC
>Ga0335070_10003953_pt1 | contig 17270 bp, 18 predicted proteins | sample Lox_Sample_13_FD_206722 | JGI IMG/M metagenome (GOLD analysis project Ga0335070, IMG submission 206722) | Soil microbial communities from Loxahatchee National Wildlife Refuge, Florida, United States - Lox_Sample_1.3 | ecosystem: Environmental > Terrestrial > Soil > Wetlands | place: USA...
AGGCCGCGGACGCGACCGATCGGGTGATCATGCTGCAGGACGGCCGGATCAGTTCCGATGAGCGGTTGGCGGTCCCGGTGTGACACCGGGCTCCGCGATCGGCGCCGCGGCGAGCCGGCTGCGCCTGTTCAGCGTCCGTGAACTCGCAGTGCACCGCCGACGCACGATCGCATCGATCGCCGTGATGGCTGTGTCGGCCATGTATCTGGTTGCGGTCTTCGGCATCTTCGGCTCGATCACCGGATCGGTCGATCGCCTCGCCGACGGGATCGCGGGCGTCGCCTCGTTGGAGGTCTCGGGCATCACCGACTCCGGGTTTCCCGACACGATCACCGCCGACGTGGCCGCCGTTCCCGGCGTCGCGACCGCGGCGCCGATGATCCGGACGACGGCGTCCACGTCGTCGGGGCCGGTCCTGCTGTTCGGGGCCGACGACCGCCTCGGGGCGCTGGGCGGCGCCCTGAAAGACGCCCTGAAAGACGCCCTGAAGGATGGCGCGAAAAACGACCCCCCGGGGCAGCTCGCGGCCAACGCCGTCCGGGTGGGGCCCGGGATCGGTCGCGCCAAGGGTGAGACGTTCCAACTGGGTTCGGCGTCGGTGACCGTCGGTGAGGTGCTCACGGGCAAGCAGGTCGCCGCCCTCAATGGCGGGCACTATGTCCTCGCCCCGCTTGCCCCGGCGCAGAACATCACCGGGCGGCAGGGCCGGCTCGACTCGATACTGATCACCACGAAACCCGGCGCCGATCCGGCCCGGGTGCGCGCCGCCGTCACCCGCGCGGTCAACGGCCGGGCCATCGTGGCCGACCCCGGCATGCGGGCCACTCGCGCCGGTGACGGCGTCAAGCTGATGAACTACATGGCGCTGATGGGCGCCATGGTCGCGTTGATGGTTGGCGCGTTCCTCATTTACACCGCGATGACGATGGCGATCACCCAGCGCCGCCCGGTCATCTCGTTGCTGCGTGCGATCGGCGCCCGGCGGGCCACCATCGTCCGCGACATGCTCGCCGAGGCGGCGATCCTCGGAATCATCGGGGGGGCCATCGGGTCGTCCATCGGAATAGTGTTGGGCCGCAGTGCGATTGGCCGACTGCCCCCGGCCATGACCCAGGGGCTGGAAGCCCGCATCGAGTACTGGCTGCCCGGCTACGCGATCCCAGCCGCGGTCGCGGTGACGGCGCTGACCAGCGTGGTGGCGTCGGCGATGGCGGCGCGGCAGGTGTACAAGGTGGCACCCATCGAGGCATTGGCACCCGTGGGGGTTTCGGCCGCCGACCGCGTGCCGCGGTGGCTGCGGATCACCAGCGGGGTTGCGGCCATCGCGGTCTTCGGGGTGTCGATCGGAGTGGTGCTCAACGAGCGGGGCGCGGCGGCCTTCGTCGCGGTCTCCGCGGTGTTCTCCGCCGAGATAGCGCTCGGCTTCGCGCTGAGCGGGCCGATCGTCAACACCACCGCCGCGGCGGCCCGAGTGTTCGGGTCGGTCGGGGCGCTCGCGGCCGCGACCATCGAGCGTGCGCCGCGACGGGTGTGGGCGACGGTGATGACGGTGCTCATTGCCGTGGTCACCACCGTCACGATCACCGGCACCAACGCCGACATGATCCGGTCCGCGCGGGGCATCTTCGCCCCGGTCGCCGAGGTCCCGGTGTGGGTGAGCGCGAACCCCCCCGACGGCTACCCCACCGACGCTCTGCCGCAAGGCCTTTCGGAGAAGGTCGGGGCGTTGCCGCGCGTGCGGCGCGTCACCGAGGGCGCGCTCGGCTTCGCCGAGGTCGGCGGCACCCGCGTCATGCTCGACGGCTTTTCCCCGGGCACCGCCGACCCGCTGTACCGCGCGCTCGACGAACGGGTTCGCGACCAAGTGCTCGCCGGTCGCGGAGTGGTGCTCTCGCGGAATCTGGGCACGACCCTGCGCGTCCGGGTCGGCGACCAATTGCGCATGCGGACACCGCACGGCGCCCGGCAGGCAACCGTGCTGGCCCTCGTTCCGTACTTCTCGACCGTCATCGGCACGGTCGGGATGGGCCTCGATCAACTGCGCTCGTGGTTCGACCGCCCGGTGGCGACCACGCTCGAAATCGCCGCCGCCCCAGGCGTGGACGCCGATCGCCTACGGGCGGAGGTCCGCCGCGTGGTGCCCCCGCAAGACTATGTGTACGACGGCCGTACCAAGCTGGCCGGCCTACAGGCCCCGATGCGCCAGAGCATGTTCATCGCGAACGCCGTATGGATCATCGTCGTGTGCGTGGCCGCGGTGGCGCTGCTCAACACGTTGACCCTTTCCGTGCTTGAACGGCGCCGCGAAATCGGTGTGCTGCGGGCCATGGGCGCCAGTCGCCGGTTCACGTTGCAGATGGTGCTGGCCGAGGCGACGGGCATCGGTGTCATCGGCGGCGTGACGGGCCTGGTGTTCGGGTTTGCGGACCAGTGGCTGTTCAGCCTGGTCAGCGGGGACATGATGAACTTTCAGGTCGCGTTCCGCCCGGGCTGGACGGCGGTTGGCTTCTGCCTCGGCGCCCTGGCGATCAGTTTGCTCGGCTCGCTGCCGCCGGCCCGGCGTTCGGCCCGCCTCAACATCATCGAGGCCGTGGGCGTCGAATAGGTATCCGCGCCGAAAGCTCAGAAGCCGAGCGGAAGGAGCGCGGTGAACAGCGGGGCCAGCGGGTCCGTAACCGGAAGGGCTATCGAACTATTCAAGAACGGGGCAACCGGGCTCCGGAACGCCAATATCGTCTGCCCGGGCGCCCCCAGGCCCAGCATGGGCTCGGCGCCCGAAGTCACCGCGGCCGTGAACAGCGGGCTGGCGAAGGTTGTCCCGACGAAATTGTTGTCGTCGGGGTCGGCAACAGAGATGTTCGACACCAACCCGCCGAACCCACTTGTCTGGCTCATGAAGTCGGGGTCACCGGGCACGGGATTGGTAACCGGGCCGAGGCCCAGCGCCGCGGCGAGCCGGCCCGCCAAGCCATGCACCGCCTGCTGCCACTGCGGCAGCTGCGCGGCCGCGGCCGAGGCGCCGGCGTGATAGCCGGCCATCGCGGCCACGTCCTGGGCCCACATCTGCTCGTACTCGGCCTCGGCGGCCGCGATCGCCGGCGCGTTCTGCCCGAGCACATTCGACAACACCAACTGCACCAACCCATTTCGATTGGCCGCCACCTGCAGCGGATGCACCGTCGCCGCCCGCGCGGCTTCGAACGCGCCGGCCACCACCCGGGCCTGTCCGGCAGCGCCCGTCGCCCCGCTAGCCGCCGCGCTCAACCACCCCGCATACGGGGCCGCCGCGGCCGCCATCGCCGCGGATGCCGGACCCTGCCACGCCTGACCCGTCAGGCCCGACGTGACCGAGGAAAACGACGCCGCCGCGGACCCCAACTCGGAGGCCAGCGCGTCCCAGGCGGCGGCCGCCCCCAACATCGGGGCCGCACCCGCACCAGCGAACATCCGCGCCGAGTTGATCTCCGGCGCCAACACCGAAAAGTTCATCACCACAGCCCATTCCGTCACGGTCCGCGGCGACGTGCCGACGGCGTCAACATCGACGACACGCCACGTGTCTTTCCTACACGAGATAGGCACCCGGATAGTTCAATGCGCTCAGGCGCTGCCCTCGGTTCGGGTGGCGAAACCCTGAAGATGCGGCTTGCACGGGAACGGCACCGGGGTGCGGATGCGGCGCAGCTCGGACGTATCGAAGCCGGCCGCGGCGATGGCGTCGACGGTGCGGCGGTTCGGATGACAGCCGGAGGCCAGCCACGACCACGGCCCGGCAACGAGGTCCTGAAGCCGGCCCGTGGCGCCCTCGCCGCGGACGTGCTCGAGGACCACCAACCTGCCACGGGGGACGAGCACCCGCCGGATCTCACCCAGCGTCGCCGCCACATCGTCGACCGAGCACAGCACCAGCCCGATGTGGACAGAATCGAAAGCATTGTCCGGGAACGGGATTGACTCGCCCGTCCCGTCGACGATGTCGACGGCGATGCCACGGCGGTCGGCAAGACGAGACGCCATCCGCCGGAACGCGGCCACCGGCTCCACGGCGGCGACCGACGTCACCGCCGGCGGCACGAACCTCAGGTCGGTGCCCGGCCCCAGGCCGACCATCAGTAGCCGGCCGGTCGCGTGTGCGATCGCTGCGCGCCGATACCGGTCGTAGAAGAGCCGGTCGAAAACCGGCTGGCCGAACCGATACACGTAGGGGAACAGAGGGTTTTCGCGCGTCATCCACCGCCTAGATCCAGTCGGAACGGGGGATACTCGTCGGACATCAGCGATACATACACCGCCACCCGGTAGCGCCATCGAACGATTCCCATGAGGAGGTCGAACATGCCGGGGTGGATGGATCCGGTGCACAGCAACCACGCCGCGGAGATCACGCAAAGCACCTGCAGCAGGGGCTCCATCGCCCAGCACAGCAGTATCTGCGGGAGCCCGAGCAGCCACCACTTCACCAGCACGGCCCAGGGGGTCAGTCGCCCCGGGTAGTCGACCACCAGGTCACCGGGATAACCGGGCCGCGACGCCAGAGCGAACGGCGGGTACTTGTCGGTGCTGTTCATCGGAAATCGGTAATTCATCACCCGCCACGACCAGCGCAGCACGCCGACGTTGAAGTCGAACAGCGGGCGCGGATAGCGGCCGGTGAACAGGATCGTGACACCGGCGGCGATCGTCAGCAGCGGATACACCGCATACAGAAGTATCAGTATCGGGTAGTGCGGAACGGCCAGCACGCACCACTTGACGAGCCATCGCCAGCGCGAGGGTGCGTCGGGATCGGCGCGCACCCGGACGGGACCGTCGGGATTCCGCACCGTGGCCAGATCCGGGGTATCGAGCGCGTTCACCGGCGGCTCGAGGCGACAGGGGTTGCGGTAGCGGGGTCTCGATCGATCGCCGCCGACATCCGGCGATGACTCGTCCAGTACAGGAACATTGTCAAGACCCAGGTGTGTAGCCGGTCCGAGATCAATGCCGCGGGCCTCAGGGTGTTCTCGCCGTGGGCCAGCTGCAGCGATGCCACCCGCGACACCGCCGCCACACGGCGGCGCCGAGTCTTCTCATACCGGCGCAGCGCGTCCGAAATCCCGTTTGGAGAGTTGCGGGCCGCCGAAAGCGCCTTGCACAACACCATGGTGTCGAGGAGCGCCTGGTTGGTTCCCTGGGCGAGGGTGGGCGGCATGGTGTGGGCGGCGTCGCCGAGCAACGTCACCGGGCCAGGGGCCAGGGCGGGGGAAATGGGATGCCGAAAATGGGGATACGGCGAACCGACCAGGTCCTGGTCGGTCAGTTTCCCCAGCACGAGGTCGACGGTGTCAGACCAGCCGGTGAACTTGGACCGGATCACGTCGAGCGGGCTCTCCGGCCTGACGAAGTCGTATGACCACGGCAAGTCGAACCACCACTGCACCTCTGAACCGCCCGCGGGCCACACGCCCGCGTTTCCCTGCTCGCCGATGGCGATCGTCGCCTCGCGCGTGCCGGCGAGCTCGGGAACGGCGAGGAGTCCCTGCCAGCTGCACCAACCGGTCGGTTCGGCGGCAGGCGCGCCGACCACGTCTCGGAGGACCGAGTGCAGACCATCGGCACCGATCACCACGTCGCCCCGGGCCACGGCGCCGTCTTCGAATTCGACTCCCGCACCACTGCGAGCAGCGACGACCCCCACGGCACGCGCACGGCCCCGGATGCGATCGGTCGGGAAGCCCTCCAACAACCGTTCGAGCAGGACGCGGCGCGGAACCATCCGAACGGGAGCGCCCAGCCGGTTCACCATCGCGGTCACGTCCAGGGTCGCGAGCCGGCGCCCCCGAGACGTCACCACGCGCACGCCGGAAAGCAGTTGGCCGGCCCCGTCCATGTTGGCGCCCAGCTGCCGCAGAACCGCTTCGCCGTTGGACCAGATGGTCACGGCGCCGCCACCCGGGCGGATGTCCTTGCGCTGATCGAAGACCGTGACGTCATGGCCGTCCCGCAGCAGTCCCCGCGCAACGGAAATGCCGCTCACGCCGGCGCCGATGACCAGGATCCGAAGTGGGGTCGTCGGCGGCGCTGTCGCACCCCGCCCCAACCGCTCCGGACCCCCGTAGTTGGACGTGATGGCCCCGCCGCTCGTCACTCGATTGAACACGTAAGCGGCCGCCGATCGGTTCACGCGTGGCGGCCCGGATCGGGCGCTATTTCTGCGCGGGTCAGGCGGGTGCGGGCGAGCCGATCATCTTGTGCAGGTCCTCGACCGACCATGGTTCGGCGTCATGGTGGTCGCGGTACCCCAGCACGCGCGGCGCCGGCCGATCGAAGCTGCCGACGAAGCCGCCCGCGGCGACGAAGATCTGGCCCGTCACGTCGCGCGACAAGTCGCTGGCGAGATAGGCGTAGAGCGGGGCCACGAACGCCGCCGGGGCGCTGTCCAATGAGGCTCGCATCGTCGCCTCGTCGAGCAGCCCGCGATGGTAGAGGCCGGCAATGTGGTTTTCGTATTCCGCGCCGGTGGACAGCCGCGTCCGCGCGCCGGGACACACCACGTTGGCCCGGACACCATGGGGCTTCAGTTCCGCCGCGATGGCCATCGTGAATCCGTTGACGGCGCCTTTGCCCGCGGGGTAGCCGGTTCCGCCGTAGTCGCCGAGAAAGGCCACCGAGCCGGTGTTGATGATCGCCCCGTGCCCTTGGGCAGCCATGACGCGGGCCGCGACCCGGCAGGTGTGAAACGCCGTACCGAGGTGCGCGCCGATCAGGCGGTCGAATTCCGCCGGCGATACATTCAGGATCGACGAACCGGGCGGCTCGGCGATCCCGGCGCAATTGACCAGGGCGTCCAACCGACCGTAGGAACTCACGCATTCGTCGATGAGCGCGGCGGCTATGCGTTCGTCGTCCGCGGCCCCGATGACCGGGCTGACGCGCCCGCCGGAGTCCGTGATCGCCGCGACGGTCTCCTCCACGGCGTCGGCGTCGCGACCGTTGACGACGACACCGGCGCCGAGGTTGCACAGCAGTTCGGTGACCGCGCGCCCGATACCGCGGCTGCCGCCGGATACCACCACACCGCGGCCGGCCAGCGGGCTCGCGCTACGCATTGGCGTGAGCTGCGGTGTTCCCAGGCATGAGGCGAACAGTACCCACGCGGCACAGGAATGGCACAGGAATGAGAAACGCCTGCCGGCCAGCGGCAACGGCCTCGCGGCTCTGTGGCCGGCGAACTTCGCGCGATTCCCGACAATCCGCCTTCGTACCGCTTTGTGTGAGAGAACGCGGGCTCGTGCCGTGGGGCGTATAGTCATGGGTGAAGTCCGTTCTGGACATGTCGCCGTTTAGCTCAAAGCGGTCAATCAGCCCGCACGGCTGTTGGGCTTGACGTGGCTCCGGCGATACCAGCACCGTCACCCCCTCCCGTTGTTGCAACGTGTGCTGATCATCGACTCGTCCTGCGGATAGAAGTGCGGCGGAGGCGACTGTGCGCATAGCTGCGATGCCTCGCCGCACGTGACCCATAGGAAGTGGGCCAGAATGCAAACCTGTTCGTACCCTAATCTTTTCACCGCGAGTTGCGTCGGCAAGACGCGATTCAGCTTATGACCGACGTCGCGACTCCACCCCGCCCGACTCGGTCAGCCAACACGCAAACGGACGATTCATACGACGACGTTGTCGAGATGTTCATCGAGCTGCGCCAGTTGCCGGGCGAATCCCACGAGTACTGCCGGCAACGCGAGCGCATCGTCGCCCGATGCCTGCCCCTGGCGGACCATGTGGCCAGCCATTTCGCGCGTCGCGGCGAAGGTCTGGACGACCTGATACAGGTCGCCCGCCTGGGGCTGATGAATGCGATCAACCGATTCGACCCCGACAAGGGACCCAGCTTCATCGGTTTCGCGGTGCCCACCATGATGGGCGAGGTTCGGCGTTACTTCCGCGACTACAGCTGGGGCATGCGTGTGCCGCGGCGTTTACGCGAGCTGCACGTCCAAATCAGCAGAACCACAAGCGATTTAGCACAAAAGCTGGGCCGCGCGCCCACCGCCGGCGAGCTCTCCCAGGTGCTCGAAGTCCCACGCGAGGAAATCGTCGAATGCCTCGTCGCGGGTGATGCCTATCGGCTCGATTCTCTGGACGCGCCCCTTGGCGCCGACGGTTCGGGCAAATCGCGATTGGTGGCCGACGCCGTGGGCGGTATCGATCCGCAAATCGAGCACATCACCAACCGCGAGGCGGTGCGTGCCCTGGTGGGCGCGCTCCCCGAGCGCAGGTGCTTCATATGCGGTTCTTCGAATCGATGACCCAAAGCCAGATCGCCGAGCGAATCGGCGTGTCGCAGATGCAAGTCTCTCGCATCCTGGCCAACACGCTGCGCTGCCTGCGCGACCAATTGGACTAGTGGCGATCGCAAGCGCGGCGTGACCGGGCGCTGCGGGTCGCCACCATCGGACTAGTGGCGATCGCAAGCGCGGCGTGACCGGGCGCTGCGGGTCGCCACCATCGGTCTCGTGGCGATCGCAAGCGCGGCGTAGCCGGGCGCGGCGGGTCGCCACCATCCAACACCCGCCCTCCGCACCGCCCGGCCCGGCGGCACCTTCGGCGATCCCCGGCGATGTACTGTGCGATTCGGAAACGAGTCGACTGTGTCGCCGGAGTCAGCGTGGAAGGAGCGCGATGTGATGAGGATTTCTCGGACGGTGATCGCGGGCCTCGCGGCGGCGCTGACGCTGACGGTGGCTGGCTGCGGCAGCAAGCCGGCTCCCTCGACGTCACAGACGCCGCAGTCGGGCTCGTCCAGCCCGGCCACGAATACCAGCAGCTCGGCGGCGAAATCCTCGGCGCAGGCACAACCGGGCGAGTACACCTCGCTGTTGATCCAGGCGACGGACATCGACGCCCCGATCCAATTCACCGGCAGCCCGCCGACGAACAACCCCAACGGCCAGCCGGGCGTCGCGACCACGTTCAAGACCGACGACAACAGCCACGTCATCAAGGACACGATCCAGGTGCTCCCGGACCCGGCGGCCGCCACGAATGCGCTGAACGCGGCAAAGGGCGCACAGGCCGGCAACGTCAAGAACCCGAAAACGGATCCGTTCAACGTCGGAACCGGCGGAACGACGCTGACCGGGAACTCGCCGGACAACTCCAAGGGCGTCTTGATACTGATGTTCACCGAGGGCAGGGCGTTCGTCACGCTGGAGTTCGACGGCCCGGTCGACTCGCTCCCACCGCAGGACTTCGTCACCGACGTGGGCCAGAAACAAGACGCGGCCGTAAAAAAGGGGCTCGGCGGCTGAGCCCCGTGGCCGGCGCGATCACCCGAGGGGATTTATGAACGTCGTCAACGGCCTGCCGGCGCACGCCCTGTGGCTGCATCTCGTGGTGGTGCTCGTGCCGCTGACCGCGCTGCTCGAAATCCTCTGCGGCTTATGGCCGGCCGCCCGGCGGGGCCAGCTGTTGTGGCTCACGCTGGTCATGGCCGCCGCCACCATGGTGATAACGCCCATCACCGTCAACGCCGGCCAATGGCTCTATGACCTGAGGAAAAAGCCCGCTCCCATCCTGCAAGAACACGCCGACCGCGGCAGCACGATGGTGTACTTCGCTGCCGCCCTGCTGGTGGTCGCAATCGGGCTGGTTGCGCTGCGCTTCATCGAACGACGATCCGACAACCGCGGGGTGGCCACGCGGGTCATCGTCGCGATAATCGTTCTCGCCGTGAGTGTTTCGTCGATGGTCCAGATCTACCGCACCGGTGATGCCGGCGCCCAATCGGTGTGGGGCGGCGAGATCGCCCGCCTCAAGAAGTCGAACGGCACCTAGCGATCCGCCTCATATCACGCTCAACGCGACGCGCGCCCACGCGTTGTTGCCGTACCCGCGCGGGTTCCACAGCGATGCGGGCCATTCCGGCTGCGCGGCACCGGTCTCGTCCCAGGCGCGGGCGGTGATGTGCAACGGTCCCGGCGCGACGTCGACGACGAGCGACCACGGCCGCCACGACCATCTACCCGGCGCGGGGTGCAGGTCGGCTTGCCGCCAGGTGAGGCCCTCATCGAGCGACACGTCGACTCGCTCGACGCTGCGGCCGTCGCCGGCGATCCCGTAGCCCCGGATGGTCAACTGACCCCGCGGCACACGGTCGTCGTCGGTGGGATCGAGGATGTCGCAGTTGAGCGCCACGGACGAGAGCGCAATGCCCTCCCCCGCGGCGACGGCTTCGGGGTCGGCGTCCGCTGGCAGGATGCGGTAGTCGCGCGACTGGAAGTAATTCTCCGAAGGGCCGCTTTGCACCGTGATGTCGGAGATCCACTTGACGCTGCGCGCACCGATGTAGCCGGGCACCACGACCCGCACCGGACCGCCGTGGGTGCGCGGAAGGGGTTCGGAATTCATCCGCCACGCGAGCAGGACTTCGGGCGACATGGCCTTGCTCAGCGGGATGGAGCTGCCGTAGGGCTGGAGGGGCTTCGCCTCCTCGGCGATGTCCAATGCCTGGAAGGCGACGTGCAGCCCGTCGTAGTGCTGCGCTCCCGCGGCCGCCAGGACGTCGGTCAGCCGGGCACCGCGCCACTCCGCGGTGGAGATCGCCCCGTGCGCCCAGGGTTCTTTCCCCGGTATGGGCCGCACCCGCAGCATCTCGGCGCGCCGGTTGCCGGCGCATGCCAGCGTCGCCACCACATCGTGTTGATCGAACTCGGTGGTCAGTTGCTCATACGTGACGGTGAGCGGCCTTTCCACCTGCCCGTTCACTGTCAGCTGCCAGTCCTGCGGCGCGGTGTCGGGAAAGCTCCCATGATTGCGGGCGTAGAACGCGTCGATCGGGGTGAGGGCACTGTCGGCCAGCACCGCGGGAGGCGGTTCGGCGTTGTAGGGCTGGTTGGCACGCACGATCATGTCGTCGCGCTTACCCCACGATGCCGTGGTCGGCGTCATGGCGCCTATTGTCACGCTTCCTCCTCTGGCGGCGATATCACCGAATCGTTCCCCGGTTGACGGGCCACGGCCGGAGGGCTGGGTTTTGTGGGCTCACAAGCATTGCTTGTGGGTCCCCAAAAGACTGCCCCAAAAGACTGCCCCAAAAGACTGCCTTGTACCGGAAGGGATTGTCATGCCACTAAGCAGTCACGTACCCGACCTGTTCGCGTTCGAAATCTTCTTGGCCATCGCCCGGACCGGCAGCCTCGCCGCGGCGGGCAGGGAATTCGGGCTGACGCGGCAGGCGGTTTCGGCGCGACTGGCCTCCATCGAAGCCCAGATCACCGCCGTGCGCGACGGGAAAGCCGATCTCGGGTTCATCGAGACCCCTTACCTGCCAAAGGGGTTGCGCAGCAGGGTGGTCGCGCACGAGGAGCTTGTGCTGATTGTGCCCGCCGACCACAAGTGGGCGCAGCGCCGGCGACCGGTAACGGCGGCGGAACTGAGTCAAACACCGCTGGTGACCCGGGAACCCGGATCCGGGACGCGCGACTCGTTGACCGCCGCCCTGCGCCAAGCCCTCGGCGACTCCTCCTGGCAAGCGCACCCGGTCCTCGAACTGTCGTCTGCCGCCGCGGTGCGCGCGGCCGTCGTCGCGGGCGCCGGGCCCGCCGTGATGAGCCGGCTGGCCGTTGCCGACGACCTGGCGATCGGACGGCTGCGGACCGTGGCAATCCCCGAGTTGAACCTGCGACGCCAACTGCGGGCCATCTGGGTGGGTGGAGGCACACCGCCCGCGGGTGTCGCCCGGGACTTGCTTACGCACATCGCAGCCCACGATCCCCGTTAGCTCCCTTGCCCCGCCGCCGCATCGTCCAATATGTTCCGTTCGTTGTGACGCGTCACACCGGGCCCAAAGCGAAACGGAGCTGATCAGATGGACGTCATTCACGGACACTGCGACGCGCGTTTCGACAAGGTCCGGGCGGCGCTGGCGGACAACATCACCTCCGGTGAAGAGGTTGGCGCGTGCATCGCCGTCGACGTCGGCGGCGAAACCGTCGTCGACATCTGGGGCGGCTGCTCCGACGCCGGACGCACTACGCCGTGGGCCGAGGACACCATCGTCAACGTGTGGTCCTCCACCAAGACGGTCACCAGCCTCGCCGCCCTGATGGTCATCGACCGCGGCCTGGTCGAACCGACCGCTCCGGTGGCGGCTTACTGGCCGGAATTCGCCGCAAATGGCAAGCAGGACATCCAGATTCGCCACATCCTGTCGCATACTTCCGGGGTGTCCGGGTGGGATCTACCCTTCGCCACCGAGGACATGTATGACTGGGACAAGGCCACCACGGCCCTGGCGGCCCAGGCGCCGTGGTGGGAGCCGGGCACCGCGTCGGGGTATCACGCCCACAACCAGGGCCACCTGATCGGCGAGGTGATCCGGCGCGTCACCGGTCATTCCCTCAAGGAGTTCGTCCGCGACGAAATCGCCGGCCCGCTGTGCGCCGACTTCCAAATCGGCGCGGCGCCTGCCGATTACGAACGCATCGCCGAGATCATCCCGCCGCCTCCCCTCGAGCTGCCGCTCGACCAGCTCCCCGAGGACAGCCCGATGCGCAAAACCTTCAGTGGCCCCCCACCCAACGCCGATGCCGCGAACACGCCGGCCTGGCGCGACGCCGACATGGGCGCCCTCAACGGCCACGGCAACGCCCGTTCCCTGGCGGCGATCCTCTCGGCGATTTCGTTGGGCGGCAAGGCCCACGGAGTTCAATTGCTCAAGCCCGAGACCGTCGACCTGATCTTCGACGAGCACGCGAGCGGCGTCGATCTCGTCCTGCCCGCGCCGCTGCGCTGGGGCCTCGGATACGGGCTTCCGCAGAAGGAAGCGCTGTCCTACGTCCCCGACGAGAGAATCTGCTTCTGGGGCGGATGGGGCGGCTCGATGGTGTTGATGTGGCCCGAACGCCGGACCACCGTCGCCTACGTCATGAACAAGATGGGCCCCGGGATTCTGGGCTCGGACCGGATGGCGACCTACGGCAAGCTGATCTTCGACGCGCTCGGATCGGCAGCTTGATGGCATGCGTTGCCGCCCGGGTTTTTCCGGCCCTGGTCGCGGCGCTCGCCACGACGCTGACGGGGACGTCGACAAGAGCGCTCGCCCAGCCGTCCGATTACACCGGGTTGTTGATCCGGGCGAGCGATCTCAACGCGCCGCGGGGCTTCACGGCCACGCCGCCGATCAACAACCCGAACGGTCAGCCGGGCGCCGCGACGACGTTCAGCGACCAAGACCGCACGCACGTCATCTTCGACAGTATCCGGATCCTGCCGGATCCGGCCGCGGCTGTCCGAGCGCTGGAGTCGGCGAAGGCGACACGGGATGGTTACGTCCACGGCATACCCGAGCCGATCGCCGTCGGAGCCGGCGGCACGACGATCTCGGGGCCCTCACCCGACGGCTCCAAGGGAGTCACGCTCCTGCTGTTCACCGAGGCCGCCGCGTTCGCGGAGCTGGAATTCGACAGCCCGCCCGATGATCTGGTGCCGGTGGACTTCGTCACCGACGTCGGTCTCAAGCAGGACGCGGCGATCAAGAGGGAGCTCACCGGCTGAACGCCTGTGGCGCCGGCGTGAGAAGGAAAAGGCGAAAGCGACGCCGCCCGGCGCGGTCCTGGGCGATCTGATAATTCGGCCAATCCTGCACCACCTTCGCCCAGGCCTTGTCGCGCTGCGCCCCGGTGAGCAACCGCACCGTCGCGGTGAACCGCTGACCGCGTCGGCGAACTGTGACCCGTTCCGTCGCTGTGAGATTCGCCGACCAGGCGGGGTGGCGGGGAAGACCCCAGTTGGAGCCGACGACTATCAGCCCGTCCGCGACGGGCACGCACTGCACGGTGGCCGTGCGGGCCAGGCCTGTTTTGCGCCCCGAGGTGGTGACCTGCACATTGGGCAGGCCGGTCAGGTCCAGCACACCGAGGCGTCCTTTGCTTGCGAACCGGAGGAACGCCTCTACCCCTTCCGCGACCGGTCGCCCCCGCAGCACCAGCCAGCGATAGGCGGTCGGGTTTCGCGCCACCCGCTGCAGCGGATTCACATCCGTACTCTATTCCGGGCGGTCCGGTCGGGCATCCCGACGCGGTTGACGCAAGGCGCCGTTGCGGCCACCCGACGACGCGACCCGCCGGTGCCCGCCGGACAGATTAAATAAATTGTTTGATTTAACTGGGTGCGGGGTGTTCACTGAGGCGATGAACTCCGAGCGGATGCCACGCTCCGAGAGGTCGACGGGCACCAGAGAGGCGATCTTGGCGGCCGCGGAGGTGCTGTTCGCAGAGCGTGGCATGTACGCGGTGTCCAACCGGCAGATCAGCGAGGCCGCCGGGCAAGGGAACAACGCCGCGGCTTGCTACCACTTCGGAACGAGGACCGACCTGCTCCGGGCGATCGAGAGCAAGCATCGGGAGCCGATCGAGGCGCTGCGCGCGCAAATGCTGGCCGACGTCGGCGATTCGAGCGAGCTACGGGACTGGGTTGGCACGTTGGTGCGCCCCCTCACCGACCACCTGGCCGCCCTCGGCGCCCCCAGCTGGTACGCACGGTTTGCCGCTCAGGCGATGGCCGACCCCACCTATCGTCACGTCGTCACCAAGGATGCGCTCACGTCGCCGCGGCTGGTGCAGACCATCGACGGAATCACCCGCTGCCTTCCCGAGTTGCCCAAGCGAGTGCGTTTCGAGCGCATCGCGATGGTCCGCAACCTCCTGATGCACACCTGCGCCGAGCACGAGGGCGCGCTGGCCGAGCACGGGCCGCGGTCGCGGTCGAGCTGGCCGGTTGCCGGCGAGGGACTGATCGACGCGATCGTCGGTCTGTGGCGTGCGCCGGTCCACGTGGGCGCGGCAGTGGAGAACCGAGGAGGACGATGACCGAGATCTCGACCGCCACCGAGATTCCCGACTTTCCGATGACGCGGGCGCCCGTTTGCCCGTTCGCCCCGCCGCCAAAGGTGTTGGCGCTCAACGCCGACAAGCAGCTCAGCAGGGTCCGGATCTGGGACGGCAGCACGCCGTGGCTGATCCACGGCTACGACGCGATACGAGCGTTGTTCACGGACTCGCGCACCAGCGTCGATGACCGCCTGCCACGTTATCCGCACTGGAACGAAGGGATGCTGGCGACGGTCCATAAGAGGCCACGCTCGGTGTTCACTTCCGACGGCGAAGAGCACACCCGGTTCCGCCGGATGCTGTCGAAGCCGTTCACCTTCAAACGCGTCGAAGGGCTGCGGCCGGCGGTGCAGAAGATCGCCGACGATCGCATCGACGCCCTGTTGGCCGGCCCCAATCCCGGCGACGTCGTCGGCACCGTCGCGCTGCCTGTCCCCTCGCTGGTCATCAGCCAACTGCTGGGCGTGCCTTACGAGGACGCGGATTTCTTCCAGGAGCAAGCCCAGCGGGGCACCGGGCGCTACGCGACCGAGGAGGACACGGCTCAGGGCGCCGCCTCGTTGGCGCGATACATCGCCAAGCTGATTCGCGCCAAGATGCAAGAGCCGTCAGAGGATTTGGTGTCCGATCTGGCCGAGCGGGTCAACGCCGAAGAGCTCAGCGTGCGCGAGGCCACCCAACTGGCCCTCGGCGTGCTGATCGCCGGTCACGAAACCACCGCGAACATGCTCAGCCTGAGCGTCGCCGCGCTGCTGGAGCATCCCGATCAGCGCGCGGTGCTGCGCGACGCCGACGACCCGAAGTTCGTCGCCACCGCGGTCGAGGAATTGATGCGCTATCTCAGCATCATCCAGACCGGTCAGCGCCGCATCGCCATCGAGGACATCGAGGTCGGTGGGGAGACCATCCGGGCCGGCGAGGGCATCATCCTCGACGTCGCGCCGGCGAATTGGGATTCCCGCCGATTCCCCAACCCCGACCGGCTGGACCTGGGGCGTGAGGACGGCCCGCACGTCGGCTTCGGCTACGGCCGCCACCAATGCGTGGGCCAGCAACTGGCCCGGATGGAACTGCAGATCGTGCTGCCCACCCTGCTGCGCCGCATGCCGACGCTGCGGCTCGCGGTCCCGCTCGAGGACCTGCCGTTCAAACACGATTCGTTGGCATACGGCGTCTACGAGCTCCCCGTGACATGGTGAAGCCCGATCTGACCCTCGAAGTGCCGGATTTATCCGGCAGGTTCGCGCTCGTGACCGGAGCCAACAGCGGTCTGGGGCTCGGTCTGGCGAAAAGGCTGGCCGCCGCGGGCGCCGACATCATCCTGGCGATTCGCTGCCGGACCAAGGGCGAAACCGCTATCGCCGAGATCCGCCGGGGGGCACCGGCGGCCAAGCTGGCCATCAGGCATCTGGACCTGTCATCGCTGAAAAGCGTGGCGGCGGGTGAGGAGCTGGCCGCAGAGGGCCGCCCGATCGACGTCTTGATCAACAACGCCGGCGTCATGACACCGCCACAGCGCCAGGAAACCCGAGACGGCTTCGAATTGCAGTTCGGCACAAATCATCTGGGTCACTTCGCCTTGACGGGGCACCTGCTGCCCCTGCTGCGCGCGGCGAAATCCGCGCGCGTGGTGACCGTCAGCAGCATCGCCGCAACTCAGCGCAATCTCGACTTCAGCGATCACAACGCGCAACATGGCTACAAACCCATGCGCTCCTACGGAATGGCCAAGCTGGCGCAACTGATGTTCGCGATCGAATTGGATCGGCGCAGCCGCCTCGGCGGCTGGGGGGTGATGTCCAACGCGGCGCACCCCGGGTTGAGCAAGACCAACCTGCTCAGCGGCGCGTCGTACGGTCGCGACAGACCGACGCTGCAGGCCCGGTTGACCCGGCTGACCTGGCGGCTGCTGCCGTTCATGTGGCTCGACGTCGAGGAGGGCATCAAGCCTGCGCTTTATGCGGCGGCATCTCCGGACGCCCGCGGCGGCGCGTATTACGGACCGCGCGGCTTCTACGAAACCGCCGGGGGCGGAGTAACGTTCGCCGGAGTGCCCAACTTGGCGCGCAGCGAGGCCGGCACGCAGCGCCTGTGGCAGCTGTCCGAACAACTCACCGGCGTCAGCTACCCCATGCCGGGGTGATGAAGGGACCATGATGTCAGGTCAAGCCCGCAACCTGTATCCCGAGGACGTGATCGGCGCGCCCAAGCGGCACCGCGGTCCGCAGACGGGGTTCAGATGACGAATTCACTCACCGCCCGCGGCTCGGTCTTCGACATTCCCGACGAGCCGGACTTCGTGCGCATGCGCGCCGAGACCGGCGCACGGCTCCGCGCCGCGATGGCCGACCACGGTGTCGACGCGCTCATCCTGCTGATGAACGGCTACTTCGGGTACGC
>Ga0335070_10003954_pt1 | contig 17269 bp, 19 predicted proteins | sample Lox_Sample_13_FD_206722 | JGI IMG/M metagenome (GOLD analysis project Ga0335070, IMG submission 206722) | Soil microbial communities from Loxahatchee National Wildlife Refuge, Florida, United States - Lox_Sample_1.3 | ecosystem: Environmental > Terrestrial > Soil > Wetlands | place: USA...
CAGGAACATGATCAGCGGCGGCTCGCCGCGCAGCAGCCCGATAGCGAAGAACACGGCGCAGGTTGCCAGCACGGCGATGGCAAGCTGCCTGCCGAAGCGCGCGAGCCGCTGCTGCAGGGGCGTCGCCGCGCGCATGCCCGGAGCGAGCATGCCGGCGACCCGGCCGAGCTCGGTGGCGGCGCCGGTCGCGACGGCGATGCCGCGGCCGCGGCCATGGGCGACGGTCGTGCCCTTGAACGCCATGTCGAGCCGGTCGCCGAGCGGCAGATCCGGGGCGGCGAGCGCGGCCGTGTGCTTCTCGACCGGCAGCGACTCGCCGGTCAGCGCCGCCTCGCGCACGCGAAGCTGCTTCGCGTCGACGAGTCGCAGATCGGCCGGCACCAGATTGCCGGCTTCGAGCACGACCACGTCGCCCGGCACGATGTCGGCGGCGCGGACGCTCTGATGGCGGCCGTCGCGCACCACGACCGCGGCGGCCGGCACCAGCTGCTTGAGCGCGGCCATCGCCCGCTCGGCGCGGAACTCCTGGGTGAAACCGATCAGCGCGTTGAGCACGACGATGAGCAGGATCGCGAGCGCATCCTTCAGGTCGCCGATCGTGGCCGAAACCGCGGCCGCGGCGATCAAGACGAGGATCATGAAATCGGTGAACTGGGCGAGCAGCATTCGCAACGGCCCGCGCCCCCGGGCCTCCGGAATCGCGTTCGGACCGTGGCGCGCGAGGCGCGCCGCCGCCTCGGCCGCCGAGAGCCCCCGCTGTTGATCGACCGCAAGCCGGCGCGCGGCATCGGCCACGCTCAGCACGTGCGGCGGGGCGGATTCGGCGCCGGGCGCGCGCGCGGCTTCGAGGCGCTGCTGGTCAACCGCCATGGAGATAAAGCACGTAGGTGTTGAGTAGGTAGACGATGAAGAGGCCGAAGCTCACCCAGCCGACCGTCCGGAACAGGCGCGCGGCCGGCCGATAGAGCAGGCCGACGACCACGATCCCCGTCATGATCACGGCTGACGCCGCGGAAGCTGCATGGGCGGGTGCCACCTTGGCGAGCAAAGGCCCTTCGACATAGAGCATATCGTCGATCGCCAAGATCAGGATATTGAAGAGGTTGCTGCCGAGCAGATTGGCGATCGCCATGTCGAGCGCGCCAATCCGCAGCGCCGCGATCGTTACGACGACCTCGGGCAGAGAGGTTACGCCGGCCACGAACAGCGTGCCCATGAACGACCGGTTCCACTGCATGGCGTCGGCCAAATCGGCGCCGACGAAGGGCAGCCAGACGCCAGCGACGACGACGACGACGCTGGCGGCGGCGAATCGCTTCGTGGCCGTGCGCAGGGTTATCTCCGGATAGCGGTCCGTCGTCTTTTCGGCGAATTGCTCCATCTCGCGGCGCTCGTAGGTGAACACTGACCGGACCGAGAGGGCGTATAGCGCAACGATGATCGGGGTGTAGAGACCCACATGTCCGATGGCGTAGGTGAGTCCTTGATTGGTGATGAGCAGGTTCAGGCCGACGAAACCGATAAGCACGATGCCGAAGCCAGCGGAGAGAATGTGGCCCTGGTGGGCGCGCTGGTAGACCGACTCGCCGCGATGCAGGAAGTCGAGGATGACCAGGATGGCGAGGTTGAAGACACAGCTTCCGAGCACATCTCCCACGGCGATATTGGGCACTTGCGCCACAGTCACCGCGGTCACGCCGGTGATCAACTCCGGCAGCGAGGTCACCGTCGCCAGAAGAATGACTCCAATCCAGTCACCGGACAGCCCGGTCTTGTCGGCAATAATGTCGCCGCACCGCGACAAGACGGGGCCGGCGAGCCCGACCAGCAGCGCGCACGCGGCGAATTGTGTCCAATACGAAAGCACGGTCGTCACCGGACCTCCTTCCGGCCGCCAACGGATATTGAAGGATAACGCAGACTACGGCCTGGGGGTTGATCGAGCGCAAGCGCCGCCGGGCCGGCGGCGCTGCCGCGCGCCGGGCCTTGGCGTTCTAGGGCTTTACGTTTAGGTGTGGATCGTTCGCGACAATCGCGGGGTACCGACATGACATCCGGTTCAGCCAACGCCAGCGATGGCCCGCCGCCCTTCACCCTGCGCCTGCCGATCCGGTTCACACACACCGACCCGGCGGGCATCGTGTTCTTTCCGCGCTTCTTCGAGATGATCCAGGCCGCGGTCGAAGAGTGGTTCACCCAGGGGCTCGGCATCAACTTCGCCAAGTTCGTGCGCGACGGCTTCGGCACCCCGACGGCGCACACCGAATGCGATTTCTTGAAACCGTGCTTTCTCGGCGATTTCCTCGACATCGCCGTGACCCTCGAGCGCGTCGGGCGGACGTCGCTGGAGCTGTCCTTCGTCGGCACGGTCGACGGCGAGGAGCGCTTGCGCGCGCGCTCGGTCCTGGTGCTGTTCTCGTTGATCCGGCGCGCGACGGTGCCGATCGACGGCGATCTGCGCGCGCGGCTCGAGCGCTACCGCGAGCGGGGCATGGACGGGGCGGGCGACGTGGCAAAGGGATAGCGGGCGGCGCGCGCCCGCAGGGACGGTGGCGCGCCTGCGCCACCGTCTGCGAGCCTGACCCAGGGGGTCAGACGGTCTGGCTTTCCGTCGTCGTTGTCGTCGATGTGTCGGCCGAGTTGCTCGGGGCGGTCGACGCATCGGCGTAGGACTGGGACGCCAGTCGGCTGAGCCAGGCATGGCGGTGGTGATGCCGCCCATGCGCCTGGTTGAGGTACGCTTGGCTTTCGTCCTTCGAGATCGACCCGTCACCATTGGTGTCGATCTTGTCGAACAGCTTCGCCGCCCGATCGCCGGCGCCATCGCTGTGGTGCCGGTTGGTGAACGCCGCCATGAACTCGTCCTTGGAGATGGATCCGTTCCCGTCAGCGTCGAGCTTGGCGAAGATGGCATCAGCGCTCGGCGAGGCGACGCCGGCATCCGCCGTCGTCGTCCCGACCGTACCGTTGAGCTCCTGAAGCTGGAGCATCAAGGCCTGGATCTGGGCGCTGAGTTTCGACCGGAAGGCGGTCGCCTCGTCCTTCGAGATCGCACCGTCGCCATCGGTGTCGATCTGCTTGAAGAGATCGGCGGTCGAGCTGGTCCCGGCAGAATCTGCCGGTCCCGGCAAGTTTGTCGCAGCCGTCTCGAACTCTTCGAAGCTGATCGAGCCGTTTTTGTCGGTGTCGACCTGGTCGAACGGCAGGGCCTTGTGGCCCCCCACGGCATTGGAAGACGGCCAAAAGCCGCCACTTCCTACGCTTCCCACCATTGTGGGACCTCCTTCTTCTTCTACGTTAACCCGCCGAAGCGGACGGTCCGCACGAGCGGTCCGCGCCTTGGAGACGCAAGAACGGTGCCGCGCCGGGCGGCGAATTATCGTTAATTTGTATATCTTTAGACGTGTCGCCTAGGACGCGCCGGGCGGCGGGTCGCGATGCGCGAGCAGGGCGCGCATGGCGCGCACGAGGGTGCGCTGGCCGGCGATCGGGATGCCGTCGGGATCGACATGGGAGAAGCCCTCGGGGATGAACAGCTCGGCGCCACCGGCGGCGGCGGCGAGCGCAATGCTTTCGGTATAGGGGATCATGCGGTCGGCCTCGCCGTGGATCAGGATCAGTTTGCCAGCGAGCGGCGAGAGGTCGCGCCCTTTGAGCGACAGCGCCGCGATGTCAGCGCGCACCGCCTCGGGCAGTTGCGCGATGAGCTCGTCGACGCGCGCCGGATCGTCGTTGAGGAGGAGGGTGAGCAGGGGCCGGCCCACGGGCCCGAGACCGCGCGCCAGATCCTGGATCGGCGCGTGCGGAACGCGCAGCCGGCGCCGCGCCATCTCCGACAGCGCCGCGCGGTCCGACGCGCTGCGCAGCCGGTCGACATTGCTCAGCACGAACACCCATTTCGCGTAATCGAGCGGCTCGGCGTGCAGCCAGCCGCTGCCGGTCGGATCGCGATAGGCGCCGGTCGTGATGTAGGTGATCATGGCGCGCGTGTCGTAGTAGCCGCCGAGACCGAGGACGAAGCGCACCTTGTCGTTGACGCCGGGCCGGAGGGCGGCGAGAACGGCCGGGCCGATGCCATAGGAGATCGCGGCGACGCCGACCTGCCGTCCGCTCGGCGTGGTCGCGCGCCCGGCCAGATAGGTCACGGCGTCGGCGATGCCGTCGGCGTCGGCGGCGCTGATCTTGAGCGCGCGCGGTCCCGGCAGGTCGGGGACGAGCACCAGGAAGCGGGCGCGCGCCAGGCTCCTGGCCAGGGCCTGCAGCCGCGGGTCGTCCTTGCCGGCCTGTGCCGCACCCGGCACCAGGACCAGCGGCGCGCCCACCGGCTGGCGCGGATCGTAAAGATCGGCGTACCAGACGCGGCCGTCGACCTCGTAGCGGACCAGGGCGCGGACCGGCGCTGGCGTCTCCTCCTTGAGCGCGCTCGGCCCGTCACCGGCGACGATGTCCTTGAGCACGTTGACGGCCTCGTCTGGGAACAGGACATCGCAGCCGGAGAGCGCGATGCCAAGACCCACCGCCATCGCGAGGCCGCGCGCGCCGCGGCCGCATCGGTCGAACATCGAAGGATTCCCGCGCCCTGCCGTTCGGAATGTCGGTGCCACTTCAAAGGAGGATTGTGTCATCACGGTGGCGCAACTGGACCGAGCATACGACCTATACGCGAAAATTTGGTGGCCTTCGGTTGAACACAACTAATCCATGCCCGCAAAAAACATCATGCATTTGTGAAACTAAAAATATTGACTATTGATCCCTGTGGAATAAATGACAGGCCACGACCTCATCTCGGCGCGACGGCCGCAAGGCGGCGTCGGCTGCATCGGGAGAACCGACATGGATGGCACCGCGACGCAAGGCCTCGATCTGGTGGAGGCGACGCTCAACTACCTGGCGCCGACCGCCGAGAAGCCCTTCGCCTACACCTATTCGCCGCCGCCCGAGGGCCGGCCGCAGCGCTCGGGCGCGCCCGAGCCGCATGTCGTGGCGATCCGCAACGGCCGCCCGCTGGTGCCCGCCCTGTCGCTCGACCGCGAGGGCTTCGCGCTGATCGAGCGCGCGAGCCGCGTGCCCGAATTCTACGACGATGCCGCGGTGCGCGCGATCTACTACCCCGAGGTCGAGCGCCTGGTGAAGGCGGCGACCGGCGCGCGCCGGGTCGATATCTTCGACCACACGCTGCGTAATGCCGCCAAGCCGGACCGCGACGGCACGGCGGTGCGCGAGGCGGTGCAGCGCGTCCACAACGACTACACGGTGAAGTCCGGCCCGCAGCGCGTGCGCGACCTGTTTCCCGCACCCGAGGCCGAGCGGCTGCTGCGCAACCGTTTCGCCATGGTCAATCTCTGGCGGCCGATCGGCCATCCGGTGCGCGACATGCCGCTCGCCGTCGCCGACGCGGCGAGCGTCGACTTCGCAGATTTCGTGCCGTCGGACCTGATCTATCGCGATCGTCTCGGCGAGACCTACGGCGTGCGCTTCAATTCGCGGCATCGCTGGTTCTACTTCCCCGAGATGCGGCCCGAGGAGGCACTGCTCATCAAGGTCTACGACTCCGACGGGCGGCGCGCGCGCTTCTCGGCGCACACGGCTTTCGCCGACCCGACGGCGCCGGCCAATGTCGCGCCGCGCGAGAGCATCGAGGTGCGCACCTTCGCCTTTTTCGACCCGCCACTCGAGACCTGAGCTCGGCGGGTCGAGAGTGGGCAAGGGTGTCGCGCGGGGCTAGCGCGTCAGCCGATTGGGCACGAAGCGGGCCGCTACCTCGGCCGGTGTGACGCAACGGTCGGTGTCGGCGAGCCGCGCGCAGGGTGCTGGACCGCTGCCTTCGGCTGCGCGGGCATAGGTGGTCAGGGCCAGCGCCGCGGCATGGGCCGAGTCGGCGCGGCGGAACTCGCCGAGCTGGATCAGCGTCGAGGCGCCGACGACCGCGCCCAGGACCAGGATCAGTGCCGCGATCAAGAGGCGCATCGCCAGGTCCGCCTCGGCCGCCGCCGCGACGGCGCGGCCCCGGCGCCGGCTCTGCCCGCGCGCATGCAGCTCGCTGACGTTATGGTCGTCCATTGGCGTTCTCCCATCGCTGCCGGCGGATTGCGCTCCGCCTCGGCCACGGTCGGACGATAGGAGAGGACCCCGCAACGAGGGAAATACCGACAGTCTTCCGTTTCCATAGCCGCCGCGTATGGCGGACAGTGCGGGTGGGCGGACGGTGCGGGGAGGCGGAATAGGCGGGCGGGGGCCGCTCGGCTAGTTGGCGGCGGGGCGGGACTGCAGCGAGCCGGCGTGATCGAGCGAGCGGATTTCCTTGCGCGAGAGCGCGACGAGCTTGGTCTCGCCGTCGGCGGCGATGAACTCGACCTCGTAGCTGCCGGCATCGCCGACCAGCACGACGGTGCCGATGTCACCCTTCTTCAAGCCGTGAGTGGCCATGTCGCATGCGAGGATGACGCTGTCGAGTTCCTGGATCATGTCTGCCCCCAAAGCCGACGACAGTCGGGACGCGGTTTACCGACGCGCCGAAGCCAGTCATCCAGACCGGCTCGATCTTCTTGGCTAGGAACGGCCGACAGTATAGCCGGTTCCCCCCGGCGAGTCCCTGATTAATCATGCAGGAATACTAACGGCGCCTTAACGGCGGCGATTTTGTGACGACGTGCCGACAGCGCTACGCGGCGGCCTTGGGCCGACCCCCGGCCATCGGCTTGAGCAGCGCGTTGGCGATGCGATGGAACGGCGTCGGCGCGCCGGCCTCGGCGCCCAGGCGGACCAGCGTGCCGCTCAACCAGGCGAGCTCGAGCGGCTTGCCCGCTTCCAGGTCTTCCAGCATTGAGGCCTTCGAATCGGCCTTGAAGTTGCCGCAGAAGGTGATGCACTTGTCGACCACGTCGGCGGCGACGGCGACGCCCTTGGCCCGTGCCACGTCGGCAACCTCCTGGGTCGCCTGCACCAGCGTGGCGCGCAGATCCGGATCGGCGAGGATCGGCCCGATCGGCTGGCGCGACAGCGTCGAGACCGCGCTGAAGCCGCACAAGAGAATGTACTTGTTCCACAGCTCGAGCTGGATGTCGGTCGAGGCGCGCGCGTCATAGCCGGCGGCGACGCCCGCGTCGCGGAACGCCTCGACGCGCGGCGAGAGGCGGCCGTCGAGCTCGCCGAAATAGAGGCCGTGCACCTGGCTCTTGTGCACGGCGACGCCGGGCTCGACGACAAAGCTCGACATGAACACCAGGCCGCCGACGACGGCCTCGCGGCCGAGCACCGCGGCGAGCTCCTCATGGGCGGTCACGCCGTTCTGCACCGGCACGACCATGGTGCCCGGGCCGACCAGCGGCCGCGCCGCCTCGGCCGCGCTCTTGAGGTCGTAGAGCTTGACGCCCATCAGCACGACATCGACCGAACCGACCTCGGCCGGCTTGTCGGTCGCGCGGACCTTGCTCAGGACCACGTCGCCGAGCGGGCTCCGGAGCGTGAGGCCCTTGGTCTTGAGCGCGTCGAGATGACGGCCGCGCGCGATGAACGTCACGTCCTGGCCGGCCTTGGCGAGGCGCGCGCCGACATAGCAGCCGATGCCGCCGGCGCCCATGATGGCGATGCGCATGGCCGGCTAGTCGCGATAGGACGGATCGAGGCGGTCGAGCATGCGCAGGAGGCCCGGCCACTCGCGCTTGCCGATCGGCGTGTCGGGCGCAGCGCCCTGGCGCGCGGTCTTGGCGACCACCGGCTCGGGCGGGAAGGTGAGCTTGGCGCCGGTCGCCATGGCGGCGAGCTGGGCGGCGCAGGCCTTCTCGAGATGGTGCATCAGGCTGAACGCCTCGGGCACGGTGCGCCCGGCGATCAGCAGCCCGTGATTGCGCAGGATCATGGCCGGCTTGTCGCCCAGGTCGGCGACCAGCCGCTTGCGCTCGTCGAGATCGGTCGCCAGCCCCTCATAGGCATGATAGCCGAGGCGGCCGTGAAAGAGCTGGGCGTGCTGGGTGAGCGGCAGGAGCCCGCATTCGAGCGCCGAGATCGCCATGCCGGCCTGGGTGTGCGTGTGGATCACGCAGGTGACGTCGGGCCGCGCCGCGTGCACCGCGCTGTGGATGACGAAGCCGGCCGGATGAATGTCGTAGGGCGTCTCGTCGACGATCTTGCCGTCGAGATCGACCTTGACCAGGCTCGACGCCGTCACCTCGTCGAACAGATGGCCGAAGGGGTTGAGCAGGAAGTGTTCCGTCGGCCCTGGCACGCGCGCAGAAATGTGCGTGAACACCAGGTCGGTCCAGCCGTGATGAGCGACCAGGCGGTAGCAGGCCGCGAGATCGACGCGCACCTGCCATTCGGCGTCGGAGACGCGCGCGCGGACGGGCGAGGCGCCCCCCTTGGGCTGACGGACGACGGTCATGACGTTCGCTCCCTACCTATTATTCTGGCAGGGCAGGCTAGCCCGAACGGCGGGCCGCGAAAAGGGCTGCATCTAAAGGCATATCGTGATTGCTTTTGATACAATCAGTTGGGGGCATGGATGTCACGCCGAAATTACCTGCGCATTGACGAAAGGGAAGACGCTATCAACGCGCTTGAGTTTGTCGCTGACTTATCGCCGACGCTCGCTCGTAAGCCTACCAATTGGAAATGGTGTCTCTTAGCAGCCCATAGCGCTTTGCAAGGATTTCTCGTTTGTACTCTGGCAGGAACCGCTGGGATTGGCGTGATGGATTCGGAATCCCAAAAGCGATTTCTTCGATGGAATGAAGATTCGAGGTCAAATCCGAATGCTGAATGGCCGAAGATACGTATGGCGTCTCCTGCCGAGTTATACCGTCGTGTTCACGATGCTAGTTGGATGGGCCAATTTGGCGGTACCCCGATCTTTACGTCGGCCGCCGAAGACAAGGACGTAAGGCTGCTAAATCATTTGCGTCGCGATTTTGTTCATTTTGAGCCGAAGGGTTGGTCAATTGAACTGGTCGGCTTGCCTCGTCTGATTTTGACCGCGATCGCGATATGCGAACGCCTTTTCAATCGTCCCGGATGCAGCTTCCGGTTAAATCAGTCGCAACGCCGAAGAGTTCAGCGCTCATTGACGCGAATTAGAGGTTGCCTCGTCGACCGAGAACAGCCGAAGAGTCGTAGACGCAAGAGGCCAGTTCAAACGGCAGAGCGGGGATGATCGCTGGCACCGCCGCCTAGCGGGCCCGTTCGGGACGCGACGCGCGAACATAGCTTTCGAACGCCGGCCGTTCGATGTCGTCGAGCGCGATCGGCGTGATCAGCGGCACGCGCGCCGGATCGACCTGGCGATGGTCGATCAAGACCTCGTAGTAAAGGTGCGGCCCGGTCGCGAGGCCGGACGCGCCGACATAGCCGATCACTTGGCCGCGCTTGACCACGCCCCCGACCTTGAGATGGGCAGCGTAGGCGCGGAGGTGGGCATAGGCCGTCGAGAGGTGGACATCATGGCTGATCCGGATATACCGGCCGTAATTGCCGCGCTCGCCAAGATCGTCGATGACGCCATCAGCCGTCGCGCGCACGGGCGTTCCAGGCGGCGCGGCATAGTCGATGCCATTGTGGAATTTCGGCACGCCCAGCACCGGATGGATGCGCCAGCCATAGGGCGACGAGACATAGGCGGAAGGCGCGATCGGTCGGCCCAGCGTCGTACGCGCCACACCGGCGCCGTCCGCGCCGAGATACGCCGTCTGCGCGGCGCCGAGGGCGTAGCGGTAGATCTGGTATTCGTGGCCTCGGGCGGTGACCGAGGCGGCGTGCAGCGCGCGCCCGGCCGGATCGTAGACCAACGTGAAGCGCGTCACCTCGCTCGGCCGCACCGGCACGTCAGGGCTCAGCGCAAAGGCGGTCAGCGCCTGATCGGCGACCGCCTCGGGCACGCCCGCGCGGCGCATGGCCAGCAAAAGGCCGTCGGTGATGCGGCCACTCACATGGCGCAGCGCCGGGGCGGATCCGCCCTTGGCCATCGACGCGGGCTCGGGCCCGGGCGTCGCCGCGCCGGCGCTCGCCATCGGCGCGGCGGCGAGCAGGGCGGCCATGCCGAGCGCCATGCGCCGCCGTGCAGCGCGCCATCGCAGCACTGGATTGGCGTTGAACGCTCCTATGACTTCCCCCGCCGGTGCGCCCCAGTCCCTCGGTGACCGAGTCGGGTATGTCCGGCGCCGGACATTGTCAAATTAAGATTGAGGGACTCCGGCTCGCGGGCGGAGATGGCCTCAGGTGCCGAAGCTGCGCACCAGCGAGCCCGCGACCATGTACCAGCCGTCGACCAGCACGAAGAAGATCAGCTTGAACGGCAGCGAGATGGTGATGGGCGGCAGCATCATCATGCCCATCGACATCAGGATCGAGGCGACCACCATGTCGATGACCAGGAACGGCACGAACAGGAGGAAGCCGATCTCGAAGGCGCGGCGCAGCTCGCTGATCATGAAGGCGGGCACGAGCGCGCGCAGCGGCGTCGCCTCGGGCGTGGTCGGCGTCGTCTTCGACATGTCCATGAAGAGGGCGAGATCGTGCTCGCGCACATGGTCCATCATGAACTTGTGGATCGGCGCCACGGTGCGGTCGAAGGCCTGGGTCTCGGTGATCTCTTCCTTCATCAGCGGCGCGATGCCGGCCTTGTAGGACTGCTCGATGACCGGCGCCATGATGAAGCCGGTGAGGAAGAGAGCGAGGCTGATCAGTACGGCGTTGGGCGGCGTCTGCTGCAGGCCGAGCGCGCTGCGCAGGAACGACAGCACGACGACGATGCGCGTGAACGACGTCACCATGATCAGGATCGAGGGTGCCAAGCTCAGGACGGTGAGCAGCGCGATCAGCTGGATGATGCGGCCGGTGGCCGAGCCGCCGTCGCCGATGTCGAGGCTGATGCTCTCGGCCATGGCCGGCAGAGACAGGCCGATGGTGGCGACGAGCGACCAGAAGAACAGACGGCAGGTCTTCACGGCGGTCCTCATCGCTTGGTTCCCGGCTGCTTGCCGAAGCGCAGGCGCTCGGGCTTGAGCTGCGCGAGCTTGGTCTTGGACAGGCGGCGCTTCGCGCTCGCCAGCGGCGTCTTGGGCGGCGCGGGCGCTTGGGTCGGCGCCGGCAGGGCGCTGGCGGCCTCGGTCGCGCCGCCGAAGCCGAGGCGCGCTTTGAGCTCGCTGGCGAAGTCGCGCGGCTGGCCGTCGCCCGAGGCTCCGCCGGCGCGCGGCACTTCCAATTGATCCACCGGCACGGCGATGCCCTGCTCGACGACCAGGTCGACCGTCGGCCCGAGCAGGATCAGATGCTCGACATCGTCGCGCCGTACCAGCACGAGCCGCCGCTTGGCGTCGACCGCAGTCGCCTCGACGATCGCCATGCGCCGGCGCCGCCCGGGCCGCACCGCGACGCGGCCGCCGATGCCGAAGCGCCGGGCCGCCCAGGCGAGCAGCCCGATCAGCCCAAGCACGAAGATCAGGGCGACCAGGAAGCGGAGGAAAATGTCGTAGTCCATGGCCTCTGCCGGCGCCGCGGGCTCAGCGCCGCTTCGGCGCGTTGGGCGTCTTGCCGTAGGCGCGCGTCGCCTGGTTGTGCGTCGAATGCGCGCGCAGGTTCTCGGCGAGCTGGCTGTGCTGCTGCTTGAGCGTCGCCTGCAGCTTGTCGAGCTCGTCGATCAGCGCCACGAGCGGCGGCTTGAGGCCGGCGCGCTCGCCCATCGGCAGCTCGCCGACCGCGGTGCAGATGTCGGCGACGGCCCGGTCGAGATCGCGCAGCTCCACCATGTCGCCGCCGTCGACGCGGCGCCGCGCGATATCGACATTGGCGGCGAGCGTCGCCAGGCTACGGCGGATGACCTCGGCTTCGGCAGTCGCGGTCTTGCTCACGGTCTACTCCTTCTGCCCCGGGCCGCCCTGCACTTCGCCGAGGCGGCCATTGGCGCGATAGATGTAGGACAGGATTTCGGCGACCGCGGTGAACGCCTCGACCGGAATCTCCTGATCGAGCTCGAGCGCGGCCAACAGCTCGGCCAGATCGGCGTCCTGGCGCACGGCGATGCCGTTCTGGCGCGCCAGGTCGATGATGCGTTGCGCGACCTCGCCGCGGCCCTTGGCGACGACCCGCGGCGCGGCGTCCTTGGGCGCGTCATAGTCGAGCGCGACCGCGACCCGACCTTCCGGGCCGTTGGTCCTAGCCCCTGGGGCCTTACCCCCTGGCGTGCCGCGCTGGGCCACCGGCTTCGTCCCATTCCTCGTTCGCCGGTCTGTACCGGCGGCCCGATAATGGAATTATTATGCTTAATGAAGGCTTAAGCCCGGGCCGCCAGCCAACTGGCCGCCCTCTTGTGCGTCACGCCCGGGGCGGCCGCCACGGCTGCACCGGGCAGAACCCTGTGATAGTGTCGGGGCCGCCATGGCCGAATCCGGAACCACCAAAAGCGACATGACCGAGGAACATGCCAACGCCCTGCCCAAGGGCTTTCGGCTCTACGAGTATCAGATCCAGTCGGTCCTCGGCTCGGGCGGCTTCGGCATCACCTATCTCGCCTGGGACACCAATCTCGAGAAGGACGTCGCGATCAAGGAGTACCTGCCGGTCGAGTTCGCGGTCCGGCAGGGCGAGACCTCGGTGCGCCCGCGCTCGAAGGGCGACGAGGACGACTATTATTGGGGCCTCGAGCGCTTCCTGAAGGAGGCGCAGACCCTCGCCGTCTTCCGCCATCCCAGCATCGTGCCGGTGTTCCGCTTCTTCGAGGCGCACGGCACCGCCTACATGGTGATGGAGTACGAGAAGGGCGAGAGCTTCGCCACGGTGATGCGCGACAAGCGCGGCAAGTTCACCGAAGAGGAGCTGCGCGCGCTGCTCATGCCGCTGTTCGACGGCCTGGCCGAGGTCCACGCCGCCGGCTATCTGCACCGCGACATCAAGCCGGGCAACATCTTCATCCGCCACAACGGCACGCCGGTGCTGCTCGATTTCGGCGCGGCGCGCCACGCGGTCGGCCGCAAGAGCCAGAACCTGACCAGCATCGTCACGCCCGGCTACGCGCCGCTCGAGCAGTATTTCGCCGACGGCAATCAGGGGCCGTGGACCGACATCTACGCGCTCGCTTCGATCCTCTATCAGGCGGTCACCGGCGTGCTGCCGCCCGAAGCGCCGGCGCGCGTGCGCAACGATCCGCTGACGCCGGCGGCGCAGGCGGTCAAGCGCGGCTTCTCGAAGCAGTTCCTGCAGGCGGTCGACGCCGGCCTGGCCGTGGCCGAGGAGGACCGGCCGCAGAGCATCGCCGAGTGGCGGGCCATGTTCACCGGCGAGTCCGCGCCCAAGACGCTGCCGGGCAAGCCGGCGGGCGCGCCGGCCGGCGCGACCGTGCGCGTCGGTGGCGGCGCCGGCGCCGAGGCGACGCGCCGCTCGGGCGCCGAGGGCGCGAAGCGGGGCGGCGCGCTCAAATGGGCGATCGCCGCGGCGGTGGCCGTGCTGCTGATCGGCGGCGGGGTCTACGGCTATATGAAATGGGACGAGGACAGGCGTATCGCGGCCCAGGAAGAGGAGAAGCGCCAGGCGGCGATCAGGGACGATCTGGCCCGCAAGGCGGCCGCCGAGGAGGAGGCCAAGCGCAAGGCCGCCGCTGACGCCGAAGCCAAGCGCAGGGCGGCCGCCGACGACGAGGCGAAGCGCAAGGCCGCGGCCGACGAGGAAGCGCGGCGCAAGGCGACGGCCGACGAGGACGCCCGGCGCAAGGCCGCCACCGACGAGGAAGCGCGCCGGCGGGCCGCTGCCGCCGAGGAGGAGCGCCGCCGTCGCGACACCCAGACCGCCAACGTGCCGCGCGTCCAGTGCACCGGCTCGCTGCCGTCGCTCAACGTCCACTACGACCCGACCGACTGCGGCTATGTTCAGGAGTTCTACAACATCTCCATGACCAGCACGCCGCCCGGCGTGACCAACCGCTGGCGCAACGGCCGGAGCGGCAATTCGGGCACGGTCACGGTCGGCCGCACCTATTCGGCGAACGGCCGCTTTTGCCGCAAGCTCGACCAGACCGTGGTGGTGCGGGGCCAGACCCACAGCGCCACCGGCACGGTCTGCCAGGACCCCGGCGGCAATACCTGGCGGATCAGCGGCGGATGACCCCTCCGGCGCCCCGGCCAGGCGCCCCCGCACGCCCGGTCTTGCGTCAACTCTTGCTTAATTTATAAAGTCTTACAACTGCGTCCGGGGATCGAGTCTGAGCAGGCGGCGGGGAGGGCCGAGGCGCGATGAGGCGCGGTGCGTGGCATTGGATGCTGGCCTGTGCGCTTGCCGTTGCAGGCGCCGCGGCGGCGCACGCCCAGAGCGCGCCCGCCAGCGTTGTCTCGGTCGGCGGCCTGCACCTCACGGGCACCCAGCCGGAGCCGCTGCTCCTCGTGATCGACTACGAGATGGCGCCGCCGATGCCGGTCACCCGGCTGGCGGGACGGCTCAACCATGACGTGAAGCTCGGCGATCCCGAGATGACGCCCTATCCGGCCGAGGGCCAGACGACCGCCGTCCTGTTCCTGATCGATACCAGCGATCCCGCGCGCCGGCGCGTGGTCGAGGCCGTGGTGCACGAAGTCGCCGCCATGGTCGGCCATGCCAAGCCCTATCACAAGCTCGGTCTCGCCACCTTCGATTCGGCGATGACCATGCGCGCCGAGATCGGCGCCAGCCCGGATGCCCTGCGGCGCGCGCTCGGCCAGGTGCGCGCCGCAGGCCAGCGCACCGAGCTGTTCCGCCGCGGCGCCGAGGCGATCCAGGCGCTGGCCAGCGTCGCCGCGACGCGCAAGGCGCTGTTCCTGTTCTCCGACGGCCGCGCCGAGGACGATCCCAAGGCCTATCCGCTCAGCTACATGGCCGATGCCGCGCGTGCGGCGAACGTGCGCGTCTACGGCTTCTGCTACACCGGCGTCGAGCCGCCGCCGATCTCCTGCCAGAATCTCAGCCGGCTTTCGGAGGACACCGGCGGCGTCTATGTCGCGGCCAATCGCGCGGTGGCCGTGCCGGCCGCGGTCACCGCGGCGCCCTTCGCCGGCATCGACAATGGCGGGCGCGCCGTCTTCGACCTGTCGCCGGCCGCGGCGGCATTGATGGGCGGCAAGCGCGATCTGCGCGTGCTCGCCGAGCTACCCGGCGACCGCAGCATCGTCGTGGCCATGCCGATCGTCCTGCCGACCGTGCCGCTCATGCAGCGAGCGCTGGCGCGCGACAACCTGCCGTGGACCGGATCGGCCGCGGCGGCCATCCTGGTCATGATCGGACTCAGCATCTATGCGGCGCTCTATCTGGCGCGCCAGCGGCGGCTCGCCGCCGAGCGGCGGCGGCCGGTCGCCTTTCTCGAGTTCCTCGACGGCCCGGCGACGCGCTATCCGATGTCGGGCGGCGCGGTGCGCATCGGCCGCAGCGCCGGCAACGACGTGCGCCTGGCCAACACCTCGATCTCCGGCCACCACGCCGAGATCAACCGGCGCCGCGACGGCACCTTCTTCATCACCGACCTCAAGTCGATGAACGGGGTCGCGGTCAACGATGCCAAGATCGCAACCGCCGAGCTGCACGACGGCGACGAGATCGACCTCGGCGAGGTGCGCTTCCGCTTCGTCGTCAATCACGCCGAACCCGCCGCGCCGCGCGCCGCGCCGCGCCCGGGGCCGCGGCCCGCCGGCCATGTTGACGAGACTTCCGGCGAACCTTAACCTCTGCGCCGAAGCTCGACCGGCCGCACGGGGCCGTCTGCACTGCGCGCCGATCCGGGTCGAAGGGACTGGCATGAAGGCCTATACCATCGGGCGCGGCCAGAAGGCCGATATCGTGGTCGCCGATTCGAGCGTCTCCCGGGTCCATGCCGAGCTGGTCTCGACCGACGACGGCCGCCTCTACCTGACCGACTGCGGCAGCAAGTACGGCACGTTCATCCAGCGCGACGCCAAGTGGAAGCGCATCCGCCAGGTTTATATCCGGCCGCGCGACCCGGTGAAGCTCGGCGAGTACGAGACCTCGGCCGCGCAGCTCATGGACATGCTGCCCGACGACAAGAAGCATCCGCGCGTCACGATCATCGAGGGCGACTTCCAGGCCGCGCCCAAGTCCGACCTGCCGAGCGGGCCTGTCGAGCGCGATCCCGAGACCGGCGAGATCGTCAGGAGGACCGTTTGAACGGGACCCGGGCGGACTCGGGCAGTCTGCGTCTGATCGCAGTGGTCGTCAGCCTGATCGTGGGCGTCATCGTGCTTGTGATCATGCACGTCACCCTGCCGGCCGACGACATCGCGGCCAAGATCATGATCGACAAGAAGTTCTTCATGTACCCGTTGTCGTGTCAGAATCTGCAGTGGCTGGTGTTCTTCGTCGGCCTTGGCGAGCTGGTCGTGCGCTACATCGAGACCGAATCCGATCGCAGCCAGCTGCGCCAGCACTATCTGCCCGAGGACGACCGCACCATCCTGCAGTCGGGCGACCTCGGCTCGATCTACAGCACCGTCAAGCGCAACCCGGCCGCCGACCGGCTGTTCCTGCCGCGCCTGATCAAGCGCACGATCCTGCAGTTCCAGAGCAACCGCTCGGTCGACCAGGCCAACTCGCTGCTCAATTCCAGCCTGGACATGTGCATGCACGAGATCGACCTGCGCTACAACATGATCCGCTACATCATGTGGCTGGTGCCGTCGCTCGGCTTTCTCGGCACGGTCATCGGCATCTCGCAGGCGCTCAATTTCGCGGGCGGCGGCGTCAACTTCAGCGATCCCAAGTTCCTCAGCCAGCTCACCGACAATCTCGGCACGGCGTTCTACACGACGCTGATCGCGCTGCTGCAGGCCGCGGTGCTGGTGTTCCTGATGCACCTCATCCAGGCGCGCGAGGAGAAGTCGCTCAACGACGCAGGCCAGTACTGCCTCGACAACCTGATCAACCGCCTCTACGAACGCTAGCAAGGAGCGCTGCCATGCCCATCATCCGCGGTCCGGACGGCAAACCGATCGATACCGGCAATTCCGAGGAGGCCACGCGCAAGGTCGAGCGGCGCTCGATCCGCGACCGGCTGTCGACGCGAGGCGGCGACGACGACGCGACGCGGCGGGTCGCCCAGGCCGACGAGGAGGGCGACACCGAGACCGGCGGCGCCGGGCGGCGGGCGGCGGCGGGCGAGATGTCCGACCGCACGGGCCCCGCGCGCGGCGGTGGCGGCGGGGCAAGCGACGACGAGCCCAAGACCCAGCTCATGGGCGCGCGCCGGCCGGCCGAGAGCGACGCTGCGAAGAAGAAGGACGGCATGGACGACCCGGTGGTCGGCTGG
>Ga0335070_10003955_pt1 | contig 17266 bp, 15 predicted proteins | sample Lox_Sample_13_FD_206722 | JGI IMG/M metagenome (GOLD analysis project Ga0335070, IMG submission 206722) | Soil microbial communities from Loxahatchee National Wildlife Refuge, Florida, United States - Lox_Sample_1.3 | ecosystem: Environmental > Terrestrial > Soil > Wetlands | place: USA...
TTTTCGAAAAGAGGCGATCAGGGGGAGACGAGTCTGCTCACCGGGGAGAGAGTCTCCAAGGCGAGCCTGCGGCCCGAAACGTATGGCACCCTGGATGAGGCCAGCTCCGCCCTAGGGATGGCGAAAGCGTTCACCGAGAATACACAGATCCGTACCTTCATAGGGCAGGTTCAGGAGGATCTGATAGTGCTCGGCGCTGAGCTGGCCTGCGAAAGCGGCGGCCAGGCGCGCTACCGGATCGAGGCGGACCGGACGGAGCGGCTGGAAGGCTGGATTGAAGCGCTGCAGAAGGAGGTGTCCCTTCCCCGAAAGTTCATTCACCCGGGGGCCAACGCTGTGGGTGCCGCGCTGGACCTGGCGCGAACCATCGTCCGCCGAGCCGAACGCCGCGCTGCAGCGATGAAGGAGGCGGGTCTTCTGGACCACGCCGAGGTGCACGCCTACCTCAATCGACTAGCGGATTTCCTCTTTACTCTCGCTCGCTACGGGGAGAAGAATGGGTGAGGGAACAGGGAAAGGGAGGAATGTCGCTCCTCAGGTATGGTCCTCCCCTTTGGTGGAGGCAATGTCGAGAAGGGTCACATCGCCGAAGTCTACCGTGCGATACTCCGTGAGCTCCCTCAGATTTTGAAGGTAAGCGGTAAGCACCTCAAGTTGCTCTTTGATGATTTTCAGTTTCTTCTGGCTCTCAGGCTCCCGAGCCGCCGCCGCCAAGAGATCCACGTAGCCCATGATCACCGTGAGGGGTTGGCTGAACAGGTGAGCCACGGTTTCCGCCGTTCTCAGGACGCCCTGGAAGCGCTGGTCCTCCGCCAGGTGCCAATGAGAGCGCCTGTCGCCGCCGCTCCGTCTGTCGAGGCCGCTTCTCCGGTCTTGGCCGCATCTCCGGTCTTGGCCGCATCTTCTCTCGCCGCTACACCTTCGGTCTTGCCCGGTGCGGCGATCGCCTCTTCTTCTCCGGTCACCGGAGCCTCTCTCCCGATTCGCCATGGCCACTCCTCGACGACATACTCATGGAAGCCCAAGCGGGGATTTCGGACCGAACGCCTTTGCCATTCCCGGTCGCGTAGGGCCTCCGAATACCAGCACAGCATTCTCTTGTATTAAAGATTCGTGCCAAAAAGGCTCGAAATTTCTTTTCTCAGTTCTTTCGCGGCCTTATCAGAAAGACTTTCCACTCGGCTTGGCCTCAGGAGGGAAGTTTTCTGGAACTAAATGGCAGAAAATTGCCGTTCTGGGTCACCTCGACCTGAGTTGGTGCAGGAGAGTGGGGCATCGGGCTGCTGTCCCACCCTCGTTCCCTGATGGAGTTTGAGCCGCCAGACTCGAGAAGGCCCTTTCTTTGCCCTCGAGCTTCGCGGTATAAGGTCCCCCGGAAACCTAACCAAGGAGGACGACGGTCATGGCAAGAATACATGGTCTAGTGACGGTAGTAATCCTTATCCTGGCCGTCAGCGCGGCGAACGCGGCGGCCGCGGCTGGGGCGAGCGAGGTGGGTCGCTACGAGGCGATCCAGCTCGATGCCACCTCGATCTTCGTGCTCGACACGAGGGAGGGCCATTGTTGGGTCGTGAATGCCACGCCGAGCGCTCCAAGTATGATCTACACGGGGCAGGTTCGGCCGGCGACAAAGATGGGTGAAACCATAAAGCCGCCAAAAGAGAAAAAGGATTAAAGCACCTCTAGCTCCCCTGATGCACGAAGCGGAGGCGGCAAATGAAGGAAGGGGATGCCTCCCGGCCCCGTCGCGGTGTTTGCGCCCGCTACTCCTCGAGGCGTAAGGGCGGGCCGACCCCTCAGAGCGTCAGTTCTCCCTCGGAGGAAAAGGGGAGAATCGACGGGAAGCTGCCACCGAGGTGGAGGCGACCTTTAATCTTGTAGGCGAACTTCCCGTCACCCCGTGACTCAAAAATCCCTCTTCCGACCTCGATGAGGGAGGAGTAAATTGTTATGGGCACGAGGGCCGTATCTCGCGGAGGCACCGTCGTTTTGGTGTTCAGGACGCCGGTGCCGAAGGCCCTGTTGTTGAGCTGGATGGTGCAGTCGACACCGTCGATTTCAATACTCACGTCATTGGTGTTCACGACGCGGAGTTCGACCTTCGTGATCGCCTCGAGGGCTTTTATTTCTTCGACCTTCATGTCGGCAAGGGTTACCCGGGGCGGTTCCAGCCTCGTGCCAAACCCGGCGCAGCTGGAGAGAGTGACGATGAGCCCCGCCAGCAGAAAGCCGAGCACTTTCCGTCTATACCAGGCCTTCATAGAATCTTCCTTGCGTTTCTGCCAGTCGACTGTTCCGGCTGATGAGGTCGCGAGGGCGGCGCGGGTCTAGCCCGCATTATGATGATCCACCTGCTGCGACCGCGAAGCCAGCCGTCCCTGGAGCCCCCGTCGGGTCTCGGCCTTTGCGACGTACTGAAAAAGTACGCCTCGGGTCCAGTCCCGCGCTACCGCGGGATGGCTCCCCGGTGCCACGGCCATTTCCACGATCTCGCAACGGCGTCTCGCGCCTAATTCGGGCTAACGTCTCCCGGGCTGAACTCTGAGGGGCCCCCACTCGCTGTTTTTCAAACACCTACCCGTTGTCATTCTCGGACGACCCCTTATTTTCCAACAGAGCCGCGACCTGTCGCAAGAGGCGCTTGTGGCCCTCCTCTTCGACTTGCCTTGCGAAAGATTCAAGCTTCCCTCGGAGGTTTGCGAGACGTTCGTGATCCTTATTGGTCTCGGTAGAGATCCGTGCATAGCCCACCCTGATGTCCGTGGGGGTCAGCACCCGGAGATAGGCGCGCACGACAACTTTGAGAAGCCCTAGGAGAGTTACCAGATGTTTCTTGCTCTCCACTTGCCGGTAGAAGCGCGAGTCGGGATCGGCGTGGCTGATTACAGCCTCACCCAGGATATCCTGGGCTGTGGACCCGCCGAGAAGAGCGAGGAGGATGTAAAACTCCCGAAGGAGAGAGATGACGAACCTGGGAGGAAAACCGGACGGATCCGGTCGCTTGCGTTTCTCGAACGAGTCGACAAGGTACTTGCGCATGGTTATGGTCTTTAGGCGGAGCTCTTTTCGCAGCTCGAAAATGGCCCGTTGTCCCAAGAGAACCGCTTCTTCCACAAGACCCTTCTGAACCAAGAGCACTTCCTCGGGGGTCGCCTCGATGTCGAAACCGTCCTCCTTCCGGTAGTGTCGGAGCAGCTGAGCGGTGAGCATGATGACGTTCCGGTCGAAGTGGTGAATCTTGTCGGTGACCGCGCAAAATTCTTGGAGCAGTGTTGCTATCACTTCGCGTGGCCTCTCGACGCGGTCGAAGAGAATAGGAAGGGAGTTCAGGAGAGCGAGCCTGTCCTTCTTGCTTTCGGTCCGCTTCAAGTGATCAAGGAGAAGAGGAAAGACTTGCCGCTGATAGAGGGCGAGGAAGGAGGCCTGCTCGGTGAACAGAGTGCGGTCAAACCGTCCGTGGGAGGTGAAGCAGCGCTGGAGTGCCTTGAGGACCATGTCCGTTTCATCCATAGGCAGGTGGAAGTCGAGGGCGATAAACCTGATTTCTGCGAGGGTGAAGGTGGTCTTGGGATCATTGAAGCGCTTGAGCTTCTCGTAGATGTCGGACTTATCTTTGGTCTGTCTCAAGAGGGAGAGAAATTCGGGCAGGACCTCACAGTTAATCGGGTCCCGCCCCTGTCGCATTACCCTGAGCACCCGCGTCCCCATCTCCATCTGGGTGAGGGCCGGCCTCGACAGGGCCGCGATCTTTTCCCGGACCCGAGTGACGATCTCCTCCCGGACCTCAGGATAGCTTCCCAGTGTCTCCAGCTTGCCGAGGAACTCACTGATGCGCTCGAGCCCCCGGGCAAACTGCTCGGCGCTGTAGACATTCAATCCATACTCATAGACGTAGTAGATGATCGACTTGACCTTGTCCTCGTCGCTCCCGTAGACCTGCTTGACCAGCTCCGCCGTCTTCACCTGCTCCCGCGCCAGGACCACGTCCTTTTCCCTGATGAGCACCCATTTGAGGGTGTTGATCTTGACCGGCGGGATCCTCATCCGCTTTTTGATTGCGTCGAAGCCGTACAGGATCTCAGCCGCCGGGACAACCTCGCCTTCGGAGGATACGCTCTTCTCTCGCTCCCGGACCGCAGGGACAACCCTGTTCACTATCATCGCGAGTTTGTCTTCACTCAGGTTGTTAAGTGCCGCGAAGAGGGTCAGATTCGCGTCCGGTTGGTCCTGGTCATCGGTGCAGATGGGGATTTCCCGTGAGGTGCCATCGAGGTCGACGGTGAACACCTTCTGGCGCTGTACCGCCTGGTAGTATCTTGAAAGGATATCCATGGAGTTGCGGAGAAGAGTCTGGTTCTCTTTCGTAGGCTCGAGTATGCGGATCACCAGCGACGTGATCCCGTGCTGTTTGAAGACCTCCCACGCCTTGAGGAGGCGTCCCTGGAGGTGTGCCTCGCCGATCCCTCGCCGCTTCACGATCCGCATCGCTTCATGGAAGTCGACGCTGAGCCCGTGGGCTACCACCTCGTAGTCAAGGGCAGGAGAGATCTTCGGACCGGTCTTGAGCCCCCGCAGGCGAATCATGATCTCATCGCCGCGCCTGGGCATGCTGACGAACTTCCCCATGACCTCGACGAAGGCATCGAGGGGGGCGTTGCCCGTCAGTAACCCCGCGAAGAAGCGCTCGTTCAGCATCGCCCCGCAGATGGCGTAGACAAGATGGACCAGGGTGATCTTCCAGCCGTCGAGAAGTTCGTGCTCTTCCATCCCTTGCCGTTGATCCATCACCTGATCCATTAGCGACACTCAGTCACGACGGTCCGTAGGTATGTGGCCGGTAAAGGATGAGGGGTTGCTCTCTTGCGTCTCACTGCCGATGCGGATGAATGCTGTCATAGCCCGCCCTAGAGTCGCGAGGGATCCGGTCGATTGACAAACTCATCGGGACGTAGCGATCCCGAAGTGCTTTGAAATGCGAGGATTATGCCACAAGGAGGTATCGGCGTCAAAACAAGGTACGGGAGCACAAACAACAAAAGCGCTCACCTCATGGGAGGTAGGCGCTTTATGACAACTCGCCGACGCGAGGAATGTACAGCGTGGTCGGGACGAGTGGATTTGAACCACCGACCCCCTGAACCCCATTCAGGTGCGCTAGCCAGACTGCGCTACGTCCCGACGGTCGCTCATCATCTAACACCGTTATGCGGTGCTGTCAAGCCTAGTCCGCATTATGCACGAGCCACCTGCTGCGACCGCGGATCTGGCCGCCCTTCCGCACAGGATGGCACGAGCCAGGGAGGTCTGCTCTGCAAAGGCGCATCGTCGCGGCAACAGGCAGGCAGGGCCTGTGGCGAGACAGGCGGGAAAGGAGGCGAAGCGAGAGGGGATGAAGATGCTCCGAACTCCTTGCGTTTCTCGCATTTCCCGCTCTGAGCGTAGCGAAGGCATGGGTTTTGCGCCGCAGACCATCCCTGCCCCCGGCGCTTCCCCCTCTTGCACAGCCGGAAATAGGGCGTCCTCGGGTCTCGAGCCTTCCGACGCACTGAAAAAGTACGCCTCAGGTCCGAGACCCTGTGGTCGCCCAGTACCACGACCATGTCGACGAGTTCGCGACGGCGTCTCGGGCGTAATGCGGGCTAGATCGTCGGGTCCCCGCTGGACTTCCTTCTAACCGTCGCCTGTCGTGAGCTTCTCGCGAAAATACTCGATGGTGAGGCCTAGGCCCTCCGCGAAGGGAACCTCAGGTTCCCACCCCAGTCTCGTTTTCGCCAGCGAGATGTCCGGGCGGCGTCGGCCTGGGTCGTCGGGGGGCAGGGGTCGATACTCGATCCTTGCCCTGGAGTCGGTCATTGCGATGACACGGTGCGCGAGTTCCAACATGCTCGTTTCATGGGGATTACCGAGATTCACCGGACCGAGGAACTCCCCCTGCTCCATCAGCAGGAACATCCCTCGCACCATATCGCTCACGTAGCAGAAGGAGCGGGTCTGAGAGCCGTCACCGTAAATGGTCAGGGGCTGACCGCGGAGCGCCTGGGTGACGAAGTTGCTCATCACGCGGCCGTCGTTGACCGCCATCCGGGGGCCGTACGTGTTGAAGATACGGGCGATGCGAATGTCCACCTGGTTCTGGCGATGGTAGTCCATCATGAGGGTCTCAGCCAATCGTTTCCCCTCGTCGTAACAGCTGCGGAGGCCGATACAGTTGACGTTTCCCCAATAGGTCTCGGGCTGGGGATGTACGGTTGGGTCACCGTAGACCTCGGAGGTCGACGCCTGGAGAATACGGGCCTTGACCCGCTTGGCAAGGCCGAGCATGTTGAGAGTGCCCATGACGTTCGTCTTCACCGTCTTGACGGGGTTGTACTGGTACTGGACGGGCGAGGCCGGACAGGCTAGGTTGTAGATCTGGTCGACCTCCAAGAGGATGGGGTTGACGAGGTCGTGGCGAACCAATTCGAAACGGTGACGGCCCAACAGGTGCTTGATGTTGTCTTTGCTTCCGGTGAAGAAATTGTCCAGACAGATAACCTCGTAGCCCTGATCGAGCAGATGGTCGCAGAGATGACTGCCGATGAATCCCGCTCCACCGGTGACGAGCACGCGTTTCCCCATGGAACCGTTGCCTCCTGTCTTGTCGGGCACCCCGGAGAAAAAGTTACCTGTCTCTATTCCACAGTCGCAGGGCGGTGTCAAGAAGCATGGTGTAGCCCGCATTGTGCGCATCCTGTGCGGAAGGGCGGCCAGATCCGCGGTCGCAGCAGGTGGCTCGTGCATGATGCGGGCTGGGGGGAGGGCCGAGGAAAATGTGCTTGAAGGCCTCCCACCCCTTTCGCTATAGTAGCGGCGTTGTCGTGGTCACGGCGATAGGGAAGGAGCGAATGTCATGGCGATCGCAAAGAGAATCCAGGAGGCCATCCAGGCATCTTCCTGGATCCGGAAGATGTTCGAAGAGGGGGCCCGTCTCAAGGCTCTTCACGGCGCCGATAATGTCTTCGACTTCAGCCTCGGCAATCCCGATCTCGAGCCGCCGGAGAGCTTTCGCCGGGCGCTGAGGGAGGTGGTGAGCAGTGATGTGACGGGTGCCCACGCCTACATGGCGAATGCTGGCCTCAAAGGGACGCGGGAGGCGGTTGCGGCCCATGTGAGCCGGGAACAGGGGGTTAAGGTTGCCGCCGACCACATCCTCATGACGTGTGGGGCTGCCGGGGCCCTGAACTGCACCTTCAAGGCGCTCCTCAATCCGGACGACGAGGTTATAGTCTCTGCTCCCTACTTCGTCGAGTACGGATTCTATGCAGAAAACCACGGAGGCCGTATTCGGGTGGTTCCCACTCACCCCGACTTCACCCTTGATCTCGAGGCTATCGCGGCCGCCATAAACCCTCGGACCGCGGTCATCTTGATCAACTCCCCGAACAATCCCACAGGCCAGCTGTATGATGAATCATCCCTCAGAGCTCTGGGGGAACTCTTGACCGCCCAGAGCGGTCGGCTCGGAAAGACCCTCTATCTCGTCTCTGACGAGCCCTACCGCAAGATCGTTTATGACGGTGTCACCGTCCCGAGCATTTTCGCGGCCTACCGCAACAGCATCGTCGCCACCTCTTACTCCAAGGATCTCTCCCTTCCCGGCGAACGACTCGGTTACGCCGCGGTGCATCCCGAGGCGGAGCAGGCGGAGGCCCTCATGGGTGGGATGGTGCTGGCGAACCGGATCCTCGGCTTCGTTAACGCGCCGGCCCTCATGCAGCGGGTCGTGCAGTACCTCCAGGGCGCCTGCGTCGACGTCCGCCTGTACCAGGTTCGAAGAGACCTCTTCTGTCGGGGCCTTATCGAGGCAGGCTACGATGTGGTACAGCCCCGGGGCGCCTTCTACCTCTTTCCCAAGAGCCCTATAGCGGACGATGTGGCCTTTGTCCGTCTTCTCCAGCAGCAGAATATTCTCGTCGTGCCGGGAAGCGGTTTTGGCGCGCCGGGGTATTTTCGGATCGCCTACTGCGTTCGCGAGAGTACCATCAACGGCTCCCTGCGCGGATTTGCCTGGGCGCGGGAGAAGGCTCTCAGCCAGGGATAATGGCCTGCAGTTCCCCGGCCCGGCATTTTCAGGGATATCCATCTCGCAAGGGCCCAGCCTTGCACTTCGTTGACCCTCCCCAGGCTTCAGGGTAAACTTACGGCGCGATTCGTGCATTCGGCTGCAGGAGCACAAGGAGGTGAGCCCAGAACGCCACTGCCGTCTCCTCTGCCTGCTAGGGCGGCATCTTTCACAAGGGGGACAATCTGTTCGGTGTCGACGATAATCTCCTGTCCTTCGGCTGGAACCTTCCGCGGGACGCTCGAGGCAGCATGAGTCTTCTTGGAACGATGGAACCATCCTATCTCAAAGCCCACCGGGAAGGCACTCTCCGGGAGCGTATCGCGGCGGCGCTCGCCATCCTCGAGAGGTGCCGCCTCTGCCCCCGCCACTGCGAAGTCAATCGCCTCAAGGGTGAGAAAGGTGTCTGTCAAACGGGCAGGGAGGCGATCGTTTCAAGCTACAATGCTCACTTTGGTGAAGAGGATCCCTTGGTGGGGCGGAACGGCTCCGGAACCATCTTTCTCACCCATTGCAACCTCCTCTGTGTCTTTTGCCAGAACTACGAGATCAGTCACATGGGGGAAGGGGTGGCGGTGCAGGCGCGCGATCTCGCCGACATGATGGTCATGCTCCAGGGGCAGGGATGCCACAACATCAATTTCGTCACCCCTACCCATGTGATGCCTCAGATCCTGGAGGCCCTTCCCGAGGCCGTTGAGCGGGGGCTTCACGTGCCCCTGGTGTATAACTGTGGGGGATACGAGGAGGTCGGGACGTTGCATCTCCTCGACGGGCTTGTCGACATCTACATGCCCGATTTCAAATTCTGGGACCCTGTGGTGGCGGAGCGGTACTGCAAGGCTTTCGACTACCCGGAAAAGGCGCGCCTCGCGGTGAAGGAGATGCACCGACAGGTGGGTGACCTTGCCCTGGACGACAGGGGAATCGCGCGCCGGGGGCTTCTTATCCGCCATCTGGTTATGCCGGACGGGATTGCTGGAACCCGCGACATCATGCGATTTCTGGCTACCGAGATATCAAAGGACACGTATGTGAACGTGATGAGCCAATACCGACCCTGTGGCGAAGCGCACCGGCACCAGGAACTACAGCGGATGATTACGGTGGAGGAGTACCGCGAGGCGGTGCGCATAGCTCACGCGGAAGGCATCGATCGCCTCGACGAGCGGCGCCTGGTTCACGTATTTCGCCGGCTATGAGCATGCCTGGAGAACCCGAGGCCTGACAATCTCATGACTGTTCCGAAGCGTACCATAGTTGTCGGCGACATCCACGGATGCCTCGGCAAGCTTGAGGAGATGATGAAGAAGCTCCAGCCGACTCCCGATCGAGATCATCTCGTCTTCCTTGGAGACTACATCGACCGCGGGGAAAACTCCCGCGGCGTGATAGAGTACCTGTTGCGTTTCAGGGAGAAGCATCCCGACACCATCTTCCTTATGGGGAATCACGAGAAGATGTTTGTGGACTTTCTGAGCGGCGTGGAGCAGGCGCTCTTCATCCACAATGGCGGCGGCTCGACTCTCCGGAGTTACATGGGGAGCATGGAGAATCCGAGGCTGGTCATGCATCGGGGGCTCGACGCCCTAGTCCTTGAGCAGATGGTTCCAGGGGGTCACCGAGAGTTCCTCCGTGATCTTCGCTTGTACTACGAAACGCCGGAGTTCATCATGGTCCATGCCGGGCTGAGAAACGGCGTTCCCCTTGAGAAACAGACCGCGGACGATTTGGTCTGGATTCGGGAGGAGTTCATTTACTCCGAGCTGGATTTCGGCAAGCGCGTTATTTTCGGGCATACCCCCTTCGTCCGGCCACTCGTACTTCCCAATAAGATCGGTATCGACACCGGGGCTGTCTACGGTAATGCGCTCACGTGCATCATCCTTCCCGACCTCGAGTTTGTCAGCGTGTGACCTAGCGATGAAGAAGTGGGGTAAGGTGCCAGGGGAGAGAGGGCTCTCGAGTGGCACGAAACTTGTTAGTCAGCTCAACAACGCCATGGCGCCCTGAGGATTCAAGATAATCGGGGTAGGCGGTGGAGCGCGAGGAGAAGGGCGGGGTGATGCTGCGTACCCCACACCCCCGGTGGATTCGCAACAGCCTCGCAATCGGAGCCGGGTGAGCCGATGGAATATCCTGGAGTTTGGAAACTCTGGGTCTTGGGACCTCTCGCTCTCCTCGTCGTGGTTGTCGTCGCGGGGTGTGCTGAAAGAAGGCCCCCGGCGAAGGTGGCCGACCCCCCGGAGCGCCACGCAGAAAGCGGCATGAGTCTTCTCGAGAGGGGGGACCTGGATGCCGCCCAAGCCGAGTTCGATCAGGCTCTCGCGCTGGATGCCCAGTGGGGACCTGCCTATGCAGGGGAGGGACTTATCCTCGGCATCAAGGCACGTAGAAGCCGGGACGCCGGCGAGAAGGGGAGGCTCACCAGGCAGGCCTTCGATCACTTGCGGAAGGCCAAGAAATACGCAGTCGGCGCTGATCAGAAGATCGAGGCTTACGTCGCCTTCATCCGCGTCCAGACGATGATCGGCGAGGCGGGTTGGCTTGAGGATGGGGAGGAGAACTTCCGCTTTGCCGTCGCCGTGGATGGACGCGCGGCTGCTCCGTACTTCTTCATGGGGGAAGCGTACAAGAAGGCCTACCGATTCGGTGACGCCGCCCGCATGTACCGAAAGGTCTCTGCTCTCGGAGGTGACTACAAGACCGAGGCTGATCGTGCTTTGACACTCATGGAGAGGATCCAGCAGGCCGACCCGGGCACCACGATGGGAAAGCAGGTCGCCCTGGCGAATGTTTTGACTCGAGGGGAGGCCGCGGCACTGTTTGTGCAAGAACTCAAAGTGGAGGACATATGCGCCCGAGCTGCGGGGCGGAATGCTGGCCCGTCGCCAGCATCGTCCGCAGCGGCACAACAGACGGAACCGGCGGCGAAGCTGCCAGCCGCGGTGGACATAGGGGCTTACCCTCTGCGGTCCGATGTGGAGGCGATACTGCCTCTCGGAGTGCGGGGCCTTGAGCTCTATCCGGACCAGACCTTTCGTCCAGGCGAGTTGGTCACCCGGGCTGCCTTTGCCGTGATGATGGCGGCCATTCTTGCCAAGGCGAGGGGAGAGGAGAGACAGGTCGCCTCGTTCAGCGGGATGTCGTCGCCTTTTGTTGATGTGAGCAATGACCTCCCTTATTTTGGTGCGGTGATGACCTGCACGAGTTTCGGAATCATGAAGTCCGCCGACACCGGGGGCCGCGAATTTCGACCCACGGAGCCTGTCTCCGGCATCGAGGCGCTTTTGGCTGTGCGGACTCTCAAGGGGTACGTGAAGACGGATTGAAAGGGCGCAATCGCTTTCGCCGTCAATGGGGCGGGGTTAAAGGTTCTCTGTGATGAGAGAAGGGTGCTCGGCAAAACCAAGAAGACATGCTCGTCGGGGTGGGAGAGCGAACCATGGCGCGAATTGACGCGTTCTTTAAACTGGTGCATGAACAGAAGGCGTCGGATCTCCACCTGGTTGCGGGGCAGCAGCCGGTGATCCGAATCCGGGGCGACCTGGAGCGGGTCAAGTACAAGGTGCTGGAGAACGACGAACTCAAGGCGATGCTCTACGAGATCACCTCGGAAGACAAGATAAAGGTCTTCGAGGAGACAGGCGATATTGATTTCGCCTATGAGATTCCTGGCCTGGCGCGCTACCGCGCAAATTTCTACCAGCACAAGGAAGGAATCGGGGCCGCGTTCCGGGAGATCCCAAGCGAGATCCTCACCGTCGAGCAATTGGGACTGCCCCAGGTTGTGGCGCGGCTCGCCATGCTCCCCAGGGGCCTCGTGCTGGTGACCGGCCCCACGGGTAGCGGCAAGTCCACCACGCTGGCGGCAATCATCGACGAGGCGAACCGGAAGCGGAAAGACCATATCATTACCATCGAGGACCCGATCGAGTTCGTCCACGAGAGCAAGAACTGCGTCATCAACCACCGAGAGTTGTTCACCCACACGCGATCCTTCGCCGCCGCCCTCCGCGGTGCCCTCCGGGAGGACCCCGATATCATCCTTGTGGGCGAGATGCGGGATCTTGAGACCATTTCCCTCGCCATCGAGGCTGCGGCCACGGGCCACCTGGTATTTTCCACCCTCCATACCACGAGCGCCCCAAAGACCGTGGATCGCATCATCGAGGTCTTTCCGGAAAACCAGCAACTTCAGATTCGGTCGATGTTGGCGGACGGTATCCGTGCGGTGATCGCCCAGAGCCTGTTCAAGAGGATCGACATTCCCGGGCGTATCTGCTGCCCTGAGATTCTGATCGCCACCCATGCGGTACGGGCGCTCATCCGCGAGAACAAGACCTATCAAGTCCCCACGGCGATCCAGACCGGCAAGAAGTACGGTATGCAGAGTCTCGATGACGCCATCATGGGTCATCTCAAAGCTCATCGGGTCAGCGCGGAGGAGGCGTACATGAAGTGCGAAGACAAGGAGAAGTTCCGGCCCTTCCTGCGGACGCCTCCGGCAGATTTCACCGAGGTCTGATCCGAGGTCTCATGGGGGGGAAGAGAAGCAGGATTATGGAGATTCTCCAGCAAGTCTCCCGGACGGATCACCGGAGCTGAGGTCCGTCCGCCCTCCGGGCTTACCGAGTGGCGGCACGGCAGGGCAAGATACCCTCTTACTCCAAGGGAGTGGGTATGCGGAAACGAGAGATCGACCATTTCCTCCGTAAGATGCTTGACGTCCACGACAACGTGTCCGACCTGATCGTCACCGTCGACAGGCCGTTTCAGGTGGAGCACGACGGGATGCTGAAATCGGTCCCCATGGACGTGACCATCGACAGCCTCACGCCGTTTCAGACCGAGATATTCGCCTTGAACCTCCTAGGAGGAGATCGCCGCAATGTCGAGCAGCTCCTTCGTACCGGCTCATGCGATCTGTCGTATCACCTCGCGGGCAAGGCTCGCTTCCGTGTGAACGTCTTTTCCCAGCGAGGGTACTACTCGGTGGTGATGCGGCGACTGCAGACCCAGGTTCCCAGCATCGACGATCTCAGCCTGCCCCAGATATTCAAAAAGATTGCCCAGGAGAGGAACGGCATCGTGTTTGTCACGGGAGCCACCGGAAGCGGCAAGACGACCTCGCTGGCGGCGATCCTAAATGAGGTGAACGATCACCGGCCCGTTCACATTGTGACCCTCGAGGATCCGGTGGAGTTCGTTCATCATCACCGGAAGGCCACCTTCAACCAGCGCGAGCTGGGGAGCGACTTCGACGCTTACGCCAATGGGCTGCGAGCCGCTCTCAGGCAGGCTCCCAAGATCATTCTTGTGGGCGAGATGCGCGACCGGGAGACCGTGGAAATCGGGCTGAGCGCGGCGGAAACCGGCCACCTGGTCCTGACCACCCTTCACACCACTGATACCGGTCAGACCATTAACCGCCTCCTCGGCATGTTCGATACAGAGGAGGAAAAGCAGGTGCGCATCCGCCTGGCCGACTCGATGCGCTTCATCGTCTGTCAGCGTCTCCTTCCCAAGGTCAGCGGCGGCCGGGTGGCTGCCTTCGAGATCATGGGGAACGACCTTCGGATCAAGGAGGTGATCCTCCAGGGCGAGAGCGAGGGGAAGACGTTCTACGAGATCACCGAGGGGAATCGGGCGTTCGGCTGGTGCACCTTCGACGATTCCGTCCTCGGTCTCTACCAGGACGGCCTCATCACGCAGGAGACTGCCGTTGCCTATGCGTCGAAGAGAGCTGTTGTCCGCCGGGGAATGGATCGCATCAAGGCGGCTCGGGGCGAGAAGGTTACCGATATCGAAGGTCTGGAAGTGGATAGGGACTACGGGCGTTCCGCCCGCCAGCGAGGGATGGACTGACGCTGAATCGGCGCGAGGTCGGGGATGTCTTGAATCGATCTCGCGAGACTGTGAAGATGGACGTTCCACCGGGCCATGGTCCCGCGTTGCCGCGGGGATTGGGTTCGAGGTGTAGGTTAGGCACCGACACCCGAGGATCCGCGGCTCCCCGCTCCTAGACTTACGGCTCGGGGACAAGGACGGCGGGAGCCGCCGTCCGAGCACGGGAGTCATGGACTATCAGGGTCAGGGGAGGAAGTTCGGTGAAGGTACAGTGTAAGCACTGCCAGACGGTTCTCACGGTTGCCGACGAGAAGGTCCCGACTGATCAGCCCCTTCGCGCGACCTGCAGCAAGTGCAAGAAGCCCATAACCGTGGAGCCCAAGGGCAAGAAAGAGGCGCCCCAACCTCAAGACGTGGGCGCGGCCGTGGGCATCGACATCACGGTTGCGGAGGTTACTGACGCGCCCACGGCCGTGGCCGTCGATCTGGGAACGGATCCCGTGTACGATTCGCCCCTGGAGTTCCTCCAGGCCGGAGCCATGAGCGCCTTGATCTGCGTGGATGAGCCGGAACGCGTGAAAGCGGTGAAAACAGCACTCGCGGAACTCAATTTTCACGGGAGCCTGGCAAGCTCGGTAAAAGAAGCGCTCAGCAAGCTCCGATACAATCACTACGACTTGGTGATGGTCGATGAGGAGTTCTGCGGGGAGACGGCGGAGAACAACACGATCCTGCGCTACCTTCAGCCCATGCCCATGTCGAGCCGGAGAAACATCTTTCTCACCGTGATTGGCAAGAAACATCGGACCCTTGATAATCTGGTGGCCTTTGCGAAAAGCGTCAACGCCGTCATAAATGTCAACGACGTGCCGAAGGTGAAGATGATCATGGAGCGGGCGCTCGCCGAACACCGCCGGTTCTACAAAGTGTTTATGGATCTGCTCCAGGTGTCGGGCGCGGTCTAGGCCGCAGTATGCACGAGACGCCGTCGCGAGATCGCGGAGATTCTCGTGCCACCGGGCAACCACGTAATGATCCGGAGCCCATGGAAATCTAACACGATGATCAGGTTTCTTAAGCGCTGGCAGAAGAAGCGCGCGGTCCGGGAACTTCAACTTCGTATTGACCACTGCCGGAAAACCATAGCTGACGTAGAAAAGGCGTTAAGCGCCGAGGAGCTTCGGCCGGAAATCGCACTGCCCTTCCGTCGTTTAGGGGCGGCCCTGGAGCGGGTGGACGTCTCCCAGCTTGACGAACCGGAACTGGAAAAGATCGAAACGGCGACCAACAAGCTGCTCTCCGAATTTCGAACCCTCTATCTTCAGGGTAAGCTCAAGAACATCCACACCGGTCTTCTCCATTGACAGGTCGTTGGTACCTAGATTGAGCGAGTATTGTCCCCCTCCCCCTTAACCCCTCCCGCCGAGGGCGGGGGTACATCTCTTGGTCTCGAGCCTTGGATGACAGGAACGGCCGCCAAGCTTTCCACCAGAACCCCGCCCAAAGACCTGGCCTCCCTCTCCACTATCAATGCCGCGACTATGCGCCTTTGCAGAGCAGACCTCCCTGCCTCGTGGCAGCCGAGTGCGGAGGATGTCCTTGACAGGGTCAGCACCACGGGTTTATAAGGGAGCCGAACTAGGCTGGGGACGTAGCTCAGCTGGGAGAGCGCGGCGTTCGCAACGCTGAGGTCGTGGGTTCGAATCCCATCGTCTCCACCAGGACTCGACGAAGACTGACCGCGGCCAAGGCTGCGGTTTTTTTGTCGCACAGGAAGCGGCTTGGCGTGCTGCTCATGTCTTGTTGGGCGACCCACCCTCCAGTGGCGGGCGGGATTGACAGGGTGAGGGACATTCCCTATAGTGCCGGGGCAGTAACAAGGAGCATCGGGAGCGAGTTTGAGTGGAGTGCTGCCATGGAGAAGCGAACCGCCAGTGTCACCCGGACGACCACGGAGACTAAGATAACCCTGAAACTGGATCTCGAGGGCACGGGGCAGTGCCGAGTGAGCACATCTATGGGCTTCCTGGATCACATGCTTAGCCTCTTTGTCGCTCATGGGCGATTCGATCTCGAGCTCCAGGCCAAAGGTGATCTCTGGGTTGATCAGCACCATACGGTGGAGGACATCGGTATCTGCTTGGGCCAGGCCTTCAGCCGAGCCTTGGGCGAGCGGAAGGGCATCCGACGGTACGGCCAGAAGACGGTTCCCATGGATGAGGCGCTGGCCTCCGTGGTAGTTGATCTCTCAAACCGGGCCTACGTGGTGTACCAGGTTCCCAAGTTGGGGGAGAAGGTAGGCGAGTTTGAACTTCAGCTCGTCCCCGAATTTTTTCGGGCCTTCGCCCAGAACGCTGGAGCAACACTCCACATCAACGTGCCTTATGGGGAAAATACCCATCACGTGGTGGAGGCCATTTTCAAGTCTTGGGGTCGGGCGATGCACGAGGCTTGCGGCCTGGAGCCGGGAGTTGACGCAATACCCTCGACAAAAGGGGTTCTCTAAAAGAGTGAAACACCCTTGACAAAGCAGAGGGCCCTGAGTTAATAATACAAATCTGAACTGACGCGGGGTGGAGCAGTCCGGTAGCTCGTCGGGCTCATAACCCGAAGGTCCCAGGTTCAAATCCTGGCCCCGCTACCAAGAAAGAATGAGGGCTGAGCGATATGCTCAGCCCTTTTTTTGTCTCCTCCTCCGGGACACACCATCATCTCTCTCGCACCGAGCGGGGTCGTGTCTGCCATGCTCACCGCTGCCGTTGAGCCGAGGCACGGGGGCGACGCCGAGAACCCTAAGCCCAAACATGAAGCCACCATTTGGCAAAAGCAGCATGGTGTCATGGTCAAATCTGACGATTCGCCTCCGGAGTTCTCGCCGTGCAAAAATCATAACTATTTTAATCTCCTGACTTTAATAGCAACACTACGCTTGGCGCTCCATTCGCTATCAAGAGATTTCGTTGCCGGGCTATCCCCCGCGATCAACGGGAATGTGCGATTGGAAGGAACCGTGCGCTATGAAAGAAATCGTGTCGTGGATCATCATCCCTCTTGCCTCACTCTTTTTTATCCGCGGGCCGGTCACCTATCTGCTTACCGGGAAATTTCTGTTCGTTATGTGACTGAGAGACTCGACCGCTCATCGAAGGAGCTTCTCCGGGTCGGTGTCATGCTTCCTATGCATCTTGCCTTGGCATCGATCTTGCTTTTTGACCGCAGGCGGTAAGGCATGTGGCGATCCTGCCTTTCCTGGCGTAGCGAGCTGGATGTTCTGAGAGCGGTCGACCCGCTGACGGCGGCGGCCCACCTGAAGAG
>Ga0335070_10003956_pt1 | contig 17265 bp, 19 predicted proteins | sample Lox_Sample_13_FD_206722 | JGI IMG/M metagenome (GOLD analysis project Ga0335070, IMG submission 206722) | Soil microbial communities from Loxahatchee National Wildlife Refuge, Florida, United States - Lox_Sample_1.3 | ecosystem: Environmental > Terrestrial > Soil > Wetlands | place: USA...
CACGTCGCCGCCGAGATCGTCCGGAGCGAGCGTCTGCTCGACGCACGCGCCGCGCTCGATCAGTTCGCGTCTCAGCACGCCGTCGAGCACGCCCGCGGAAAGCGGCGGAGTGAGAAGCACGCCGTCGCGACGGACGAAGATGTTGGTGCGGCTGCCTTCCGCGAGTTCGCCGCGCTCGTTGAGGAACAGCACCTCGTCGCAGCCGACAAGTGCGGCAAGCCGCGCCTGCTCGTCGTCGTAAAAGCTGCGCCACGTCGTCTTGTGCTGCAACAGGTCGTCGGCGCTGTCCACCGCATGCGGCGAAACGGCAAACGTCCAGTGCCGCGGCGCGGCGCCCAAGGCGCCGGTCGTGCAGGCGAACGCACCGCTTTCGTCGAGCGTGAGACGGACGCGCGTCGGCCCCTGTGCGCCCTGCACTGCTCCCGCGAGCGTCCCGGCCGCCGAGTCCCGGTCGAAGGGCAGACCGAAACGTGCGGCCGAGCGCTGCATCCGGTCGAGATGACGCTCCAGCCGGGTGAAGCCGTCTTCGAAGCGCAGCGTTTCGATCAACCCGATTGGATGCCGTCCGGCTTCGAAATAGCGCGCCTTGAGCAGGCATTCGGCATATTCGGACTCCGCCGTCGAATCCTGCACGACCGCGCCGCCTATGCCGAGCTGGCCCATATCGCCCGCGATGGTGAGCGTGCGGATGGCGACGTTGAAATTCGCCGATCCGTCCGGCGCGAAGCGGCCGACGGCGCCGCAATAGACGCCGCGCGGACTCTGCTCGAGCGCGCGGATGATCTCCATCGCGCGAATCTTGGGCGCCCCGGTGACCGACCCGCAGGGAAAGAGCGCACGGACGATCGCTTCGACGCGCGTCGCCGGCCTGAGCTGCGCAGTGACGGTCGAGACCATGGTGTGCAGCGTCGGATAGGTCTCCACCGCGAACAGCTCCGGCACGGCGACACTGCCGATGAGCGCCAGCCTGCCCACATCATTGCGCAACAGATCGACGATCATCAGGTTTTCGGCGCGGTTCTTCGCCGAGGCGGCGAGCGCGGTTCGGGCGCGCGCGTCGGAGAGCGCATCCGTGCCGCGTGGCGCGGTACCTTTCATCGGCCGCGCCGTGATCTTTCCCTCTTTCGAGATGTCGAAGAACAGTTCCGGCGACAGGCTCAGAATCTGGCGTGCGCCATCGTCGACGAACGCGCCATGGCCGGACTGCGCGCGGTCGCGAAGCTGGAGGTACAGCGCCATGGCGTCACCGGCGAAGCGGAATCTGGATCGGAAGCTGAGATTCGCCTGATAGATGTCGCCGGCTTCGATGAAGTCGTGGACCTTCTCGAAGCGTGCGCGATACGCGGCTTCATCCCACGCATGCTGGAGGGGTCCCGCATAAGCACGGCCCCTCGTTTGGAGCGCGCTTCGGCCGATCGGTTCGGGCGCGTCGAAGACGCCGAACCAGAGCAAGGGAATGTCGCGCCGCGGCCATTGAAGGCGCGCTAGGCGCGGCTCCAGCACATAGCCGAGCTCGTACGACATCCAGCCGGCGACGTGCCGGTTTTGCGCCAGCGCCGTCTCGACTGCCGCCAGCGCGCCAGGGACCTCGTCAGGCTCTCGGGCCTCAATCACCTGTCCGGGACGACAGAATCGCAAAAGGCGCCCCGGTCCGGCGGGGGCGTCGTCGAGAAGGACAAGAGGGCCTGACACCAGCTGAAACCCAAGGTTGTACAAGGCGGCGGCCAAACCCTTGATTTGGCCGGTTCAGTCCCCACATTCTTACCAGAAGGTGACGCCCCGTAGCGGGTCGCCGAATGCATACCGGCCGCTCGCTTGCGGGGGCCATGAGAACCCTGGGCCGCTTGAAGGAGGGCTTGGAATATGAACCGCGCAGTCTATTTCAATAGCCCGTTTCTCCTGGGCTTCGAGCAGCTGGAGCGCTTGCTCGAACGCACGGCCAAGAGCGCCGGCGACGGCTATCCGCCCTACAACATCGAACAGCCCGACGAAGACAATCTGCGCATCACGCTGGCCGTGGCAGGCTTCCGGCCCGACGAGCTCACGGTGACCGTCGAAGGCCGCCAGCTCGTCATCCGCGGCAAGCAAGTGGAACCCGGCGACAAGCAGTTCCTGCATCGCGGGATTGCGGCACGTCAATTTCAACGCGCATTCGTTCTGGCAGAAGGGATCGAAGTCACCGGAGCGGAGTTGCAGAATGGCCTGCTCTCGATCGAGCTGGCCCGTCCGAAGTCAGAAAACGTCATCCGAACGATCGCGATCCGGACGCATTCCGGCAAAACGAACGGGAAGGGCGAAGGAGAACGGTCATGAACGACGAACTCGAAATCAAAAATCCGCCCGCCTTTGACGCGGGAAGAATTGCCTACATCAAGCCGACGGGGAACGACGAGGCGCATCGCCTCGGACTGATCCCGCCGGGCATCACCTTGCCGCCGGGCGTGAAGCTCTACGTCCTGCATGCCGTGGACGGCAGCGTTCTCGGCTACACCGACGCCTACGACAGCGCCTACGGCGCGGCGGTGCAGAACGAATTGACTCCTGTGTCTGTGCACTAGCCCCCCTCCTGCACGGACGGGTTCAACGGGAGAGGCCGGCGGTCCAGAATGGCCGCCGGCCTTTTTCCGGTTCGGCTGGCGGGATCAGGTGGGCGGTTCGGCGATCGAGAACAGGTCGCGCTCGCCCAATTCGGCGCTGCGGCGGCGCTCCAGTTCCTGGTTGTAGCGGCGGAGCGCGTAAGCTTCCGTCAGATAGCCGACGATCTCGCGGTTCGACGCGCTGGAGAGAACCGGCAACGCTTCGCTTTGCAGTTCTTCGAACCGCAGCAGCGCCGAACGCACATTCTCGCCCGGCAGCAGGAACATGTCCGGCGCCACGGCGCATTCTCGCGCGGTCAGCCGGTCGAGCGCGTCGTTGTTCTTGGCATCGTGCACCGCGATCATGTCGAGCATGCCGACGAACACGCTGCCCTCTTCCACCACGAAGACTCGCTTGGCGCTGCCCAGCGGATAGGTCTGGCGCACGACTCGCAACGTCGTTTCGGCCGTCACCAGCTTGGGATCCGAGCGCATGAGCCTGGCGACCGTCATGTCGGCCAGCCATCCGACATCGTGCGGACTGCGTATGCCGAGCCCGCGCTGGTGGAAGCGCCAGGTGGAGAAGGAATAGCCGAACGTCAGGCGCACCAGCGTGGAGGCGATGACAACCCCGACCATCACGCCGACCGTCATGGGAAAATCGCCCGTGCCCTCGAGCACCAGGAACACCATCGTCAGCGGCGCCCCGATCACGGCGGCGGCGACCGATCCCATTCCCACCATCATCAAGGCTGCGTGCTGCTCGGCGAGGCGCGGCACCAGCAGCGCCGTCACGTCCGCGAACACTGCGCCGAACAGGCATCCCAGGAAAAGCGACGAGCTGAACATGCCGCCGCGATAGCCAGAGCCGATGGAAACCGCCGATGCGACGAGCTTGGCGAACAGAATGACGAGCAAGGGTATCAACGGCCAGTCATGGTCGAAATGGAACTGGATGGCGCCGTGCCCGCTGCCCAGCACCTGCGGCACGTGCAGGGCGATCGCGGTCAGCAACATGCCGCCGATCGCCGGGCGCATCCATTGCGGCATCGGCAGGCGCCGCAGCGCGCGCTCGGCCCAGGTCACGGCCTGCATGGAGAGCACGCTGAACGCCGCGGCGAAAAGTCCGAGCAGCGCGAAGAGCAGATACACCGACTGCTTGAAGTGGAAGACCTGCCCTACGACGAACAGCGGCTCGGGATGGATGATCGCGCGTTCGGTCAGTACCGCCGACAGCGCTGCCACCGCGACGGGAGCGAGCGCGCGCGTCGAATAGTTCCCGAGGATGAGTTCGTAACCGTAGAACGCGCCGGCGAGCGGCGCATTGAAGGCCGCGGCGATCGCCGCCGCTGCGCCGGCCGTCACGAAGACGCGCTGGTCGGCGCGGCGCAGCTTGAAGTACTGGCCGACCGACGAGAACGCGCTCGCGCCGAACTGGCTGTAACCGGCCTCCATTCCGACCGAAGCGCCCGCGGCGTTGGAAACGATCGTCGCCACGACGAGGCGCAGGCTGTCGAACATCGACATGCGCCCGCCGTGGAGCGCGTTGGCCTCGATCGGGTCGACGATTTCGGAGGTGCGGTAGCGACTGACGACATAAGCCGCCAGTCCGATCGCGAGTCCCCCCAGGACGGGCACGACCAGAATGCGGCCCTGGTTGACGCCGATGCCCGTGCTGAGGCTCTGACTGCTCGTCAGGTCGAAACTGACCCGATGCAGAAGGTCGATGAACCGGCGCAGAATTGCGACGAGAAAGCCGACGATCGAGCCGACCACGCCGCACACGAAGATCTGGAACGGCTCGTTGGAACGCAGATCGCGCTGGAACGCCGACAGCAGCATCCTTAGGGCACGCAGAAGCACGGCGAGGCGCATCGGCCGCTTTGCGATAACAACTCCGTCGTGAATGCTCATCAATCGATCCGGCAGGTGGGCGCCCGCTCCCGATCCTGGACCTGCGACGTTTTCCGCTACGTTACCTTGCGATCAGGTCGCACGTTTTCGGATCAAAGTCCCAAGCGCCGATGTCACACCAAACTACTGGGACAAAGGTAACATTAAATTTCCGTAGCGGGAGGATCAACGCGGGGCCGTCAGGGCATTTCCGAAGCCCATCTGGACAAGCGCACGGACGGGCCGGAAGCTGATCGCAGATCAGACGGAGAATGCGCATGGAACCGGTCAAGAAACTCAGCCGTTCGGTTCGGGGCCTGTCGGTGCTGGTCACCGGAGCGGCAAGCGGCATGGGGCGGGCGACCGCGCACGCCTTCGCCGATGAGGGCGCGAAGGTGGCCGTCACCGACTTCAAGGGCGACGGAGCGGAGGCCGTGGCGAAAGAGATTCGCGAGAATGGCGGTCACGCGAAGGCCTGGACGCTGGACGTGAGCGATGCCGGTGCGATCGCGCGTACGGTCGAGGCGGTGGCCGCGGAGTTCGGCGGGATCGACGCGCTGATAAACAATGCCGGCATCCCCGCCGGCCTGCCCATCGATCATGCGCGATACGACGAAGTGTGGGACCGCGCCGTGTCGGTGCTGCTGACCGCGCATCAGCGCACGATCCGCGCCTGCCTGCCGCATCTGCGCAAGTCGAAGTCTCCGCGCATCGTGAACATCGCTTCGACCGAGGCGCTCGGCGCCACCAACAGGGACAGCCCCTATGCGGCCGCGAAAGCCGGCGTCACCGGACTGACTCGCGCGCTCGCCGTCGAGCTCGGCCCGGAAGGCATTACCGTGAATTGCATTTGTCCGGGCCCGGTCCGGACGGGCATGACCGCGCCGATCCCTGAAGAAGACAAGGCGGTCTACGCCAGGCGGCGTACGGCGTTGCGCCGCTACGGCGATCCGGAGGAAGTGGCCCACATGACGCTCAGCCTCTGTTTGCCGGCAGCGTCGTTTCTCACCGGAACCGTGATACCGGTCGATGGCGGGCTGATGGCGCGAAACGCCTGAACGTTCAGGCGGCCTGGGCGCCGGACGAGCCGGTGGTGTCGGTGAGGATGGCGTAGAGCGCCTCGGGCGTCTTGGCGGCGCGCAGCTTTTCGGTGGCCGTCTGATTGCGCAGCAGGCGCGAGACGCGCGCGAGCGCCTTCAGATGGTCCGCGCCGGCGCCTTCGGGCGCCAGCAGCATGAAAACGAGATCGACCGGCTGATTGTCGACCGCGTCGTAATCGATCGGCGTCTCCAGCCGCGCGAAGACGCCGACGATTTCGCCGATGTCGGCGAGGCGGCCGTGCGGGATGGCGATGCCCTGCCCCACGCCGGTCGTGCCGAGACGCTCGCGCTCCATCAGCGTCTCGAAGATCTTGCGCTCGGGCAGACGGGTGACTTGCGCGGCGCGGGCGGCGACTTCCTGAAGCAGGTGCTTCTTACCCTGGACCTTGAGCGATGCGATGACAGCCGACGGCTTGAGAAGATCGGAAATGTTCATGGACAACCTTCGCTGTGCTGTCAGGCCGGCGTGCGCGTGCGCGCCCGTGCCTTGGCGTGATGATTCTTGAGCTTGCGCTTGTAGCGGCGCAACTGCACTTCGAGGTGCGCGAATGCCTTGTCGAACGCCCGGTGCGCGTCCTGGCCTTCTCCTTCGGACTTCAGAACCGTGCTGGAATCCAGATGCAAGGTGCAGTCCGCGCGGAAAAACGGGCCGTTGTGGGAGAATACCACATTGGCTTCGGCGCCGCCGTCGAAGTGCTTACCCACAACTTCCTCCAGACGAAACCGGACGCCCGCCGGAAGCGTCTCGCCAATCTGAATTTGCTTTCCTGAAACCCGAACTCGCATGGCCTTCTTCTACAATGGCCTGAACGCGCTTTGCGTCACAAAAGTTCCGCTTTTTCGACACGCCCCGTTCGAAGGCGCGGGTGTGTAGGCCCACCATTACGGAATGTCAACGCTTGCAATTAACGATAGGGCGCGCCAGCGGATTCTTGTATTGACTTCAAGCGCCTGCGCTCCACAGAGGACGGGATTCGCATGGCCTCGCGGTACTTGGCGACCGTACGCCGGGCGATGTTCACGCCGTCGGCGGTGAGCAGCGCGACAATCCTGTCGTCGGAGAGGATTTCGACGGGCTCCTCGTTCTGGATCAGCTCCTTGATGCGATCGCGAACGGCTTCCGCGGAATGCGCTTCCGCGCCGCCGACCGACTGGATCGAGGCGGTGAAGAAGTACTTCAATTCGAACATGCCGCGCGGCGTGGAAATGTACTTGTTCGACGTCACCCGGCTGACCGTAGACTCGTGCATCGAGATGGCGTCGGCAATGGTGCGCAAGTTGAGCGGCCTGAGATGGCGCACGCCGTAGGTGAGGAACGCGTCCTGTTGCCGGACGATCTCGGTCGCGACCTTGAGTATCGTCCGCGCGCGCTGATCCAGGCTCTTCACCAGCCAATTGGCGTTGTTGAGGCAGTCGGTCAGGTAGTTCTTGGCGTCCTTGTCGCGCGCATTCTTCGAAACCTGCGAATAGTAGCGGCTGTTGACGAGAAGTCGCGGCAGGGTGTCGGAGTTGAGTTCCACATGCCAGCCGCCGTCGGGGCCGACGCGCACAAAGACGTCCGGCACGACCGGCTGCACCGGCTCCGTGCTGAAGGCCAGCCCGGGCTTGGGCGTCAGTCCGCGGATTTCCGCGATCATGTCGCCGACGTCCTCGGCGTCCACGCCGCAAAGCTGCGACAGGGCGGCGACGTCGCGTCGCGCGACGAGGTCGAGCCGCGTCAGCAATGCGGCAATCGCGGGATCGTAGCGGTTCTGCGCTTTCAATTGCAGCGTCAGGCATTCGGCGAGATCGCGCGCTCCGACTCCGACAGGCTCGAAGCCCTGCAGCACGCGAAGGGTTTCCTCGATCGTCGCGACGTCGATCACGAGGCGTTCTGCGACTTCGGCGATGTCGGCACGCAGATACCCGGCCTCGTCGATGGAATCGATCAGCGTCAGGCAGATCAGCCGCTTGTCTGGCGGCAGCGCGGCGATCGAAAGTTGCTCGATCAGATGATCTTTGAGCGTTCCGCCGCCGGCAACAGTCGACTCGAGAAGATCCTCGTCGCCCTCGAAGGCGTTGCCCGATTTGACGTTAGACCAGTCGCTGAGCGGAGCGCTTTCCGTCGACGGCGAAGGCTGCGCCGTGTCGGCGTCGTAAAGATTCTCCTGGCCGGAATCGAGATCGGCCACCTTGGAGAAATCCTCGCGCGACAGCTCGGTGTCGAGCGCTTCGGATTTGACCTCGCCCTGCTGCTGCTCGCGCTCAGGCTCCGCGGGACCTTCGTCGCGCTCGAGCAGCGGGTTGCGTTCCAGTTCCTGCTCGCAATATTCGGCCAGCTCGACGTTCGACAGTTGCAGCAGCTTGATCGCCTGCTGCAGCTGGGGCGTCATGACAAGGCCCATGCCTTGCCGGATTTCCAGCTTCTGGCCTACCCCTGCCATGTGCGCACCGTGAACATGGCTAGAGCGAGAACCTCTCGCCCAGATAGACGCGGCGCACGTCGCGATCGACGACGATCTCTGCCGGCGTGCCTTCCTTCAGGACCAGGCCGTCGTGCAGGATGTAGGCGCGGTCGATGATGTCGAGCGCGTCGCGCACATTGTGATCGGTGATCAGGACGCCGATGCCGCGGTCCTTGAGGTGAACGACGAGATCGCGGATCTCGCCAACGGCAATAGGATCGATGCCCGCCAAAGGCTCGTCGAGAAGGATGTAGGACGGATGCGTGGCGAGGGCGCGCGCGATTTCTACGCGTCGCCGCTCTCCGCCGGAAAGGGCGATCGCGGGCGTCTGGCGGACATGCGTGACGCCGAATTCGGCGAGCAGTTCCTCCACCATCGCGTTCAGGCGGTTCGGATCGGGTTCGACGAGTTCGGCCGCGGCGCGGATATTCTGCTCGGCGGTCAGGCCGCGGAAGATCGACGCTTCCTGAGGCAGGTAGCCGATGCCGAGGCGCGCGCGGCGATACATCGGCAGGCGCGTCACATCGGTGCCGTCGACCTCGATGGTGCCGGCGTCGGCCGGGATGAGTCCGGTGATCATGTAGAAGCAGGTGGTCTTGCCGGCGCCGTTCGGGCCGAGCAGCCCGACGACTTCGCCGCGCTTTACCGAAAGACTAACGGAGCGGACGACGGGACGGCGATTGTAACTTTTGGCGATGCGCGTCACGACGAGTCCCTTGCCGCCTTCGATCACCCGCGGGCGCGTCGAAAGCTCTGCCTGTCCCCTGATTTCTCTGCCGTTTGCGCTCATGGGCAAGAACCATGCCTATTCGTGTTTAAGGAAGGATGAACCATATCATTTGCTTCCCGACTGCGGCGGAGGCGTAAACAATCCCTGAACGCGGCCGCGCGTTCCATTTGCACCGCCGCCGAGCTGTGCGATGCCGGTCACGAGATTCACCGTCAGCTGCGCGCCGCGCATCACGTTCTTCTCCTTCGTCAGAACCACGTGTCCCGACAAGGTGACGAGACGCGGCACGACGTCGTAGACGCCGCTGTCGCCGGTCGCCGTTCCCGACGCCGAATTCACCACGACATTGCCGTTGAAGAAGATCTTCTGAGGCTTGTTGTCTGCGACCAGGATGCGCACCGTGTCGGAACGCATGCGGATGTCGCCCTGGGTGATGATGACGTTGCCGGAATAGGTGCCCGTGATGCCGCCGGCGGTCGCCGGATTCTTCTCAGCGACAAAATTATCCGCCGAGACGGCGATCGGCTGGTTCGCATCGTGGTGCGACAAGAGCGAAGCGCCTGCCGGCGGCGTGGCGCCGGGCGCACTCCCGGTCGGTGCCGTCGCGGCAAAGGCCGAGCCGCAGGTCAGAAGGGCGAAAACAAGTACGGCACGCTTCATGGCTGATGAACCTCGGACGCGTTGATCGTCATCTGGACATGGCCGTGCAGCATGATCCGCTTGGTCAGCCGGTCGAGCTCAAACGAATCCGCGCGCAGCGTGCCGGTCGGCCCGTGGCCGGTCACTTCGCCCGGACCTTTGAAGAGTCCCTTTTTCAAATCGACGCTCGCCTGTCCGGTGTGCAGTTCGTAGCCGTCGTCCGAATACATGGAAATGCCGCCGCTCAGCTCCAGCGCACTCTTGTCCAGATCGACGAAGCCCCTGGCCGCGTCGGCATTCATCCAGCGGTTGTTGTCGAGCGTGACGTCCGCCTCGACCTGCCTCAGAACGACCTTGTGCGTGTTGGCGCCTTGCTGGATGGCGGCGTCGGCGGTGATGACGAAGGGATTGCCGTTCTGGTCGCTGCCCGTGAGCCGAGGTTTGAGCATGGCGAGGTCGTTCTCGATCTTGCCGATCCGCTCATAGGCGAAGGAAACCTTGTCCGTCTGGCGCGGCAGCAGGGCAAAGATGATGACGATTGCGATGAGCGCACCGGCCGCGATCGGCAGGGCCCGTTTCATCACCGTCACGAACCGCGAATAGCGCAGCGCGTTGAACGCCGTGTCGCGCGTGCGGGCGGTCCAATCGCGCCGCGCGCGCGTGCCGGGGATCGGCTCCGCCATCGCATCCGATACGGCCGGCCTGCGCGCCATTCAGGTCAGCCCCGCGCGAATGCAGTCGTAGAGATGGATGATGCCCAGCGGCTTCTTCGACTTGTCGCCGGCGTCGACCACGAACAGACGCGAGATGCCTTTTTCGTTCATCATGGCCAGCGCTTCGGCCGCGAGCAGCGAAGGCGCGACGGTCTTGGGGTTGCGGCTCATGACGTCTCGCGCGGTGCGGTCGAGCAGACTGCGCTCCATGTGGCGGCGCAAATCGCCGTCCGTGACGATGCCGACGAGCGCGCCCTTGCGGTCGACGACGCCGACCACTCCGGCGAAACCCTGACTGGCGGCGGTCATGGCGATCAGCACGTTCTTCATCGACGCGTCTTCGGCGACGAGCGGCGCATCCTTGTGCATGATGTCGCTGACGCGGATCAGCTTCTTGCCGAGCGAACCGCCGGGGTGGAAATCGCGATACTGGTCGGCGGAAAAGCCGCGGCGCTCCATCAGCGCGACCGCCAGCGCGTCGCCCAGCACGAGCATCATCGTCGTGGAGGTTGTCGGCGCCAGACCCATCGGACAAGCCTCCTGCGCCTTGGGCAGAAGCAAGACGACGTCCGAGGCCTGGAGCAGGCGCGACTCAGCGTTGTTGGCCATGCCGATGAGCGGAATCGAGAGACGCTTGGCGTACGTGATGAGGTCCGACAGTTCGGCGGTCTCGCCGGAGTTCGACAGCATCAGCAGCGCATCGGCGCGCGTGACCATGCCGAGATCGCCATGGCTCGCCTCTGCCGGGTGCAGGAACAGGGCCGGCGTCCCGGTCGAAGCCAGCGTGGCGGCGATCTTGCGGGCGATGTGTCCGGACTTGCCCATGCCGCTGACGATGACCCTGCCGCTGACCGCCAGGATCGTGTCGATGGCCCGCGAGAACTCGCCGTTGAGGGAGCTGCTCAGCGCCGCGATGGCGTCCGACGCGTGCTGCAGAACGCGGCGCGCGGCAGCGAGATCGCGGTTCCGGACCGCCGCCGGCTTGATGGCCTTGACCTTGGCAGGTGGCATGATGCCCTTTTGTAATTGTCGGCGGTGATCAAAGGCTTACCGCTCTGCGTCGGGTCGTCACCATACATGGTTTTCGAGCCACGCGAAAATCGTGCCAAATGTGGCCCAGCGGCGCCGCGGCTTCAAGTTGCTTTATTGCAGTGCGGCGAAGAGCCGGGGCCTAGGGGGTGCCGCGCTCGGCATAGGGCGCCTGGGCAAACGCCACCATCATGCCGCGCAGCCTTTCCTTGCCGCGGACGGTGAGGTCGCTGACCAGCGCGAACTGGTCCCGGCTATCGCTGGCCGTCAACTTGACCTTGTAGCGCGTCCCCCAGGGCATCTCGGCCACGCCGACGACGACGGGCGATCCCGGTTTGCGATAGGCGCTCTTTTCCGCCACGTCGGCGAGAGCCTGGCGGACCGCCTCGCCGTCATGGTCCGGCTGCAGATAAAAATTCGCAACGCATGTCAGGAAGTGGCTGCCGCGACTGGCGTTGGAAACGCGGCTCCCCCAGACTTTGGAGTGCGGGATGATCACTTCGTCATCGTCCGCGGTGACGAGGTGTACCGCGCGCATGCCGATCGTCTTCACCTCGCCATAGCTGCCGTCGATCTCGATCCAGTCGCCCGGCTGGTAGGTGTTTTCCAGGATGGTCACGACGCCGGCGGCAAGACTGCTGGCATAATCCTTGAGGGCGAAGGCAAGCGCGATGACGACCGTCGCGACCAGCGCGAAGACGTCTTCGAAGGTGGGCTCGACAAGAACCGGAACGATGATCGCGATCGCCGCGACGGCGATGAGCAGTTTCGCGATCGGGGCCAGGCGAAGGATGAGGAGCCGCCGGTGCGACGGCGCACTCTCGGCGGCCTGGCGAACGACGCGGCGGACGACTTCGATCAGGACGCGGGCGACGATCAGCACGCCAAGAACGATGACGACATGCTGCCAGGTCAGGGACCGAACTGCGACCAGCTCGCGAATGGCTTGCATCATTCCGCTCGCTCCACGTTCGGCGCGGCGCCCTAGTGGGCGAAGATGTCGACTCCGTCCCAGCCTGCCAGATCGAGCCGGGCGCGGGCCGGCAGGAAGTCGAAGCAGGCCTTGGCCAGTTCGGTACGATGTTCGCGCGCGAGCATCGTATCGAGCACGTCCTTCAGCCGGTGAAGGTAAGCGACGTCGTTGGCCGCATAGGCGAGCTGCTTTTCGGTAAGCTCCGGCGCGCCCCAGTCCGAACTTTGCTGCTCCTTCGAAAGATCGACGCCTAGCAGCTCTTTCACGAGGTCCTTGAGGCCATGCTTGTCCGTATAGGTGCGCACGAGCTTCGAGGCGATCTTGGTGCAATAGATCGGCGCCGTGGTGACCCCGAGATAGCGCTGGAACATGGCGACGTCGAAGCGCGCGAAGTGGAACAGCTTCGTCACGTCCGGATCGGTCAGCATCTTGCTGAGGTGCGGCGCCGCATAGTCGTTCGGCGCGAACTGCACCGCGTGGCACACCCCGTCGCCGGACGAGAGTTGCACGAGGCACAGCCGGTCGCGCATCGGATTGAGGCCGAGAGTCTCGCTGTCGATGGCGACGAGCGGGCCGAGATTGAGACTGGCGGGCAGATCACCCTTGTGCAGTTTGATCTTCATGCGCTTTGCTCTCCAAATCCGCGGTTACGGACCGGTACAGCCTCCAATATAAGAGCGGCACGGATATGGCCAGAATCTCCGCCGTTAGCAAGGCATAGCGCGGCCCGACCCGGTCGGCCAGCGCGCCCAGGGCGTAGACCACAAGCGCGAACAGGAGATTGCCCCCGAACCCGATCAACGACGCCATCGTCGCCCGCTGGGCGTCGGTAAATCCCTTCTGCATCAGGCTTCCTTGCGCGATCACGTTGGGTCCGAAAAGCAGCGAGGCCGCCGACGAGACGGCGGGGCTGGTCGCGTTGGGAATGGCGACCGCCCCGAGCACGAGCACTTTACTGGCGACGCTCGACCAGACGAGAACGCGCAGCTCGCCGAAGCGTCTGATCGACCGGCCCGCGGCGCGAAAGCCGAGCGCGGCGAATCCGTGCGTGAGAAAGCCGGCGATCCCGAGCGCCCAGGACGGCCACAGCAGCGCGAAGAACGCCGGATAGAACATGTGATTGGCCTCGCCGATCGCGAAACCGAGGATCGACGCGACGCTGAGATCGCGAAGCCGCGCATTGCGGGCGAAGGCGACGAAGGCGTCGGTCAGATGCGCGAACAGGTTGGTCTCGAACCGCCGGTCGTGCTGCGCCGGCTCATGGAAGAGAAACGCGACGACGAGTCCGACGACCTGCGGGATCACGGAGAGCAGAAAAAGCAGGCGCATGCCGAAACCGAGCAGCGCGACGGCCGCGAGCGCCGCCGATGTCGCCAGCGCGATCTGGAACATCGAGCTCACGCGGCCTTGATAGTCCGCATACTGATCATGCCGGTTCTCGTCTTTCAGCGTGTCGTAGAGCAGCGCCTCGTTGTTGCCGCTGAAGCACGAGAAGGCGAGACCTTCGAACGCGGCGCCGACGGCCAGCATCCGGAAGTCGCCCGCGAGCGCGTAGCAGGCGATGCTCACGATGCTCGCCAGCTGACCGGCGATGATCGTCAGCTTGCGGCCGACGCGATCCGAAACGATGCCGGTCGGCACTTCCAGCGCGGTCGACGAGATCTTCGCGATCGAGAACAGCAGCACCGCCAGCGCGTAGGAGCCGGTGACGTGGGCGAAATAGACGACCGCGATCGGCGCGTAGATCCTGAAGTCGCAGCAGAAGTTGAAGATGCCGAGCAGCGCGATGTTGCGCCGCGCGAGCGGACTCACGGGCGCACCAGCGTGAAGAGCTGCCGCGTGCCGCCTTCGGGTCCGCGCGGCTGCATTTCGCCGGCGGCGAACCCGAACCGCTCGTAGAGCCGGCGCGCGGCCCTTCCCGCCGCGATGTCCGGACCGAACGTCGTCAGCGAAATGCGGCATGGCGCCGGCGCGCGGCGCAGCGCTTCGGAAATCAGCGCCGCGCCGATCCCCCGTCCGCGCGACGATCGGCGAACGGCGAGCCAGCGGATCCAGACGTCCGGCCGTTCGCCGCCCAGGAGCAGGCCGCCCTCGACGCGCCCGCTCGCGCTGCGCACGCACAGCGCCTGTGCCTCGTCCATCTTGGTCCGGAGCGTGATCTCGAACATCGGCATCGGGCCGAACAGAGGTTCGACCGCCCGGACGATCTCCAGCCAGGAGGGTATGTCAGCGGGCGCGGCGAGGACGACTTTGTACTCCATGCGCACGAAGTGACGCGCAAGCGCCGGGCGCGTCAACGGCTCAGCGGTCTTCGCCGGTCACCGGAGTCCAGCTCGGCGGGTCGCTGGCCGGAAAGCTTTCGTCGGAGGTCTCGTCGACGATGTCGCGTCCGGCCGGGCGCTTTTTCCGCGCCGGCTTTTTCCTGGCGCCACGCCGCGTTGCGGTTTTCACCGTCTTGCGCTTCGGCACGGGCTTGCGTCTGGCCGCCATCGATCCTGCTCCGCTGCGGTTGGCCGAGCATGACTCAAGACGGTGGAACAGGCCACCCGCGGGACCGGAGGAACAGACGGGGATTTTCGCCGGAAACTGGTGCCCAGAAGAGGACTCGAACCTCCACGCCTTGCAGCGCTAGTACCTGAAACTAGTGCGTCTACCAATTCCGCCATCTGGGCCGATGGGCGGCGATGTTTAGTGGCGCTTGGCCGGGGTGTCAACGAAGAGCCGGTACGGCACTTTTCTGATAGGCTCCCGCGCAGCCGGAGATTCCCGGCCGGTCGCACGCCGCGGCGCCGCGCCGGCCGAGCGGATCCGCCGTCGCGAGGCACTGAAAGGGTCGTCCAGCATGCTCGTCACAACCACCGAAAACGTTCCGGGCCAACGGCGCAAACAGACTCTGGGCCAAGTCTTCGGCGTCGTCGTCCGCTCGCGCGGGCTGGGCGGCAACATCATGGCGGGACTGCGCTCGATCGTGGGCGGCGAAATCCACGAATACACCCAGCTGCTCGAAGAGACGCGGCGTCAGGCGATCGACCGCATGGTCAAGAACGCGACCGTGATGGGCGCCAACGCCGTCGTCATGATGCGCTTCGACTCCTCCGAGATCGGCCAGACCATGAGCGAGATCGTCGCCTACGGCACCGCCGTGATCCTCGAGCCCGAAAGTTGAGCGTGCTGCGCGCCGTCCTGATCGCCGTCGGCGTCGTCGCCCTGCTCTGCGGCCTGATCGCGCTGGCGACCGGCGCGTTTCCGCCGGCGGCCATATTCGGCGTGTGGGGCGTACTGCTGGTGATCGGGACGGTGTTCGAACGCGTCACCTACAAACCGACCCATGCGGAGGCGCCCGGGGCGGGATGGGTTCGCACCGGCGAGCGTTTCGTCGACGATTCCAGCGGTCGCAACATTACCGTCTATATCGAGCCAAAGTCCGGCGAGCGGCGCTATGTTTTCGAATAGCGGCGAATTGCGGCCTTTTCCTCTTGCGCGGCCTTGGGTATGTAGCCGGTCATGAGCAATCCCCTGATCACGGTTTTCGGCGGCACCGGATTTCTCGGCCGCCACACGGTTCGGGCGCTGGCGCGCGCCGGCTTCCGCGTCCGCGTCGCTGTCCGTTATCCCAATGCCGGCTTCTTCCTTCCGCCGATGGGCAATGTCGGCCAGATCGCTCTCGTGAAGTGCAATGTCCGCGAGGCCGACCAGGTCGCCGCCGTCGTCCAAGGATCGCACGCCGTCGTGAACCTCACGGGCATTCTCTACCAGCGCGGCGAGCAGAGCTTCGAGGCCGTGCATGTGGAAGCGGCGGAAGCGATCGCCAAGGCCGCGCACGATGTCGGCGTCGCCGCACTCGTCCACGTCTCCTCCATCGGCGCCGACAAGGATGCCGAGAGCGGTTACGCCGCGAGCAAGGGCGAAGGCGAGCAACGTGTGCGCGCCGCATTCCCCGACGCGACCATCCTGCGACCGTCGCTCGTGTTCGGGCCCGAAGACAAGTTCTTCAACCGGTTCGCGTCGCTGGCGCGGATATTGCCCTTCCTGCCACTCATCGGCGGCGGCCACACTAAGTTCCAGCCGGTCTTCGTCGGCGACGTGGCGTCGGCGATCGTTCGCGCGATCGACGATCCTGCCGCGCGCGCCAGGACGTTCGAGCTCGGCGGTCCCACGGTCTACAGCTCCAAGGAGCTGATGCAGCTCATCCTGCGCGAGACGTGCCGCACGCGCTTCCTGGTGCCCGTGCCGTTCTTTCTGGCGTCGAAAAAGGCGTTCTTCCTGCAGTTCCTGCCCAACCCGTTGCTCACGCCCGACCAGGTAACGCTGTTGCGGTCGGACAATGTCGTCACGTCGGAAAATAATTTGGCCAGCCTTGGCATCGTTCCGACGTCGGTGGAAGCCGAAGTGCCCGCCTATCTCTGGCGTTTCCGTCCCAAGGGCCAGTATGACGAGCTGGTGCGCGACAAGGCTATCGAAGCAGCAGCACCGCGATAATTCCGAGACCCGCCGCGATCCGATACCAGCCGAATGGCTTCAACCCGTAGCGGCCGATGAACGCGATGAACGTCCGCACCACCACCAGGGCGACGAAGAACGAGACGACGAAGCCGATCGCGATGTCGAGGCCGGCATCGAGATTCAGAACCTGCCGGTTCTTCCACAGGTCGAAGACGGTGGCGCCGAACATCGTCGGCACGGCCAGGTAAAAGGTGAACAGCGCGCCGGCCTTGCGGTCGACGCCGATCAGCTCGCCGCCGAGAATCGTCGCGCCGGAGCGCGAAACGCCCGGGATGATGGCGAGAACCTGGAACATGCCGATCCAGAACGCCTTCGCGAGCGGCAGCCTGTCGCCGTCGAGATCGCGCGGCGGCGGCGCCAGGCGCTCGAATATCAGGATGAGTATGCCGCCCAGAATGAGCGTGGTGGCGATGACCTTGGGGGCGACTTCGGGGGCGAAGAGAACGTTCTTGATGAAGCCGTGCAGCGCGGCACCGAAGACGGCCGCCGGCAGGAACGCAACGAGCACGCCGAGCGCAAACTTTTGCGAATCGCGCGAGCTGCCAAGCGTGATCAGCACATCCCAAAATCGACGCCAGTAAACGGCCACAACCGAAAGGATGGCCCCGAACTGTATGACGATCGGGAACACATCCCCGGGCGGAGTAAACCCTAACATATCCTGA
>Ga0335070_10003957_pt1 | contig 17260 bp, 13 predicted proteins | sample Lox_Sample_13_FD_206722 | JGI IMG/M metagenome (GOLD analysis project Ga0335070, IMG submission 206722) | Soil microbial communities from Loxahatchee National Wildlife Refuge, Florida, United States - Lox_Sample_1.3 | ecosystem: Environmental > Terrestrial > Soil > Wetlands | place: USA...
AACGCGTTTCGCTCCCTACCGATTGGAGTCACCATCATTTGATTTTTACGCAGCCGCGCACGGAGGCGGAGCTGGCGCGCGTGAGCCGGGATCCGCGGTATTGGCAGCAGCTGTATCGGCGGCAGGCACGGGTGTTGCCCGTCATGAATGCGGACCAGTCAGGATTGATCGAGACCGAACTAAGAAGAGCCGGAAAGCATCTGCAGCGAGATTGGGCGGTGGATTTGGGGAGCGGGGCTTCGGCTGGTGCGGCCAACTATCCGGCGAAGTTCTCGTTTGACATCACCAAGGCCGATTGTACGAACGACTTTGTGATTTTCAGCACGGGGCTGCAGGGCTCAGGGACGCAGGCCGCCATTGCGGCGTTTAACAACCTGTACACAGGGTGCACTGGAACTGTTCCAAACACGTATTGGGCGTATGACACTACACAACCCGGGCTCCCCCCCACACCTGGAACTATTAAAACATCGCCTGTCACATCACTCGATGGGACTCAGGTGGCCTTTACGCAAACCGATGGATCCGGACACGGCTTTGTGGTCCTGCTCAAGTGGAAAGCAAACAACGGCAGCATCGGAACGCCGATTCCCCCGAATTTCGTGGGTGCGACGTCCTACGCAACCTGTACTGCCCCTTGCATGGCGCAGTTCGACCTGAGGACAAGAAGCAATGTGCAGACAGACGACACAACTTCCTCTGTCTATTACGACTATTCAGGTGATGTTGCGTGGGTCGGGGACAGCCTAGGGTACCTGCATAAGTTTCACCCTTTCTTTTCGGGCGTTCCGGCGGAGATCAAGGATACGACATGGCCCTTGCAGGTGAATTCGAGCCCTTTGCCTGCGACGAATCCCGTATTCGATAGTGTTTCGAACAAAGTTTTCTTAGGCGATGCCGGAGGCTTCCTTTATTCCGTAGATGCAACTTCGGGTAGCTTGTTGCAATCGGGGCAGTTGGATTTCGGCACCGGATTACGGGAAGGACCAGTAGTCGATTCGAAAAATCAGTTCGTATACGCCTTCTCTTCGAGTGATGGAACCAACAATATCTGCACACCAGCGGGAGTCGCATGCTCGGCCGTCTATCAGTTGAGCACTGGCTTTGGCGCGGGGGCTACAGGTACTAAGGCCATGGTGGGGAATAGCGTGGTCTACCCAGGAGGCACTCCCAACCCGATGTATTACGGCGGATTCGACAGTGCCTATTACAACTCCACCAACGGCACCGGGAATCTTTATGTATGCGGCAACACGGGCTCGGCGGCCACGCTCTATCAGATCCCGGTCACCGCGGGGGCTTTTCCATTGACTGGGCTGGGGCTGTCCATTTCGCGGCTTACCAGTACAGCCACCTCAACCGCGCCGTGCTCTGGAGTTACAGATATTCCCAATCCAAATACAACCGGCGGTGCGTCGGAACGGCTTTTCGTCAGCGTCCGGAGTGATGGCCGGCCTGCGAATTGCGGTACGGGTGTGGGCTGCGTGATGAATTTCGTCGACACTCCCTGGCTACCTTCGACGGCATATGCCGTGGGCCAGCAGGTGTTGAGTTCCGCTCTGCACATCGAAACAGTGATCACCGCTGGAACTTCAGGAGCCTCTGCACCGACTTGGACTCTGGCTGCCGGAGGACAGGTCACCGACGGCAGCGTGGTGTGGATCGACGGGGGGGTGCTTCGGGCTTTTACGTTAGCGGGCTGGGTAGGGACTCACGCCTATGCCTCTAACAGTGCCCGGATTCTTGATCCAAATGGAAACGTTGAAGTTTCAACCACCCCAGGTACGTCCGGTGGCGCTCCGCCAGCGTGGCCGACCACTCCTGGAGCTACAGTGCTCGACGGCAGTGTGACATGGACGAATGCCGGTCCCGTTGCCAATCTTGCGATGGCCTCTGCGGGCGGATCGAGCGGGATAATTGAAGACAACGTGGTCAACTCAAGCACGCTGGGCACATCTCAGATATACTTCACAACTCTGGCCGATCAAACGTGCGGCACGAGTGGCACGGGAGGCTGCGCCGTACAAGCAGCGCAACCGAATTTACAATAACTAGAAGATCGGCAACAGACCGACAGACAGGTTCTTCCTATGGCTATGAACGACAGTTCCCCGGATCAAGGAATTACGCAAGTGGAAAAGAAACCGTACGAGAAGCCAAGCTTTCGATACGAGCAGGTATTCGTGACGACTGCGCTTTCTTGCGGGAAGGTCAGCAACGTCAACACCAACTGCATTGGGCACCAGAGCGCATCATGACCCAGGCATCGCCCATCTTTGACGATGCGCATCTGCTGAAGTGCGAAATGGCCGGGGAAGTGCTTCGCGAGAACGGGACTTTGCGCTTGCAGGCGACCGGTTGGAGTATGCTGCCGGCGGTCCTGCCCGGTGACACGCTTGTGATCGATCACGTCGCTCCCGAGAGGGTTTGCCAGGGTGACATCGTTCTGTTTCAACGGGATCGGCGGCTCTTTGCTCATCGCGTCACTGGCCGGGACGCAAACCGGAAAATCGCAACGCGGGGCGATTCCATGCCTCAGGCCGATGCTCCGCTGCAGGATGGCGAATTGCTGGGAAGGATTACCTTTCTCGTACGGAACGGGAGACTGATCGTTCCCAAGACCAAGCCGAGCGCTTCCGCGCGCCTGGTCGCGAAACTGGTTCGTCGATCAACGATGGCTGCACGTGTGGTTGTGGGGATACACGGTATTCGTCAGGGTGCCCAAGCTTCGAGAGTCGTTTCTTGCCAGAGCTAACTACTGAAGTCGACCGCCTCAGCCTCGTCATTGAAATCGGGGGGATGCCTGTCCGGGTAAATACCACCGATCCCGACTTTCTTGCACTCCTCGAAGCGCGATATTCAGGATTTATCAGCGAATCAAAATCGGCCGAGATCGAATTTGAAATCGAACTGGCACACCCCAATCCGAACACCGACGATGCTCCCGTCGAAGTCATGCAGCGGAACGGCTTGTGGAGGCTGACGCGCGGCGACTTTCGGGCGGAATGGAAACCGGATGCGCGCACGGGATGGATTCGGCAGACGGCGAATCCGTACTCAATCGATGCGGTGCTGCGAATTGTGCACACCTTGGTGCTGGCGCGGCAGGGCGGATTCCTGATGCATTCGGCAAGCGCGATTCGCAATGACAAAGCGTTCCTGTTTGCCGGGGTTTCTGGAGCCGGAAAAACGACGATCTCGCGGCTGGCGCCCCGCGATACCACGCTCCTCACCGACGAAATTTCGTACGTTCGGAAACAGGGCTCGGGCTATATTGCCTACGGCACGCCGTTTACCGGAGAATTAGCCAAACTGGGCGAGAATGTCTCGGCCCCGATCTCGGCTCTATACCTGCTGGCTCAGGGTCAAGAGAATCACATCGATCCGATTTCGCCGGCCGAGGCCGCGCGCGGTGTGTTAGCCAATATGCTGTTTTTCGCCAAGGATGAAGACTTGGTGCAGTCGGTGTTTCGTTCGGCGTTCGAGTTTGCGAGCCGGGTACCGGTGTCGCAGCTTACGTTTTTACCTGATGCGAGGGTTTGGGAGTTGATTGGATGAGCAGGCTTTTTCTGGCAAGGAATCCACGGGTGGCAGCGCGCGTCCTAGATGGGGAAATGATGATCATGTCGGGCAAAGACTCGACTCTGTTCACGCTGAACAAGACGGCGACCATCCTGTGGCAATCGGCGGATGGGACGACGCCTCTCGACGAGATCGTCGAAAAGCGTATTTGCGCCGAATTCGAGGTTGGCAGCGACGAAGCTCTCAAAGATGCTGAAACTCTCGCTCGCGAGTTGGCGGGGCACGAGATCTTGCAGATCTCGGAACAACCCATCCAACAGGTTGCCAAGATCGTGGAGACGCGATGATCGGATTGCTGGAGGAAATGACCGAGAAGGCGCTGAAGCGGAATATTCCGCTCAGTGTGCAACTCGATCTCACCTACCGCTGCAATGAGCGGTGCGTGCATTGCTATCTCGATCACAACGACCACGGCGAGATGACGACAGCGGAGATCAAGCATCTGCTGAAAGACATGGCAGAGGCCGGCGTCTTCATTCTGACCCTGAGTGGTGGCGAAATTTTCCTGCGCAAGGACTTCTTCGAAATTCTGGAATATGCCCGTCGCGAATTGTTCTTCTGCGTGAAGCTCAAGACGAATGCGATTCTGATCAAGGAACAGGAAGCCGCGCGGATTCGCGATATTGGCGTCGAGTCGATTCAGATCAGCATCTATTCGCATCGCCCCGAGATTCATGATGCGATCACCCTTGTCCCGGGATCTTTGAAGCGCTCAATCGATGCAGTGCGATTCTTGAAATCGCAAGGCCTGCGGGTGATTCTTGCCAACGTTTTGATGGTGCAGAACGCGCAGGACTATCGCGGTGTTCGTGCCCTCGCCGACGAGCTCGGCGTGGAGTGCACGCTCGACCCAACCATCACGCCGATGATGGACGGCGATCGTGGTGTGCTGAGTCTCAACGTCGACCGTGGATCGCTAAAGGACGTCTTCCGCGACAAGGGCCTGGTGGGCGATGTGGACGAGTTTTGTGCGATCGCCGCACCCGCTGACGAAAGTGTACTGTCTTCCCTTCCCTGCAGCGCCGGTCACACGACCTGCTATGTTTCTCCGTACGGCGACGTTTTTCCCTGCGTGCAATTCCCGCTTCCCACCGGCAATGTGCGCAAAGAGCGGTTCATCGACATCTGGCGATATTCCGATCGCATGAATGATGTGCGTTCGATCCGCCTCAAGGACCTGACAACCTGCACCTCTTGCACGCACGTGTCGGCTTGCACGCGCTGTCCGGGCCTGGCCTACATGGAAGGCAATATGCGCGGCCCGTCCTCTCTAGATTGCGAGAAGTCGTTCGCCAAGACCGGGATTGAATCTGCCAACATGCTCGCCAAAAAACAGGCACGGCTGAACCTGGTTCAGATTCAGGGGATGCCGGCCGCATCGATCGCGATCGCCTGAGCTGATTTTCCTTTAAACTCTTTGCTGAATCATGACCTCGGCGAGCCCTACCTCCGAGTGGTCGTTGTTGCTTTGTGCCTGTTCTGTCGCCCCTGCTGAGCAGCGGACGCAGCGCATCCGGAATCTGCTGCAGACACCGATTGATTGGAAACTTCTCTTCGAATTGGCCGATCGTCACGGCGCTCAACCTCTCTTGTGCACGGCCCTTGCAGAGTTCCCCGACTCGGTTCCCTTGGCGGCAATGAATGCCATCCAGCAGGCGCAGCATCAGAATCTGTTGAAGTCGATGTTGTTATCTCGGGAGTTGATTCGGATCGTCGAGAGCCTCGCCGGAGAAGGTCTCACCGTGATGCCCTACAAAGGCCCGACGCTGGCGGAGGCCGTCTACGGAGATATCGCCCTGCGCAAGTCAGGCGACATTGATTTGCTGATTCGCGCGGAAGAATTTTCGAGAGTCAAGCAGGTGGTCGCGCGACTTGGATACAAACCGAACGTCAACTTCACGCCTGCGGAAGAGCGCGCCTATCTGCGTTCGGGATACGAATGCGCCTTCGACGGTCCGGGCGGGCCAAATCTGCTCGAAGTGCAGTGGGCGATTGAGCCACGATTTTATTCCATCGATATCGAGATGAACGCACTGTTTGAGCGTGGCATCACCGTCCCGGTCGCGGGTCATCCGATGAAAACCCTGTCGTACGAGGATCTCATTCTGGTGTTGTCGGTACATGCGGCCAAACATGTCTGGGGACGTCTTATCTGGCTCTCCGACATCGCACGCTTGATTGTCCGCCACGACTTGAATTGGATGTGGATTGGGTCGCAGGCGAAGAAACTGGGAATTGTGCGCATTGTGCGCATTACTCTGACGCTAGCCCAGCAGCTTCTGGACGCTCCCCTTCCGGCTGCGGCCGAAGGCAGCTTCGCTGAGGATCCCGAATCGTTTCGCCTGGCAGAGCAACTGAAGACGGAACTGGTGACGAGGCCGGAACAGAGCACGGAGTCTACTTCCTACTTCCGGCTCATGCTGCAGTTGCGGGAAAGACGGGCCGATCAGATTCGTATTCTGCGACGATTCGTGTTCACTCCTGGACCCGGCGAATGGAACACGGTCCGATTGCCGGAGCTGCTATTCCCCCTGTATCGCTGTGTGCGATTGTGGCGGCTGGCCACTCGTGCCGCCCACGCGTAGATCAAACGGCCGCTTGCTCGCGCTTCCAATCTCGCAGATATAGAAGAAACATCGTAGCGCTTCCGACTAGCGGAACGGCGAGTCCGGCTTTCAGAGTACCGAATCGCGTGGCAAAGACACCGGACATCCACGGAAGCAATCCGCCGCCGACATTCGAGAGGGTGAACATCAGTGATCCGACGCGCGAGGAAGAAGCGCCAAACTCGCGTGACAATAGCGCGATGGTAATTGGATAAACTGCCGCCAGCCCGAACCCGGCGACACAGGCACTGACCAGAACTCCCGGCAGCGCGCGAGACAGTAACAAGATTCCAGTTCCCAGGCACGCCATCAACAGTCCCACCCGCACGAGCCGCACATCATCGAAGGCGCGTAACAGCAACGGCGCAATCCAGCGCCCCAGCATCAGTGAAGCGTAGAAGAACGCTGGCGTCATCAACGACATCGCCGGACTCATGTTGCCCAAGCTCTTCGAGAAACTGGCCACCCATCCGCCAAAAGCGTTTTCTGTGCCTACATAGATGAGGAACAACGCAGCCAACGCCGGCAATGCTTTGTGCGTCCAATCGATCTGAAACGCTGCCCAGATCGAACCCTGCTGCGCCACGACCGGTTCGACGATCGACGAAGGCATGGCGGCAATCCACAGCGCAACCAGGACCATGAACCCAGCCGTGAAGCCGAGAAAGACCGGCATGTGATGCGTCTTGGCGGCAACGGCAACCAGAAACGGACAGGCGACTGCGCCCAAGCTCCAGCAAAAGTTGAGAATGCTGAGGACTGCGCTGCGGCGTCCGGGGTTCACTTCGGCCGCTAACAAATTGGCTGCGGGTACGGCGATGCCCAAGCCGGCCCCATAAGCGGCGATGCACACGATGCCAAGTTCCTTCGGCCCGGACAGTAGAAATGCGACCCCGATGCCGGAGAGAAGCATCCCCGCCTTCATGGCGAAACGGTATCCCCACTTCGTAACTACGAGCCCGGAAAGAAATACCGCACACGTCGATCCGGTGTATTGGGCAGGAAACAGCGCTCCGGCCTCGGCGTAATTTAAATTCCAGCGCGCCGACAGCGTCGGCAACATGGGGCCCAGCAGCACCGTTGCGATGCCAATGGGAATGAACGATATGTACGCGGCGAGGGTTAGGGCTTTGGCAGACGAATCCGATCGCACGGTGGTGGCAGGCATGGCATGACGCCGCAGAACGCAATCGCGCTCTGACGAGTGCTACGCCTGCATGCTATCAGGAGCCAGAGGCCTTGGCAGTTGATTCTCGAATCACCAGTTCCGGCTCAATCGCGATTTCGGAGGGATATTCCTTCTCGCCCTCGATGCGGTCCAACAGGCTCTGTGCTGCAACCTCGCCCATTCGGCTCAGCGGCTGACGGACGGTGGTCAACGACGGAGTGTAGAAGGCGGCTCCGGGAATATCGTCAAAACCCATGACGGAAACATCTTCTGGGACGCGCAGGCCGTGCTCTTTCAGAGCCCGAATCGCACCAATCGCCGAGATGTCGTTGTAGGCAAAGAGCGCCGTGAATGGCTTCTTTCTCGCCAATAACTCTTTGACGTAGGGATAGCCAAGCATCGGCGTTGGGTCATCGGAGTCGATTTGTACGGTGAGTTCCGGGTCGATAGTCACGCCAATCTGCGCGGCCACCTGACAGATGGCGTCCCACCGCTCTTTGGAGTCCGAACTGATTGGACTGCCCCTCATAAACGCAATGCGCTCGTGCGACAGGCTCTTCAGATGAGTCAACGCAAGAACAGCGGCCTTATGGTGATCGAGGATGATGTTGGTAACACCCTTTACTTTTTTATGCCCAGCCACCGCGACCGTCGGTAGATTCGGCGTCTCCATCACCGTGGTATCCACCGTGATGATCCCCTCAACCCCACGCTCCGAGAGGATGTGGGAATACTGGTTGAGCAATTCGGGATCGTGCCGGTGCGCGACGGTTAGGAAAAAGTAGTCATGCTTGCGCAGATATAACTCAATTCCGCTGACCACGGCAGAGCCGTAGGAATCGCCGATTTCCTCTGCAATCACGCCGATGGTATAGGTGCGCTTGTTGCGGAGCGTGCGAGCAAAAAAATTCGGCCGGTAGTTGAGTTCCTTGGCCGCGGCGCGGATTCGATTCTTGGTTTCTTGCGGAATCGAACGGGCGGAAGGCGAATCGTTAAGAACCGCGGAAACCGTGCCGGGAGTGAGCCCAAGATGTTGCGCAACCGCTTTTAGAGTGATGGCTCCCGATTTAAGGGCAGACTTCTTATTTTGACCCATGATTCGTTCTGATAAGTGCTCAGTCACTTCTCTCATGCCACAAATCGTAATGCTCTGCAAACGACCTGTCAGTGATGGCTCTCACAAAGGCCGCACTACACAACGAAGTCGTCACGCATAGCGTTCACTGTTCGGTTTCGATCCGCTCAGTGCGAAATAGACAATGTACAGATAACAGATAACCGGCAAGAAAAATGCGTGATGGATGCCGATGCGATCGGCGATCCAGCCCTGGGCAACGGGGATGATCGCGCCGCCGACGATCGCCATGATCATGATGCCCGATCCATCGCCGGTGAGAGGACCCAACTCAGCCACGCCCAGCGTGAAGATGCTAGGGAACATGATCGAGTTGAAGAAGCCAACCAGGATGATGCTCCACATGGCCACATGTCCGTTGCTCAACATCGAAACCGCCACGAGAATACTGGTCGCCAGTCCACAGACACCAAGCAAGAGTCCTGTCTTCGCGGTGGCCTTGCCTCCGTTCAAGATGGCAACGAGGGCGATCGTAACAGCAGCAACGGCTACCAAGGCGAACAGCGGGCGCCCTGCGACCACGAGCCACGCGAGCCACGTTAGATTCGGCACTCCCGGTTGATATCCTGCCGGCATTTGTCTTTCGATGGGGTAGGAGAGAAGAATCAGGCCGACACTGATTGCGGTCACCAAAGCCATATACTTTGCCTTGGCACCTCCCAAAAAGTTCGATCCAAGGAATCTTCCTAACATTGCGCCGCCCCAGTAGAAAGCGACGTAGCTGGCGGCAACTTTCTCAGTCAGACCACCAATCTCGTGCTGACTGAAATAGTTCACTAGAAAACTTCCGATTGAAACTTCGGCACCCACGTACACGAAAATGGCAATCGCACCGAAAATTAGATTGGGGTGTTTCCAAATGGAGTCGTTAACTTTCTCCCCAAGTTGGTGCTGAGCGTGTTCGATCTTTGGGAGTTTGAAACTGCCGATCGCTACCGCCAGAATCACCAGCGCGATGCCAAGACCGACGTAGGGAGTCTTAACGGTTGCCGCTTCGTGCAGGCGATAGGCTTGTAACGCGTCTGGAGCCAAAGCCCGGATTTCTGCGATCGTTTTCGGGGCCGCGCTCAAAATCAGCAGACTCCCAAAAAAGGGCGCCAGAAATGTTCCCAGTGAATTAAATGCCTGTGTGAGGTTCAAACGGCTGGAGGCCGTCTGGGGTTTGCCCAGTACTGTGACGTAAGGATTCGCCGCGACCTGAAGGCAAGTAATCCCGGCCGCAAGGACGATCAGGGCGCCAAGAAACAGCGGAAATGACGGAACGCTGGCGGCGGGCACAAACAGGAATGCTCCCAAACCCATGGTCAGAAGTCCCACCACCATGGACTTCTGATAACCGATCGCGTCGATGATCTTGGCCGAAGGAATCGAGAAAATGAAATAAGCGCCAAAGAATGCGAATTGAATCAACATGACCTGCGCATAGCCGAGGTCGAAAATCGACTTCAGATGGGGTACCAGGATGTCGTTGAGGCAGGTAAGAAATCCCCACATAAAGAACAGCGTGGTCACGGTTGCCAGCGGGGCGCCGTAGGATTGGCCGGTATCGGGTGCGGAGCTCGTGGTGGAACTATTGGGGGTTGCAATCGCCATGGATTCTACCCACCCTCCGTTGTGCGAACAAGGAACGCGGCAATCATAGCATCGTCAAGCCTTTATTTTGTGGCTTTTTCACAAGGGAAGTCGAGGAATTACGGCTAAAAAATCGATTCTCTTTCTCTTTCGGGAAACGGCGCTTTCTGGACACACTTCGTCCAATTCCGGCAAGAGGCTACTTCTGGGCCACAGTCTGTTGCTCGGTCAGCTGCTGGCCAAGGAACTCGAGGTATTCCTGCATCCCCTGACCTGTTTTTGCAGAAAGACGAAAGGTCTTCATACCTGGACGAACGGACTGAATACTCTGGTGGGCGGCTTCCCAGTTAAATTCGACGGCCTCTGACAACTCATTCTTTGTGACCACCGCAACGTCGGCGCTGTTGAAGATAGTCGGGTACTTGAGAGGCTTGTCCTCACCTTCAGTCACTGACATCAGAACCAGCCGCAAGTTCTCCCCGAGATCGTAGGACGACGGACAGACCAGATTCCCCACATTCTCGATAAAGAGGAAATCTAACTCGTTCAGGTTCCAATCTTGCAGGGCCTTCTCGACCATTGCGGCTTCGAGATGGCAAACGGTGCCCGTGGTGATCTGTCGGACGGGAGCATTGCTGCGGGCCAGTCGAAGTGCATCGTTCTCCGTGGCAAGATCTCCCACCAGCGCCGCCACGCGATAGCGCGGCTGCAGCATCGAAAGCGTCTTTTCCAGAAACATCGTCTTGCCCGAACCGGGGCTCGACACCAGACTCACCACGAATACCCCAGCGGATCGAAACCGGTCGCGCAGGGCTCGCGCAATCACGTCGTTTTGTTTGAGAACATTCCGTCGAACTTCGACCAGACGTGGCTCACTCATGGCCTCATCCTCTCTGGCGTTCAGTCGTCCACTTCGAGCGCGAAAACTTCAAGTTCCTTACCTTGCCGGACATCCATGGTCGGAGTGCTGCACTCCGGACAAACAAAGGATTGCACCGAGACGAGAGCCCGATCCTGCTGGCAATGTGGACAGAACACCACGACCGGGACATCCTCAACGATCAGGCGAGATCCCGCAAGAGCCGTGTCCTGGCAGGCAACTTCGTAGGAAAACAGCAGCGCGTCCTTCACCACTCCCGAGAGCGCACCGAGTCGCAGGTGGACGGCGCTCACGTGCAGGTTCCGGCGCTTGGCCTCGTCCAGTGCGGCATCTACGATACCCATCGCGATCGACAATTCATGCATGCTGTCGCAGTGAGTATTCTATACCCCTCCCGGACCGTCGATTTTCGAGCGGTGGCGCTACTTGGCGAGCTGCGCGATCAACACGCCATAAGGTTCCAGCGTTACAACGTCGCCTCTTGTCGAGGATTTCGAGGTCGAGAGCAAGTTCTTGCTGGAAGAAAACCCATGCTGGCTCATGCCAAAATTGATCTTCTGCTCTGCGCCTGACATGTTAAGCGCCACCAGTACAACCTGATCCTTGTAAGAACGCAGGTAGGAAAGCACGTTCTGGTCATTCTCGTTGAGCGGGACGTAGTCTCCATCGAGCAGTGCTTTGTTCGTATGCCGTAGCTTGAGTAGCTTTTTGTAGAAGGAAAGCACGGAGTTTGGGTCTTTTGATTCGTCAGCGACGTTGTGTGTTTTGTAGGTGGGCGGCACGGGAAGCCATGGCGTGGCCTGCGAGAAACCGCCGTTCGCGTTTTCGTCCCATTGCATGGGAGTGCGCTCGCCATCGCGTCCCTTTTCTTTCGGCCATCCCCTTTGGCCAATCGGGTCTTTCACATCTTCTTTGCGAGCGGGAGGCGTGGTCTTCATTCCGATCTCTTCGCCGTAATACAGGATCGGCGTGCCGCGCAGAGTCAGATACAGGCCGGCCATCAGTTTCGCGATTTCGTCGTTATGTTGCCCGTCGCCGTAGCGATCGTACGAACGCACCATGTCGTGGTTGCTGATGACGAAAGTTGGCCATCCGGAAGCTCCATTCACCGCAGCAATCTGTTTGCGAAATTCCATGGGAGAAAGCTTGTCCACCTTGGTGAACAAGAAGTCCATGGGCAGCTGAAGTTCATTATTGCCTTCGCCGTAATACTTGTTCAGCTCGGCAATATCGCTGGTCCAGGTCTCTCCAATAAGAACCCCGTTGAATTCGTCAGTCACCTTTCGCAGGCCGCGCAGCGCATCGTGCACTTCCGGCAACTTCTTGTTGTAGATTTCCTGCTCGATCGGATCTCCGTACGCGTTCTTGCCCGGAAGAACAGGATTGTCTTTCAGATTCGGATCTTCAAAAAGAGTGTCTACAGCGTCTAAGCGAAATCCGGAAACGCCGCGCTTGTACCACCACCGGGTGACATCGAACATCGCGTCTTTGACGGCCGGATTGCGCCAGTTGAGATCGGGCTGCTCGACGTAGAAATAGTGGTAGTAATACTGGTTCGTTACCGGATCGAGCTTCCATGCCGAACCGCCAAACGTAGAGGTCCAGTTGTTCGGCGGCTGGTTGGGAGCCTTGCCATCGCGCCAGATGTACCAGTCGCGATGCTGGGCCGTCTTCGAAGACTTGGAGTCGAGGAACCACGGGTGCTTATCGGAGGTGTGGTTCACCACAAAGTCGAGAATGATACGAATGCCACGTTTTTTCGCTTCATCGGACAACGTATCGAAATCTGCGAGCGAGCCATACATCGGATCGATGTTCTCGTAGTCGGAGACGTCATAGCCGAAATCGACCTGGGGAGACGGAAAGCAGGGCGAAATCCAAATCGCGTCAACACCTAGTTCTTTCAAGTAATCGAGCTTCGACGTAATTCCCTTCAGATCTCCGATACCGTCGTTGTTGCTGTCCGAGAAACTTCGCGGATAGATCTCATAGAACACGGCATGCTGCCACCACTGATGCCCTTCTGCGTCCACGGGGCGAGAGTCTTTTTGAGCAGCACATACAGACACGAATACCGATACGAGCACGCAAACCAGCAACCGCGAGTGTTTCCGCTCCATGAACATGACTCCACTCTTGAGGCCCCATACATAGAGAGCCCCGAAAACATCTTAGTGCACCGAGTGTAGCGCTTTTCGAGGCCGAGTTTACAAGTGGAATCGTCTACATTCGCGGGAAGCGGATAACAACCCGTTGCCCGACATAACCGCCGGCGGGATTGTTCGGCATTTGGATTTCGAGTTTTCCGGCTTTGGCGAGAGACGCGCCGTCGACTGAGGACACTTGCGAAGGATTCCAGACGCCCATTTCGTAGCGGCCGCCGGCAAGACCGGAGGTCGTCAAGATCAGTTCCGTTTTCATGGCATTCCAGGACTGCGAGAGTACGCGGATATCGCGGCTGGCGCTTCCAAGTTCCGGCAGGGTGTTCGAGATCGCCAGGCCGAAATCGTTTTTCACGCGGATGCTCAGCTCGTTCTTTCCCTCGTGCGCAGGAAATCTTACATAGACGTGCTGATCGTTCTGGTTAGGTTGCAATTTGAATGGCGTGGGATGGCCATTGAGTTCGACAGCCACAATCTGCGTTCGCAGGCTGAATCCGGGAGAAAATTCGACCCAGCAATCTGCCGAGCCGGACCGGATTACATCGACGCCAATCCTGTCTGCAGTCTTGTGATATTGGAAGTCGACTTTGTCGTCCCCAACCTTCACGTTGCGGATGGCAAATGTTGTCCAGTCGGCGGGTACGTGCGGCGCGAACGTGATCTGGTGCTTCCCGGCATCGGCGAGCAGCCCGAACATGCCGCGGAGAATGGGGCTCACGACCATCGCCGACGACCATATCTGGTGCGGAGAACTCGTTGCGAAGGATTGGTAGTAGTCCCCCGAGAGAACTTCGGTGAAGTGGCCCAGTGCGCCGTCGAGCCCGAGGAGCGCATTCGCCCGTAAGTTTTCGTACGCCGGGAGTTCCCGGTGGTACTTGTATTCGCCGACCGACGCCCAGCCAGTGAAGAGCGGCCACACGGCACCATAGTGATATCCCGACCCATCGTAGATCTTGGATTTTTGCGAAATGATTCGCATGCCCCAGTCCGTCTGATGATCGGCGGAAGCAAGTTGCGTAATGGTGTCGTTCGCATGTCCAGCATCGGGCAGACCAAACCACATCGGAACCGTGGTGAGCACGCTCAATTCATCCACCCGCTGATTTTCCCTGTTCAGAGCAAAGGCGTAACTCTTTTTTTCGGGAGACCAATACGCCTGGTCGAGCGCCGCTTGCTTCGTTTCAAATTCACCGGCGACCTGCTTGCTGACGTCTTCTTTGCCGACGCGCCGAGCGATATCTGAAAGAGCATCGAGCGCCTCAACAACAAGTCCGGCTTGGTAGTATTCGTTTTTCACCGGAAGCAGCGGGCCGCCCTCCACCCACCCATGGCCGATTCCGGCATTCTGCGCGAGGCCTTGCGCATCGTAGGTCGAACGCATGAACTGATAGGCGCGCCAGGCGCTGTCCCATTTCGCGCGCGCGAAGTCGAGGTCGCCGCTCTGCGCCACATAGTCATCCAGCGCAATGATCAGCAGAGGCGTTGCGTCGGCTGAAACGTAGGGATATGGATACTCCTTGAACCACGGAACCAGGCTCGCGCTCTGCGAGATCTCATGCGGCACTTTGCCATCGTCACGCTGATATTTGCTGATGAAATCGATTGCGGCGCGGGCCGTTGCGAAGTCTCCTTCCGCGTTGAGCGCGAAAGATGTCCACATCGCATCCCGCCCAAAAAACCATGCGAAGCCCGGACGCTGGCTCTCCCCCGACGTCCGATACCCTGCAACCAATCCCGTTCCCAAGTAAGGATTGTTCACAAGTCCCTGGACGGTGCTAATGCGAGCCCAGTCGTATGCCTGCTGAAGTGCGGGGTCGGGCAATTCAAGCTGCACCGTTTTGCTGAGGTAATCGCGGTAGTAGTCTCCAGACGAGTGGAGCGATTTCGGATACGCTCCCAGCAGCCGTCGATAGGTTGCTTGCGCCTCAGCCCGGCCATTGACCGAGGCCGCAATCACCAGAGTCTTCGTCTCTCTCCCTTTTTGTGTAACTCCGAAGCGAAAGGAGTTGTCGTGAGATGCGGAATAGTTCGTCTGGTAAGCCAGCATTGCTCCGGCGCCGGTGGGCGAGCCCACGAGCGCAGCAAACTTCCTCGTCTCCTCACCAAACACAAACGCTTGTTGCATCGGATCCCAATCCACATACGTTCCGCCCAGCGCAGCGGGCCACTCGAGTTGGAAGTCTCCAGTGAACACTGCTTCCACTTCCAGCGGCTGCTCGGTCTCTACTTCGAATTGAATGATTGCTCCGGGTTCCTGCACCGGAACGCACATCGTCTCGCGAACTCGGAACGAATCACCGACATAGAGAATCGAAGCCGATTCCGGTTTTACCGTGAGGGTTCGGGCGATGCTCGCTGCGGGCAGATCACGATCGCCCAAATGAAAGATCAGATGGAAGTCGCGAAATATCTTTAGGGGATATACCCAAGCTTCAAAGCGGCCGGTCTCGTCGCCGAACAATCCCGCGCGTGTGCCAACCACCGGGAGAAACTCCCAAGTACGAATCGTGCGTGACAATTCGAGGCTTGCAGAGGGCTGCTGGGCCGCAGCAACCACGGCAATTGTGAGGAGAACGGCCAGCAGACAAAGCGGTCTGACACTTCGGAGGCCCAAAGAACCAAATCGGACAAAGGACGAGGAGGGCTTCATTGCGATCTTCTCTTTGGAACGGAATTCAACCCAGCGGAGCTTGCAAACTCGCGATTCACTGAAATATAAGGAGTAGAGGGCGAATTCTAGCACGAGCCGGGTGGGCCAGGTAGCGACCTCTTGTTTCCTTCACGCCGCGTTTTTCTAAAATCTCTCAGCCGGTCGGCTCTGGTACTTTCCTTCGAAAGCGTGCTGGCGCTCGCTCGTCCACCCTGGTTGCGCGCCCAGGCGCAAAACGCACCAGCCTCAAAAGATGCGCCCGCCAAGAGTTCAGACCTGGGCGTGAGTTTCATCGATGTCGCTCGTGAATCTGGCCTCAACATAAAGACGATCTTTGGCGGCGAGCACAAGAACAAATATTTGCTGGAAACAACGGGATGCGGCGTCGCTTTTTACGACTACGACAACGACGGCTGGCTCGATATCTTCCTGGTCAACGGATGGCGGTTGGAAGGTTTCCCTTCTGGCAGTGAGCCTCTCTCTCACCTCTTCAAGAACAATCGCGACGGAACCTTCACCGACGTCACGCAGAAAGCAGGATTGAAGCGCACTGGCTGGGGCCAGGGAGTCTGCGTTGGCGACTACGACAATGACGGCTGGGACGACCTGTTCGTCACATACTTCGGGAAAAATGTTCTCTACCACAACAACGGGGACGGCACGTTCACCGATGTAAGCGAAAAAGCCGGTGTTGCCAGCAACGGCAAGCGCTGGAGCACCGGCTGCGCCTTTGTTGACTACGACCGCGACGGCAAACTCGATCTGTTCGTGGCGAACTACATCGACATGGACCTGGCCACGGCCCCGGTTCCGGAGTCCGGCCCGTGTCTGTACAAGGGCGTCATGGTGGCCTGCGGTCCGCCCGGCATGAATACCGGGAAGAACATCCTCTATCACAACAACGGCGACGGCACGTTTACCGACGTTTCCGGCCCCTCGGGAATCGAAGCCGCCAGTGGCACGTACGGCTTGGGAGTATGCGTCGTCGACATCGACAATGACGGATGGCCCGACATTTATGTGGCCAACGACTCGACGGCGGCCACGCTCTATCAGAACAAGCACAACGGCAAGTTCGTTGACATTGCGATCGATGCGGGTTGCGCGCTCAGCGCCGACGGTAAGCCGCAGGCCGGTATGGGGATCTCCGCCGGGGACTATGACCTCGACGGCAATCTCGACTTGGTGAAAACAAATTTCGCCGGCGATACTCCTTCGCTGTACCACAACCTCGGCGGGGGAAGTTTCGAGGACACGACATTCACTGCCGGCCTAGGTGCCCACACACAATTTTTGAGCTGGGGCTGCGGATTCTTCGATTTCGACAACGATGGCTGGCCCGACATTCTGATCTGCAATGGCCATGTTTATCCGGAAGTGGAGCAACTCAAAACGGAAGCAGGCTACGCGCAGCGCAAGCTGCTGTATCACAACCAGCACAACGGGCACTTCGCGGATGTTTCCTTCGACGCAGGTCCTGGCATCTCTGACCTGGCTCCGGCTCG
>Ga0335070_10003958_pt1 | contig 17260 bp, 15 predicted proteins | sample Lox_Sample_13_FD_206722 | JGI IMG/M metagenome (GOLD analysis project Ga0335070, IMG submission 206722) | Soil microbial communities from Loxahatchee National Wildlife Refuge, Florida, United States - Lox_Sample_1.3 | ecosystem: Environmental > Terrestrial > Soil > Wetlands | place: USA...
GGCAGGTACTCTGGACACGACCAAGATCAGGGATGCCATAGCGGCCACGGACATGATGACGGTTATGGGCAAAATAAAGTTTCGGCCTAATGGTACTCTTATTGATCCCTGTCCAGCGGTCGTTCAGTGGTTGGGCGCAGATCGGAAGTTGGTGTGGCCCAAAGAATTTAGAGAGATCCCTTTTGTCTATCCCATTCCACCATGGAAAGAAAGATAAAGGTAATGACTGATAAAAAAGGAAAAGGATACGAATGTCCTTTTCATTCCTCGATGAAATACCCTTGATCTCCCGATCATGGTATTTGAGGAGGTTCGTATTGTTAAGGCTGATGTCAATCACGGGAGTCTAGAGAAACAATCGTTGGGTAAGAAGCAAAGTGAAAAGGTATGAATTAAGGGGTATGGATCATAGGTATGGTTGGGCGGGTAAGATATCGCGTGTTGACTTGAACAATTCCATATCTGAAAGGAGGAGGTGAGTAAGGGAGAGTTCAAAAAAGAGCTGTGCTGAGGTTAATGCATTAGCGGTCTAACAGTAAATGTTTCTTGAATCACAAAAGGCAATAAACGAAAGGGGGATGAATCATGGCTTTCGTAGTAAAGGCTCGATTAGTTGCATTCATGGGAGACGAAGCAAGATTTCCTTGCCACTTTCTGTATAAGATCGGGGATGAGTTTATTTACGATGGGGAAGAATTTCATGGAAGAGTGTGTCCGGGCGTTCTTGGTCCCATGATTCCGGTGTTGGTGGCGATGCGCGCTGCAGGCAACAGATATTGTGATGGGATAGCATTTCGTTATGCTGGCTTGAGTGCGAAGGATGAGACCATGAAGCAGTACGATGGGCTTGGATTCAGGCCACTGAGGGAGCTTCCCGTTGCTGCACAACCCCAGCATCTGATTGGCCTTCCGCCGAAACCTCCCGAAGTAAGGGGTACCGGGTGGACATTTGTGTGCGGTGACGCCCGCACGGCAGCTTGGTTCGTCGTTGAACCCATTGATATTGCGGCGAGAGGATTCGACACTCCCTATCATCGGCGGTCCATGGTGATGCTTGAAAAAATTAAGGCCCAGCCTGGAATCACTAAAGACCAAATACTTCAGAAATTCACCGAATGGGAAAGAAATGAGATATATCCACCTCTTACTCCACTTATAGCTGAATGTTTGTTAGATGAGATGGCTCACGTTAAGTACATCGAACTCCGCGATGGGAAATATTATCCCTTGGAACGTTCCCTCAAAACAAAATAACGCGGATTCCAGGAGGGGCTGCCACGTCCTACCTGTTGTCCAGGTCTAGAGACGGGGCTAATCGAGTTTACCTTAACCATCAGCTTGGAAGATGTATTGTCCGCAGGGTTGGACCTGACTTATGCTGGCTTGAGCGTTAGTTTTGAATGAGAATCCTCCTGGCAACAGGAAAGGTTGAAGTTCACTGCATTGAGATCTGTATCGCGGATCTCTAGCATTCCGACTTTGTAGAAGAGTTCTCCGTTCCTTCTTGGATGGGATTTTGTCAGGGCTCTTTGATGAAAATCGGTCGTTGTTGCTTAAATAAGGTACACGGGAGAGAGCTGTCCGGATTGCGTCTAGTCTTCAAGGCTTAGGGGCGATGATTCACCAGTTTTTTTGTGAAAATGGAACATAGACATAAGAAGGAGGTTTGCCAATGTTGATCGACATTAATGCGCACATTATACCGGCCAAGTACAAAGTAGCGCTCTACAAAGTAGCACCACAGGGGTTTTATATACAAAACGTTATAGATTCGATTCCAACATTATACAATTTAGAACATCGATTTAAGATCATGGATAAATTTGAGGGACTAATGCATGTGTTAACATTAAGTTCCCCTCCTGTGGAGGAAATCGCTGAACCAGCGAAGGCAGTAGATTTGGCAAAAATGGCCAATGATGAAATGGCTGAATTGGTTCTCAAACACCCAGATAGATTTGCAGGGGCTGTAGCTTGCTTGCCCTTGAATGACATGGATGCTACCATGAAAGAGGTGGATAGGTCTATAAATGACTTAAAATTTAGAGGCGTCCAAATAAATACTCCTATCAATGATAAACCTTTAGATTCACCTGAATTTGAACCGCTTTTCGAAAGGATGTCTCAATATAATCTACCTATCTGGATTCACCCTATGAGAAACCCTGACTACGCAGATTACAGGACGGAAAAAGCAAGCAAATATATTATATATATGATGTTTGGCTGGCCATTTGAGACGGCAACGGCTATGACTCGTTTAGTATTCAGTAAAATACTTGAAAAATATAAAAACTTGAAACTTATTACGCACCATGCTGGTGGTATCGTTCCATATTTGGAGCAAAGAATAGTCGGCGCCCACGACAATGCCGAGATGCTCCGTGGGGCAAACCATAAGCTGGGACTTACCATGTCTCCGATTGAGTACTTTAAAATGTTTTATTACGATACAGCCCTTTACGGAAGTCCTTCTGCTTTAATGTGTTGTCTTGATTTTTGCGGAGCAGAACATATGCTATTTGCAACTGATTTTCCTTTTGATAATCAGTTTGGTGAAAGATATACAAAGCAAACTATAGAAGCAATAGGACGAATGGGTATCGACGATTCAGATAAAAAGAAGATATTTGAAGATAACTCCAAAAAAATTATGCGCCTTCCAATCTAAAGCTAATAGTTAAATCAAGTACATAGAAAAGTCTGATATTGCTTTAAACGATGGATCGAGGTTAGGTCCAAAAAGAGCATTAATTTTATTGCCTCTGGGCCCGAAGGGGATAAGCTCACCCTGGCGTTTCAGTGGCCAACCGGTTTTTTAGGCTTCCGTTGGAACTGGAACGCACCAAAAGAATAAATTAATTCCAAAACTAATGGTTTTAAGGGAGGGAACAAAGATGAGAGCAAAAGGCAAGATTTTAGTAGTCATAACACTGTCAATCTTGATTTTCATCCCAAACTCATCAACTTCGGAGGAACCACCATACAAAATCGGGGTCATACTATCCACGTCAGGACGTTTTTCGGGGATGGGCGGCGATGTGAAACAGGGACTATTCCTGGGTGCAGAGGCCATTAATAAGGCAGGGGGAATTAAAGGGGGCAAGCTTGAGCTCGTTTTCGAAGATGACGATGGTAACGTCGAAAAGGCCACCATTCTGTCCAAGAAGATGATTACACGGGAGAGGGTACTGGGAATCTTTGGTTCGACGTCTCAGGTGGTTTCTCATCCGATTGCAGAGGTCTGTGAATCTTTAAAGGTTCCCCTCTTAACTATCTCGCCCAGCCGCTCGATTTCACAGGGGAGGCAGTTTGTGTTCATCGCAATGGCCACAACGGACGTCCTTACCGAATTCGTCTGCACCTTCATGGTAAACGTTTTGCATTGGAAACGGGTGGGAATTCTCTGCGAATCGACAGAGTTCGGGATAGATGTCTCCAAGCTTGCTGAAACCTTTCTGAAGAGAATGGGAGTCGAGGTGTTTATGGAGAAGTTCACCCCAACGGATGTAGATGTTACTCCGCTCTGGCTGAAAATGAAAGAGCGAAATCCCGATGGTGTATATCTGGTGGCATCATTGGGCAAAGTACCTGCGGTGGCCATGAAAAACAGGAAGAGCCTTGGACTTACGATCCCCGTGATCGGTGCGGCTGCCCTCGGCCAACCCCTTTTCTTACAGATGACTGGAGAAGCTGCCGAAGGAATGTATATAGTTACGTATCTTCGGCACGGGGCCTATACTCCTCCACAGAAGGCTTTAATTTCTTTTATGTCTTCTAAGGGGTTGGGAGAGCAACCGAGAACTTGGACTGCTGCCGGCTGGGATGCCATTCACTTGTTCGCTAAGGCTATTGAAGCTTGCGGGAAGAATCCAACGCCGGTAAATGTCAGAGATGAGTTAGAGAAGATTCGCGGCTACAAGGTCGCCACAGGGGACGTTAATATGAGCCCGGAAGATCACAGCGGCCATACGATCAAGGACCTATCTATAGCGCGCGTGAAGGGTGGAAAGTTCGTTTTTGAATTCGCTTTTTAGGATCGTGTGACGTGTGGAATCACTGAAGAGACGGACGAGTCGAAGGGGTTACGGGACGGCCTCTCTTTGGAAGATTGGCATGAGGAGAATGACGAGGAAGCTTGAGTGGCTATAAAGGGCGGCCATTAGAGGACTGTGGAGAAGCTTGTAACAACTAAGGGGGATCTCACGAAAAGGACATGAGTGTTGAAAATACCATACAGCTCGTCGTTGGAGGAATCATTGTGGGTGGCATCTATGCTCTTTTGGCCCTGGGGATTCATATCGTCTATGTCAGTACCAAGATGATCAATTTCGCCCATGGAGCCGTAGTCCTCATTGGCGGCCTTGTGGCCCTAAGTCTCCTCGGATTCGTGAGGCAGAGTCACTTTGTGATCCTTATTCCTATCTTTTTCGCCGGATGGGGGATTGGCATTTTTTTCAATAGGATCGTCTTAGATCCTATAGCGAAGGATGAGCATGGGAAGAGAATTGTTTGTTTGATTGCAGCCAGCCTCGTCATAGAAAACCTCTGCGCTCTGATTTGGGGAAAGGACTCCATACCTTTTCCCCTTCTCCCTGGTGGCGAGGACCCGGTGGTCATCTGGAAGATCCGGATTTCACCGCAGGGGCTCTGGGTTTTCGGTTTTACCGTGATCGCCGTAGTGCTCACAAATATCTTCCTTTACAAAACCTTGTTAGGAAAAGCACTCAGAGCGGTGGCAAACAATGAGACCGCTGCGAGAATCTTCGGAATTCGACCGAAGCAAATGATTTCCACTGGATTTGGGATCAGTATGGGGCTCGCCGCCTTAGCGGGGATGCTGATTAGCACGATTACAATGACAGGCGGATACATCGCATTTCCCCTGACCGTCAAAGGGTTCACTGCTGCAATGATCGGTGGCATTCAGCGTTCAACCTCCTGCATTGTAGGGGGCTTACTCTTCGGTGTGATTGAATCAATAACGGCAGGGTTCATCACCACGCAATACAGAGAGGCTGTGGTCATGGGAATTCTATTGGTGATTCTTCTATTCAGACCTCAGGGTCTTTTGGGAAGGGTGGATCGAGAAATTTGATTATACGGCGCATCCATGTTGGTTTAATTCTTATTGTTCTCCTCGTATGGCTGTTTCCTATTCATCTCCAGAGTATTATGGTGATAGCGACCATCTATTCCATTATCACAATTGGCTTAAATATCCTGATTGGGAATTTAGGTCAAATCTCCTTGGGCCATGCCGCTTTCTACGGCATCGGAGCCTATGCTTCGGCTCTGCTGACAACGAAACTGAGTTTTCCTTTTTGGATATCCATGCCTCTCTCAGGAATGATTGCCGGTGGTTTTGGACTCCTGGTTGGGCTAACGGCCATCAGGCTTCGACTTGGCTACCTGGCAATTGGGACAGCCGCCTTCAACATCATGTTTGAGGTCGTCACTCAACAGTGGGAAACACTTACTGGAGGTGTTGGAGGTTTTCGGGGGATCCCTGCTCCCCATCTTGGCCCCTTGGCCTTCGATTCAGATTTTAAGTACTTTTGCCTTTCGTTTGGAGTTTTCGTAGCTCTGTTTCAACTCTCAAAGAACATCCTTTCTTCCAGAATTGGATATGTTCTCTCTGCCATCAAGCAGAATGAAGTGGCATCGAGCACGATGGGAATTAATGTAAATAAGTTTAAACTGTTTTTTTTCACGCTGAGTGCGTTCTATGGAGGGATTGCGGGCAGTCTTTTGGCTCACTATCTGAAATTTCTCGACCCCCAAAGCTTTTCTATTGTCTTCTCCGTCAATTTGCTTTTTATGTGCTCTATTGGTGGAAGTGGTTATCTCTGGGGTGGAATTGTAGGAGCCCTATTTATAACTTTGTTTCCGGAAGGGTTGAGTTTTTTGGCTAAGATGAGTTTTTTACCAAATGCTGTAAGAGGTTTGCTAAACGAGTATGCATACCATTTAATGATCTATGGAGTAATTCTCTACCTTATTACAGCCTACATGCCGCAGGGGATGGCAAAATTCCTTGGAGGAATAAGGATTTCACAGATATTAAAAAAAGAAAAAGATCTTTAGCGGATGCTCTTTTAGTCCGAAGGGATCTCAAGGTGGAAAATGTTATTCATTCATAATGTAACGAAAGAGTTCGGAGGCTTGAGAGCAATATACAATCTTAGCTTTCAGGTACAGGAAAGGCAGATCAAAGCGCTTATTGGACCAAATGGCGCCGGAAAAACGACACTTTTGAATTTAGTAAGTGGCTTAGATAAAGTCACTGTAGGAAAGGTCCTCTTTGAGGGTAATGACCTCACAAAGCTGAGACCCCATGAGATCTGCAGGAAAGGAGTTGGCCGGACCTTCCAGATCCCCCATCTGTTCAGCCAGATGGGTCTCGTGGAGAACGTTAAAGTGGGTTGCTTCTGTCGCACTACTTCTGGGTTCTTAAGGTTGGCCCTTCACTCCGAATTTACCATGAAGGAGGAGGCTGACGTAGAATCAAAATCAAATGATATCCTTCAGTTTTTGGGGTTCGCTCCGGCGGATAGGAGAGTTGCCCGAGAACTCTCAGGTGGTGATCAGAAGCTACTAGAGATAGCGAGAGCCCTTGGAACATCCCCGAAATTGCTCCTTCTCGATGAACCGGGAGCTGGCCTCAATTCATTAGAAAAGCAGCGGCTTGCAGGCACGATCCGCAAGCTTCGGGATGAATGGGGGATGACCATCCTTATTGTTGAGCATGATGTGGCTCTTGTGATGAGCTTATCTGATGAAATTGTGGTTCTCAACTATGGAGAGAAAATTGCCGAGGGGAGCCCGGAAGAGATTCAGAATGATCATAAGGTCATTAAGGCCTATCTAGGAAGAAAAAGTGAAAACTCTTTGTGTTGACCATATAGACGTCCATTATGGCGCAATGCACATATTAAGGGATGTCACCATTGAAATACCACGAGGGGAGCCGGTTGCTGTGATCGGAGCCAATGGAGCTGGAAAGTCGACTCTTCTTAAGTCACTCATGGGACTGATTCCGAAAACACGAGGACGGGTGGTATTTCAGGAGAACATTAATATCACTAGGCTTACTGCCGAGGAGATTGCTGCTTTTGGGATCACGATGGTTCCAGAAGGAAGGGAGATTTTCACAGAGTTGAGTGTAGCAGAAAACCTGGAACTCGGTGCTTATCTTAGGTACCGAAGAGGTGAGAAAGCAGAAATCCGCAGGGATCTGGATCGTACAGTTTCTCTTTTCCCCATTCTGTTAGAGAGAAGAAATCAGATAGCAAGAAAGCTGAGCGGAGGTGAACAGCAGATGCTTGCTATCGGCCGGGCCCTCATGGCAGGACCGAAACTATTATTGTTGGACGAACCTTCCTTGGGGCTTGCCCCTCTTGTCGTCGATAAAATTTTTGATGTCATCTCTACATTGAAGGAGATGGGAGTAGACATCCTCCTTGTGGAGCAGAACTTATATCAAGCACTGAGGGTTTCTCACCGGAGCTACGTACTCCAGCTAGGGAAGATCGTTATGGAAGGACCCTCTGCGGATTTATTGAAAGCCGATCAAGTCTTCGAAACTTATCTCGTTAAGAGATAGAGAAATTGTCGGCGTGATGGCTTCTAACCTTATTTAATACGATCATTGCGGGAGGGAAATGAGTATATTGAAGAAAATATCATTTCATAGAGTAGACAAGAGTAGACAAAATATAATAATTTAGATACGCCATTATTCGTTAAGTTGGTTTTTTTTCAAGAAATCTTCTTAGAATTCGGTGGACTAATCATTTCACCCCAAGATTGAGCTAAGTCGTGATTGGAAAAAGGTTTTGACATGGCCTGATTTCTTATGTATAAGGGGGCTACCAATACTGTGAGGAGATAGTAGTGGAGATTTATTTAAGCACTTTTCCAAGAGAGGAGCGGACCATGAAAACGAAGATGCTTTTTTATTCGATTCTTTCGGTTGTGTTGATGCAAGTCTTTGTCGGAGGGGCCATCGCCGTACCCACTGCTCCACAAAACATTCCGGTCGGAGTCCTTATCTCTCTCAGCGGTTTCGATTCCAATATAGGGCATCAGGCAAAAGCTGGATATGAAATTGCCGCTGAGGAGATTAATCGAACTGGAGGCATATTTGTTAAAGAATATGGCAAAAAGATACCCTTGGAAATAGTGGTCCAGGATATGGAATCGAGTCCAACGAAGGCTGTCAGCAGGATGGAGTGGTTGTACACGGCAAAAAAGGTTCTTGCCTATGTGGGGACGACCATGGTCGCCACTACAGGGACCGGTGTTGCCGAAAAGAATAAAATACCCACTATCGTAGTTGCATCTCCCCGTCAAATACATCATGATCGAGGTCTCAAGTATTGGTTTTCACCAACCGCCAAGACGCCCGATAATGCAAGGATCATTTTTGACTCCTTTGAATCTACGATCCCAGTCGAAAAAAGGCCAAAGACTCTTGCTATGTTTCAAGAACAAGCTGATTTTGGCATAGAACAGGCGGAATCTCTTACGAAAGAAGCAGTCCAACGGGGTTATAGGATTGTTGCTCATGAAAAATACAGTCAAATGTCGAAAGATCTAAGCCCCATGATCTTGTCGGCGAAGAATGCGGGTGCCGAAGCGGTTCTCAGCTGTCCCGTCACTCCAGATGCGATGCTGATGATGAGGCAGATGAAAGAACTGGATTATAATCCTAAGATGATTGTTCTTATCCGAGGCGCTGAGGATCTGGCCTGGGGGAAAGCACTTGGCCCGATCGGTGATTATGTCATTATGAATTCCTGGCATCACGGTGTTCGTTATCCAGGCGTGGATAAGCTGAACGCTGTCCATCAATCAAAGTTCGGGAGACCCGCTGATATGCAGACTGGTCCTGGTTACGCCTCGATCCAGATCTTGGCTGCAGCCATTGAAAAGGCGGGTACCCTGGATACCGCCAAAATCAGAGATGCCATAGCCGCTACGGATATGATGACCGTAGTAGGTAACATAAGGTTTCGTCCGAATGGTACGACCATCGATCCCTGTCCTGCGGTGGTTCAATGGGTGGCGGGGAGTCAGAAGTTGGTGTGGCCCAAAGAGTTTAGGGAGACTCCTCTCGTTTATCCTATCCCACCCTGGAAAGAAAGATAGGCACAATGACTGATCGAGAGGAAACAGGAGACGAATGTCATTTCTTGAAATAAAGGCCTTGTCTAAATCTTTTGGTGGGCTGATGGCCCTTTTCAATCTTGACTTTGAGGTGGATAAGAAGGAGATTGTCGGCCTTATCGGCCCGAACGGGTCCGGAAAGACAACCCTGTTTAACGCGATCATGGGTTCCTTCAGGTGTGACCAAGGAAGCATCCTGTTCCGTGGCCAAGATATTACCGGACTCAAACCTTATCAAGTCTGTGAGAGGGGCATCGTCAGAACGTTCCAACTCACCAGGCCGTTTACTCGGATGAGCTGCCTGGAGAATGTCATGGTAGGGAGATCCTTTGGGAAAGATCCGGCTAGTGGAATCAAAGAGGCAGGAAGGGAGGCTGGGGATATCCTCAAATTTGTTGGACTTGAGGAAAAACAGCAAATCCCCGCATCTGGCCTCAATCTCATCGAACGGAAGCGATTGGAGCTGGCAAGAGCATTGGCTACCCGCCCTCAACTGTTGTTATTGGATGAGATCATGGGCGGGTTAAACCCGATGGAAATTAAAATGGCGGTAGGGTTGATCCGTCAGATTCATCGTTCAGGGATCACCCTGGTCATTGTGGAGCATGTGATGAAGGCCCTCTTAGGCATTTCAGAGAGGGTTGTTGTCCTAGATGCGGGGAGGAAGATTGCTGAAGGTCCACCCAAGGAAATCGTTCAAAATCAGGATGTGATCAAGGCCTACTTTGGAAAGGACCTCCATGCTTGAAGTCGAACAGATCGATGTTTATCGTGGAGATATCCAGATTCTCTGGTCCGTCTCCCTTGCTGCTGAGGACGGAAAGATCACGGCTCTCTTAGGTTCCAATGCCGCGGGGAAAACGACCCTTCTCATGACGATATCAGGGTTGATCAAGCCTTTGAGGGGAAGGATTCGTTTGAATCGCCATCAGATTGACAAACAACCTGTCCATAAGATCGTCGAATTGGGAGTGAGCATGGTTCCTGAAGGGAGGCGACTATTTCCCGAGATGAGTGTTTTCGAGAATTTGGAGCTTGGGGCCTTTACGCGAAAGGCAAGAGAGACCAAAGATCAAATGCTCGAAGAGGTCTTTGGAATCTTTCCTGTCCTCAAGAGCAGGAAGGTTCAGATGGCCGGGACTTTGAGCGGAGGAGAACAACAGATGGTGGCCATTGCCCGCGCCCTCATGTCCCAGCCGAAGCTTCTGCTCATTGATGAACTTTCCTTGGGATTAGCCCCGTTGATCATGCAACACATTTCTGAGACGATCAAACAGATCAATATAACCAGAGGGTTGGCCATTTTTATCGTGGAGCAAAACGTTTTCATGACCCTTGAGATGGCGGACTATGGATATATTCTTGAGAATGGCCGAATTGTGGGAGAAGGAGAGGCCAAGAAACTTCTGCAGAGCGAAGAAGTTAAGAATGCTTACTTGGGGGTTGGAGAGGTATAATGGCGCAGATCATTGTTTACGGGATTATCACCGGCGCGTTTTATGGTCTTGCAGCCGTCGGCCTCTCCCTAGTGTTTGGGGTCATGAAGCATATGAATATAGCCCACGGCTCTTTTCTTATGCTTGGAGGTTTTGCTTCCTATTGGCTCTTCCATCTCTTAAAATTAGATCCTTTTGTCTCCATTCCCTTTGTGATGGTCGTCCTGTTCGCGATAGGGGCTGCTCTGTATAAAGGATTATTTTCCCGCCTGGATAAACTTCCTGAGGGTTCGAAAATAAATAACTCCATGTTGGTTGGGTTTGGGCTTACGTGGGTCATCGATAATCTGGCGATTCTGTTCTGGACTTCTGATGTGAGAGCTGTCACTCCTTCTTATACAGGCAAGGTATGGCATGTGCTTCCCGGATTGAGATTACCCGTGGTTGGATTAGTGATCATCGGTATTGCCTCGCTAGTGATTTTTTCTCTTTATCTAATTCTTACAAGAACTTATTTTGGTAAATCGGTGAGAGCAACGGCTCAGGACAGGGATGCAGGCAACCTCATGGGGATCAATGTGGAGCGTACATATCTGATCTTCTTTGCTCTCAGTGCTTCCCTGGCCGGAATTGCAGGGGTGGTTGCTGCTGTCAATTACTCTGTTTACCCGACGGTTGGGTTCGAGTGGTTGCTGAAAGCGATCATCATCCTTGTGCTGGCTGGATTTGGAAAGATTGGCCAAGTCTTTGCTGCGGGTTTGGTGTTAGGCATTATAGAAGGGGTAAGTGTCTACTTTGTCGGTGCAACCTACCGAGAGGTTGTGGGGCTGGTCATATTTATTCTGGTTCTGCTGCGAAGGTCTATTTGATGTTTAGCCTTGAGGTGATGAGTGGGGTATAGCAAGAAGGGATTTGTTGTTTCAGGAATCGCTATTCTTCTTTTAATCTTATTCCCCCTGGTTGCAGGGACACAACACACGCTGAATCTGTTCATTGTCCTCTTTATCACGGTCATTCTAGCTCAGAGTTGGAATATATTGGGAGGCTATGCCGGCCAGATCAGCCTAGGAAATGCTGCCTTCTTTGGTGCAGGGGCGCTCAGTTTCCATTTTCTTGCCTGGCGTGGAGGACTCCCATTATACCTCGCTCTGCCCGCGGCAGGGGTCACGGCCGTCATCATGGCAAGTTTTATCGGGATTCCTGCTCTTCGACTCAGGGGGGTCTACTTTGCGATCGGTACGCTGGCTTTTGCAGAAGCCTTGAGGATAACCGTTGGGAATCTATTTCCTTTGACCGTCTATATACCTACTGCTCATATCGTTAGCTATAATCTTTTGTCTCGATACTATCTCGCCCTGATGGTAGCGGTTATCACTCAAGGTGTTGCGTATTGCACAATCAAGTCTAAAATCGGTCTGGCAATGATGGCTATCCGGGATGATGATGAGGCAGCCGACACATCAGGAGTCCATCTGTTTAAATACAAATTTGTGGCATTGGTGTTCAGTAGCTTTTTCTCAGGTCTCGCAGGTGGAATTTTTGCATACTATCAGGATTCCATTGTACCAGCCTTCCTCTTCACCCCACAATGGACATTTGAACCTTTGGTAGCGGCGGCCGTGGGTGGATCGGGAACGCTTCTGGGCCCGATGATTGGCTCAGTCTTTTTGATCATTCTCACGGAACTATTCGCTCTAACCTTGGGAAAAGCTTATCTCATCATCTTTGGAGCCATTTTCATCTTTGTGGTTCTTTTCTTTCCGGGGGGGCTGATCGAGGCTTCAGAACGAATCCGGAAGTCTTTTCAAATTCGGATAGGAAGGCGCAAGAAGACTCAAATCTCAACACGGGAGAATGGATAAGGAAACTGAAATGTAATTTCATTCATAAAGTGACTTTACAAACTTTACAAAGGATAAATTATTTGATATAAGAAGATATCAAAATTACTAAAACAGCTGTAAATTTCTATATGCTCAGAAATACTCCCCTACAATAATTTGGTGAAATGATCTGACTTATTATAATGCCCCTTGCTCTTTTTCTTACAGGAATTTTATGACAGCTGCCGGATGAAATAGGGTCTCAGACAACCGTTTATTTTTGTTCTTGCTCTACAGAAATCCCATTTAGAAAAATCAACAGGAGGTGTACATGATAGAGAAAGAAAGGCTGGTGACCATTGTTGGACCTGACAAGGTAATCAATGAACCGCAGGTGCTGCAAGCGTACTCCAAGGACATGAGTTTTGTCAATCCAGTCAAGCCAGCATGTGTGGTAACGCCAAATAAAGCAGATGAGGTGCAGAAGATCATTCAGCTGGCCAACGATACCCAGACACCTCTAGTACCAGTCAGTTCTGGGCCTCCTCATTTCCGAGGCGATACCGTTCCCGGTACCGGTGGGGCGGTTATCGTCGATCTCAGCCAGATGAAAAAGGTAATATTGGTTGATCGGGCACGCAGAGTTACTATGGTCGAGCCGGGGGTGACCTTCGGTGAACTCATCCCTGCGGTAAACAAGGAAGGGCTTAGGCTCAATATGCCTTTGCTGCCACGAAAGTCGAAGTCTGTTGTAGGTAGCATACTTGAGAGAGAGCCGGTCATCATACCCAAGTATCAATGGGATATATCGGATCCACTGGCTTGTGCCGGGCTATTTTTTGGAACGGGTGATGAGTTTAGAACCGGGCAGGCGGCTGGGCCAGGTACAATAGAGGAGCAGTGGGCAGTCGGTGGCGTACAAAAATCGCCTTATGGGCCAGGTACGGCTTCTTGGCACAGGCTTATCCAGGGGGCGCAGGGAACCATGGGCATTGTTACCTGGATATCCATGCGATGTGAAATACTCCCCAGTCTTGAAGAGCCTTTCGTGGTTGGTTCCTCCAACCTAAATTCTCTACTCGAACTGACATCCTGGCTGATAAGACTGAGAAACGTTAATGAGTGCTTTATACTGAATAATACCAACCTGGCGGCCATCTTTGCCAAAAAGTATCCGACAGACTGCCAGAATCTTAAGGATAACTTACCGGCTTGGACCCTTTTCTACAATCTAGCCGGCTATGAGTATTTCCCGGAGGAAAGGATAGGCGCCTATATAAAAGAGATCGACGATTTAACCCAGCGCTTGAGGATTGAACCAGTAAAAACGGTTGGCAGCGTTTCAGCCAATGAAATATTGAAAGCGGTCCAGCAGCCTTCCGGGGAGCCCTACTGGAAGCTTCGCTATAGAGAGGCCTGTCAGGACATCTTCTTCTTAACCATCTATGATAAGCTCGAAGATCAAATCAGGGTCATGAATCACCTGGCCGATAAATTAGGTTACGGCGCATCAAACCTAGGAATTTATATCCAGCCGGTGGTTCAGGGGACCAGTTGCCACTGTGAGTTTAACTTGTTTTTCGATTCTGGGAACCCGATTGAGTTGGATCGGGTCAAGACCTTATCTGCCTCTGCCACCAGGGAGTTAATGGCCGAGGGTGCGTTCTTTTCCAGGCCTTATGGTGAAAATGCTGGGATGATTGTCAATAGAGACGCGGCCACCGTTGCTGTTTTACAGAAGTTTAAGAAGATCTTCGATCCAAACAATATTATGAATCCGGGCAAAGTGGGTTTTTAAAACACGTTATCAAGCAACATTTTATATATAGGAGGTAGCGAAGATGTCACTGGAACAATACCAAGACCATATGGAGATGTGCATGCGGTGTTCGTGTTGCAAATTTATACCTATGCAAAGGGTTCAGGGAGATAAGTATACCTATGTGTGCCCCAGCATAACGAAATATAACTTTCACAGCTATTCGGGTGGTGGTAGGTTGAATATTGGATTGGCGATGCTGAAGAACGGGTTCAATTATACCGACAAACTTCTCGACATCGTGTATAACTGTCAGATGTGTGGTGCTTGCGGTGTTTCATGTAATTACGCCATGGATATGGAAGTCATGGAACCCATCCATGAATTCAGGATTAAATGCGTTCAGGACGGTAAGATCAGCCCTGCCCTGGAGAAGGTAATCACTGGTCTCCGAAAGCAGGGTTCGATGGTTCCGGTGACGGGCAAGCGGGGCGACTGGGCGTCGGGATTGAACCTGAAGGATGCCTCCAAGGAGAAAGTGAACGTACTTTATCACGTTGGCTGCCTCACAAGCTACGATAAGGATATGCAGAGGTTGGCCAAGGCTACAGCGAAGATACTGCAGAAAGCTGGCGTCGATTTTGGCATCGCCGGTAACAACGAGACCTGCTGCGGTGGTCGTGCATACCAGATGGGGTACGAGCAAGACTTTCTTAATCAGGCTAAGAAGAACATAGCCATGATTAAGAAAGCTGGTGTCAAGACCGTCGTAACGTCCTGCGCGGACGGGTATCAGGCCTTTAAAGTGCTTTATGACAAATTCAATCTCAAGGGTGATCTCGAAGTACTGCACATATCGGAATTTGTCGACAGATTGATAAGAGACGGCAAGCTGAAACCGCACAAAAAAGTTGACATGGCCGTCACCTACCATGATCCTTGCCATTTGGGCAGGCTGGGTGAACCGTGGATACACTGGGAGGGGAAAAGACTTTCAAAAAGTTTTGTTTTCGACCCACCCAAGGTATACCGGCGGGGAACGTATGGCGTCTATGAACCGCCTCGGGATGTGCTCAAGAGCATCCCCGGTATAAAACTCACGGAAATGACGAGGATTAAGGAATACGCCTGGTGCTGCGGGGCCGGTGGCGGTGTCAATGAGTCAAATCCCGAGTTTGCCCAATGGACTGCTTTGGAGAGAATAGAGGAGGCCGGGTCTACCGGTGCCGAGGCAATTGTTACCGCCTGTCCTTGGTGTGAGAAGACCTTCAACGAAACCATCAAAGGGAATGGTAGCGGCTTGAAGGTTTACGATATCGTTGAACTTGTAGAGAAAGCAATCTAATAAAGGGGGTAATGAATCATGGCTTTAAGTAAAGAAATTTACTCGGTATTTGAAGATGTGGTGGGGCCGGAGAATATATGTAATGACCCGGTAATCATGCCTTCGTACTTCGGGAAAGATTTCGCGGCTATAATTCTTCCAAAGAACACAGCGGAAGTTCAAGCCGTAGTTAAACTATGCAACAAATATAAGCTTAAATTCAGACCGATATGCACGGGATGGAAGGGGGAATTTCCCCAGGGCATCATCTTATTAGACCTGCGAAGGATGAACCGCATCATTGAAATCAACGAAAAAAACATGTACGCGGTAGTTGAGCCCTATGTGATCTCGGCCCAGCTGCAAGCTGAGTTAATGAAACGTGGTTTTCACTTTAATGTAAAAGGAGCCGGGACCAACACAGCTGCGATGCTCAGGGGGCACGGGCACTTGGATCAGAGCACCAGTGGTGATGACCGAAATCATTTGGCCATCGAATGGGTGACCCCTGAGGGAAACATCGTCAGGTCCGGTTCGGTGGGGTCTACGGATGAGTGGTTTAGCGGTGACGGGCCAGGTCCGTCTTTGAGAAGCATCCTTACCAGCGCCGTACCGCCGGGCTCTACACCAGGCGTATTTACCAAGGCAGCAGTGAAGATCTATCACTGGCCGGGGCCATCAAGATTTCCAGTACAAGGCATCTCACCCAATATCACTTTGAGCGAGATACCGCCGAACTTTATGGCCCGTTATTATAGCTTCCCGTCATTAGATAAAATGATGCAAGCAGAATTCAAGATCGGAGAGAGTGAAATCGCTTTCGAGCTGATGGGTTTTAATATAGCCATGGTCGCTAGTAATATGACGGTAAGCAACGAAGAAGATGAGGAAGTCTTTAACCAATTTAAAAAAGAGATTCAAGGTGTCGGCTTTTTTATTATTATTGCCGGCAACTCTGCAGCAGACTTTGATTACAAGAAAAAGGTCTTGAAACATATCATGAACGAGACTGGTGGAAAGTCTTTGGAATCGATCGAAAGGGATCCTAGGAATGAAGGTATTCTATTGCACAATTGCATCAGGATCTGCGCCTCTATTAGAGAGACATTCCGTTCGGGTGGAAGATTTTCTTCAATTCCTATGATGGGCCAAAGAGATTTGACTGTCAGGTGGGCAGTAGGAGCCGGCAAAGCGAAGCGGTCTTTGATAGAGAAGGACCTAGTTGTGGATGATGAGGGCGCCTTTTTTGGATGGGGAGTTGAGCAAGGGCATCTCGGTAAGACAGAAATATTTTGCAGATACGATCCTCTCAAGCCTGGGGCAGAAGAAGCCGTTCTCAAATGGAAGGCAGAACAGCAAAAAAGAGCTTCGGATGAACACTACTTCGCAATGTTATGGGGTCCAGAAGATGAAATTGGAAAAGGTCTGTGTAATTACCAATCATGGTGGAGAAAAATTAAAAAAGCAATAGACCCCAATGGTGTTGCGTTAGAGGCTGGATCACTGGTTTAATGCCTACAGGCGGGAAATCTTTCTTGGTGACAGGCTGTGTCTTGTTGCACCGTTACCACAACGGACCCGTAAGCAGTATCGTGTTAGTATAGATAGTCCTGGTGATTTCTGGTCTCAAGACATGGAGCTAGGGATTTGTCATTGGAGATAAAGGCCAGAAATTTAAGCATGACAAACTCGGAAAGAATCATTTATCCTGGTTTTGCCATCTAGTGTATTGAGTTATAAATTCATT
>Ga0335070_10003959_pt1 | contig 17256 bp, 14 predicted proteins | sample Lox_Sample_13_FD_206722 | JGI IMG/M metagenome (GOLD analysis project Ga0335070, IMG submission 206722) | Soil microbial communities from Loxahatchee National Wildlife Refuge, Florida, United States - Lox_Sample_1.3 | ecosystem: Environmental > Terrestrial > Soil > Wetlands | place: USA...
GGAAATAACGCCCTGGCGTAGACTGCTTCCATTATAGTCAGGAACAACCTCGGCCTTGTAAGCGCAGACATAAGAACTTGGATAATTAGTGTTCAAGGTAGCTACGCCCGAGCAATTAGTCGAAACGTTGCCCACAACGGACGTGGAATTATCATACTTAACTTGGGTGAAGCACACTGTGACGTTCTGACTCTTCAAAGTCGCGTTCGTTGAAAGATCAATGACCGTCGCGTTCAGAAGCACCGAGGTTCCAGGCTTGAACACGGTTGGAGTGACGCTGAATTGTATTCCCATTGGAACTGAACTTGCTTTCACGCACACGTCAAGTTCACAAGGACAGAAACTAGTGTTACCGTTGAACCAGGCGTGAACAGAGTACGTTCCTTCCCCAGCTGGCATGTGCCAAGTCAACCAAATCTGACCTAAGACAGAAGTCGGTCCGTTGTAGAACTGGTTGAAACTTGAGAATTTCATAGATGTGCTGTTATAGAAAGTGCCGTTGATATTGAAAAGCATAGACATGTTCGGCATGGCCTGATTGTACGTCTGGTTTCTTAGGCGAAATTCCAGCGGGCAATCAGAGTCCATGTACCATGTGACAACCGTTCCATTGTAACACATAATGGTCGTGTTCCATCTGAAATCATAAAGACTGCTTCCAAAGCTCGCAGCATAATTGTCTACTGCGTTGCAGGAAGCAGAAATGTTGTACAAAAAGTTGTTGATAGGTTGCCACATGAAAGTTGCAACTCCAGACGGATCAGTTCCGTTGTTATTAGAGTATCCATCGCTCACGTTCACCTGAACTTGTAAGCTCGGAATACCCTGCTGTGTGGCGTGATCGGTGGCGGTGACAACTATGGGCACGGGAGAGAGGGGTAGGCTGCTGGAAACGTTGCACTGCAAGTCTATCGTGAAATCGACAGGCCTCTTAGGCACGTAGAAGTAGCTCGCGGTCTCTAGCGGAGAATTGATCTGCGTGGATTGGGGCGTGTACGTCACTGTGACAGTGAATGATGATGGCAGTTTGGCTTGAACGACGTAGACACCCTCATTTGACCACGACCAGTCAACACTCGCCACCCCCAGGTTGTCCGTGGAATTACTTCTCGCCGCATCTGCAATGAAGTATTCGACGATGCCTCCGATCGGCATGTTCACGTACTGCACTCCTGAAGGAACAGCAGCAAACCCCTGACTATCCAGAGTGACATTGGTAAACACCTGTCCATCCCAGAAGCCTGCATTCACCCAACTGAAATCATAGTTAGGGTTATAGCTACCGACGGTAGTGTCGTGGAACAAATAAGACAGGTGCTTATTATTGTTTGCCACGATCAGATTCCAGTCTGTCTGGTCGATTTTGCCATCGTTATTCACGTCGCAACGCCAGTCGTATTTTGGATCGCTCATAGATGAAGAAGCATGGTATATTGCAGCGGCTAGATCGCCGCTATTAATAGTTCCATCATGGTCAAGATCCAGCATTAGCAAGCCGACATTATCCTGCAAGGGGGAGGCAGACTCTATGCGGACGAGGTTGCAGCCTGAGGGTATCGTGCCTGCCCAACCAGAACTACTCGTCACTGACCGACCGAGCATCCTAGCGGTCATGACTGAGGCTGAAACGTTGTACACCGGTAGGCCCCACATTGAGACGTTGACGTTTATGGAGTTTGGCACGTTGAGGAAAGTGCGGTTGCCGCCGTCCGCGACGCCGAGAGACCAGTTAAGCGCAAAACTGTTATCACCCGTGGTTTCGTCGGCAACGGTGACCTTTGTCAGGTTGAAGATCTGGGTGATCGTGTGATCCTCAAAAATGTTCGTCGCGTCGATATGCGCACTGAAGTTCAAACAGTCGCCGCTCCCCAGGGAACTGAGGTCGTACTGGACTTGCGCGAGACCTTGGTCGCCAGTGATTACCTGTGTTTGGGATTGGTTCACGTAGAATTCTATTGAGGAATTGGCTGCTCCCTCGTCGATCGTGTAGGTGCTTCCATTCCACTGAAGGCTCGGTGCTAAGTCGCTGACTTGGAAGAAACTGGAGTTGCTCTGCTGATAAATGATCGACCTTGAAAAGGCAACCGAGAAGTTCAACCCCGTGCCGCAGAACGCAGACGGGTAGTAGACCACCAGGTTCCACGGTGCCGAGGCGATGCTGAACACGCCGCTCGAACCGAGAGCGGCCAAATTGCCTTGGTAGTTGGTGGCGTTCACGATTATGTTGCAGCCGCCATAACAGTCGGGTGTCCAGACCAGAGTCTGCCAATAGAAGTAGGAATCGCCGTCGGGGCTGCGTATCTTCCTGCCGTGAGCAGTGACCGAAGCGAGACAGCGTGAGCCGTTCTGATAGAAGTGAAACACTGCACCACCCACGGGAGTGAGAGAAGTAAAGCCAACGTCAATGGTCTCGGGCAAATCTGCCCTCACAGGTGTGTAGTACTGCACGTCTATGTCTTCGTATGAGGTGCGGGCGCTGACCGCTGGTGCAGCAATTCTTGGTTTAGATTGTTCAGAGGTATTTGCATCGGTAACGGTTGTTCCAAGTTCGGTTGAGGTTGGAAGTTGACTGAAAAACGGCCTTGACGCGTTGAGGTTCAACGTGTCTATCGTCTGAAAGCCTGAAGTGTAACCATCCTGCAAAACCGAGATTCTCGAATCCACGGCGCTCAAACTCGGACTTACGTTGAAGTTTATGTTGGCGTAGCCCGTGACATTGCTTATTACATAGATCGGTTTCATGCTCAAGCTCAAGGGCTCAAACGAGATCAGCCTGCCGCCAAGAGGGAAATTGCGATTGTCTGTCACGCGCAACAACACGTTGACCATGCCGTTAACTTTTCTAGTCGTTGCGACGCTCAAAACGGGCATAGGCGAGACTTGGACGAATCTCACCGGCTCCGATGAAACTGAACCCGCAAAGGCGTTGTCTCCAGAAAACCTTGTCTCCAACCGGTACGGGCCGCCTCTGCCGTTGAGGGCAATGTCAAACTGGGCAGTGCCATTGACGTCGGTCGTTTCGTTGCCCAAAAAGATCCATCCTTCGTCGATGCGCGGATGTTCGAGCTCGGGCTGCATGAAGAGGCCTACAGTTCTATTTCCGACGGGAACAACGTCTGACGTTTTGAGAAATGCTACTGATTTGAGTTCATGAGTCTCGGCGTTGTAGCTGGCCGTCAAGTTGAGTTTTGTCGAACTCTGGACCACCGCGAACGGGCCAGCAGTGGAATCGAGAGTGCTGACGCCGAGGAGCGGATAATTGACCATTCCGGTCTCAAATGTCATGTTGTAGATTCGGCCCGCGTTGAAGACAGGTGAGGTGACCGGCACAGAAACCCTGACGTCAGAGCCATTAATTGAGCCTGTGTTCTCGAAGACCAGACGATCGCTGTTGTCGTACACGTTCAAACGGTAAAAATTGCTGGGCCTGACTTTGGCCGAGACAATCATGGTGTCTCCCATCGCAAACCGATAATCATCTTTGGAGTGAACCTGACTCGACAATGAGATCGATTCTATAAAGTAGTGCCCAAACAGTTCATTCAGGGCGTACACAAACCCAACGTAGATTGACAAAACCAAGATCGCACAGAAGAATGTTCCAAGAATCTTGTTCTTTTGATGACTAATCAAAAACATATAGTTCCCTCCACTGCTTACGACCTTTCCCTTTTGCCGCGTGATTTCGATTATAGATGTCAAAAGTATAAAAGCTTTTTCGCTTCTAGAAGACTCAAAAGTTGTGTGTGTAACAATCCACGCGCGCGCTACGGATAAGCCTACAAGGCTAAAATGGCGCCGGGGAAGGGACTCGAACCCCTGCGAGCCCAAAGGCCCACTGGCTGACTTGTCATTGTATGCCTAGGCCCACTTTCCTCTTGACATGATCTCGAGGCCAGCGCGATAACCACTCCGCCACCCCGGCACTGCTTAGAACTTCTGAACTGCGCCTTTTAGCTTTATCCACACACTACTGTCCTTGGCAAACAATAGACGGGAAGAGCCACCGTTTTCTCCTCTTTCTCTTCATTGCATCCCAACCGCTCAGTATCTTGACAGCTTCGTTCGCTATCCTGATAGCGTTCTCCTCTCCAGCCCCCGCCTCGAACTCGTTTGTACACCTATTTGCGTACACGGCACATACGGCCCCTGCTCTCAACCCGAAAAGCTCAGCCAGCGTGTAGAGAGTCGCCGTTTCCATCTCAAAGTTCAACACACCTGCCCTCTGAAGCATCGGCATCAAGTTGCTATTCAGAGGGACATGCCCTTCTAGGGAGCAACGGTTCTGGCCTGCGTAGAAATCAGCCGTTGTCACCGTTATCCCAACGTGGTAATTGAATATTCCCAATTCCTCCGCCGCCGTGATCAGTGCCATGACAACTTCATAGCTTGCCACGGCTGGAAACTCGGGAATCACGTAACAGTTACTCGTGCCATCCAGACGCACCGCGGCAGTCGATATTATCACGTCGCCGCACCTGATGTTTCGTTGAATAGCACCAGTGCTGCCCGCTCGAATGAACGTTTTCACTCCGATATTCGCTGCTTCGTTCACCGCGATAGCCATGCAGGCGGGGCCAATTCCACTGGAAAGCGCAGAAACAGCGACACCCTTGTACTCTCCTGTATAACTCCGAAATTCGCGGTGAGCCCCGATCTCCCTGACTGAATCCCATGATTGAGCGATCTTTGGAACTCGATCGGGGTCCCCGGGAACGATCAAGTACTTGGCAAGGTCGCCTTTCTTGCAACCAATGTGATATTGAGACGGGCTATGAGTTCTGGAATGCGTTTTTGTTCACCGAAATTAAGATTAAGCCTGCAAGAATTTAATAGTAATGGGTTCGGAGACTCTGGCGTGTCTGAGGAACGGCGAAGAACAAAGTACGACATCTACGCAGACATAGTCGACATAATCGCCAGAAAAGGACTTTGTTCACTAACTCGAGTCTCTTACGGAGCTAACATGCCCGTTGACCGAACCAAGAAAGAACTCAACTTTCTATTGGCCCATGGATTTATTACCGAAGTGCAGTTGGAGGATTCTAAGAAGTACAGAGCCACCAAGTGGGGGCTCGAATACTTGGAAACGTTCAAGCGTATGCGCAAATTCTTTGCTGCCTTGCAAGAGTAGCATTACAAGCGCGCGCTATGCTCGGGAGTTTTAGCGGAGTTGTCATTCTCTTTTCACTTTCAGAAATAGTTTCATTCCTTCGAGAAGAAATATCACCATGGCTACTGCTGTTGTGATGGTGAGGAATATGAAGTCGAACCGTGGGGTTTCAGCTGCTGAAAGCTGGACAGCTATTATGATGATTTCTGCGGTCAAGATGCCGGTGAAGAAGAAGGAGTAGAATATCAATCTGGGAACGAGGTTTCTTCCGACCCACAGATGCCCTTTGATGTTGATCTTTTCTGCGACAGCGTATTGTCCATAGTTGTCTTTCTGTATCAGGCCGAGGTTCTCGAGTTTCTGCAGGTGCCTGTAAGCCATGCTGGGGCTACTGAGGTCCAGGTCTCTCATGACGTCTCGTGGGCCTTGCGGTTTTCCTTTTCCTATCAGGTAAACGTACACCTTCAGGGTCGTGCCCTCAAGCTCTTCGTCAGCGTTCAGCTTGTCAACTCCTCGACTGGACGTATACGTCGAAGCCGTTCTCGATCTGCAGCAACTGATTTCCTGATATTAGAGCATTGTATAAGAAGTCTCTGCCGTACGCCTGCAGCTGCACCTGTTTGAGTCCGAATCCCGCGGAATACGTTTCTTCTCCAGAAGGCTGGGCTTCAACGCGTCCATACAGATACAGGCTTCCACTCGTCAGTGACAGATAGACTGTTTCATAAACGTCGACTATCCCGGTCAGGGCGACCAGCCTAGACTCATGCGGACTCCAATATTGATCCCAGCCAGGGAACCATTTGATTGTTCGGACATCGTACACAACTGGGTTTTGCATTTGAGGGGCGCCGTTTTCGACGATGATGATCGGGCCCGCGGCCGCTTCAAGCTCTTCCACGTATGCTAGTTTGTCAGAGTGATTCGTAATGTTGAGCACGATGATGTACGAGATCAGGTGTTGTTCGTGCTCCTGAGGGTTGCTGGCGTTTCTCCACAGGCCGGATATGTTCTGGCTGAACGCTTGATCGCTGAAGTATGCGTACTTAACATCGGTGATCAGCTCTATGCTCGTCGCCGGTTTCAGGTTTGAAATCAGAAGCGGGATGGAAAAGGCCAAGCCGAGGAGAAGTGCCAGAACTCCTCCCAGAATGAGCTTAAAAAGTAAGTTCATGAGCCTTCACCGGTCAACTCGTTTATGCGAGGTTGCTCATAGCTCTGCTTGAGGAACACGATTGTTCCCCGCACAGAACACGCTAGGCGACGAGCGCGCGCTAGAAGTGTGGACACGTCTTGTGACTACAAAGCGTGCTCTCACCATGTGCGTCGCCTTTTAAGGGTTCCTGATGATTCAACTGTTACACATCAGAACAATGAGGTGGTTAGAATAATGATCCGCATAAGAAGTTTGAGTCGGAAGACGTGGAGGAAAGTCAGGTTAACTGGATTCCACTTCACAGAAAAGAATCTCACGCCAAACAGCACGGGGGCCATAGCAATCATAGGGGCATACGGCTCGCAAGAGACTCTTGGGCGCGTCGAATCTAGCGTTCAGATCACGAAGATCACCGACATGATGATGTTGAGAAGAGCTCAGATAATGCAGTGAGTACGCCAGTCACCGAATGTGAGTACCCCTTTTAAACGAAGGTGAACATGAAGATGGTAAGGTGGAATGAAATGGCGAGCAAGGTTACGGCTCCGTCACACACGACAATAACAGTGGAAACGGTCGACGGAGACATGGAGATAGGAAAACACGTCACCGTCAGAGGAACGGGAAGCCCTCCGACCGTCAGGGTGAACGGAACGGTCCACTGCGAAGGCCACGACACCTTCGAATGCGCATTATCAGCCAAAGAACTGAACGCTGAAGATTCGGTCACCGTACAAGGCGATCTAAACATCGAAGGCGACGTTGAAGTTGAAGATGGACGATTAAACGTCTACGGCAACATGACCGCTAAAAGTGCAGATGTTGGCAATGCGGTGTACGTGACCAAAGATCTTTCAGTTGACGAAATCGAAGTCGGAGGAAGCCTCAAAGTCGAGGGAAAAGCAAGAATGGATAACGTTGAAGTGGGAGGCAGCTTCGAAGCAAAAGGCGAAGTAACTGCAGACAAGATCGAAGCTGGAGGAAGCTTGTCTGCCGACGCAAAGGTTGATGCCAAAAGCATCGACGTAGGCGGAGCCGTACGCATTGGAGGCGGCAGAATTCTCCACGTAGATGTAGGCGGGACCTTCGAGTCGAGAGCCCCCTTCCAATTTGAAGACATCGACGTTGGGGGAACGGTTACACTCACAGGAGAAAGCAGGGGCGGTGAGATCGAAGTTGGAGGGTTTCTCAAAGTTCAAGGTGACCTCGAATTCGAAAGAATTGAAGCAGGCGGAAAAGTGGAAGCCAAGGGCCAACTACACGGCGAGGCGATAGAGGTCGGAGGCTCGGTTGACGTTGATGGAACACTGAGACTCTCCGGATCAATTGAAGTGGGCGGCCGTTTGGATGTCAGCGGTGAATTCACGGCTCGAGACATCGAGATCGGAGGAACCCTACGCGCAAAAGTGGTCTCAGCAGAGGATAGTGTTGAGGTTGGGGGGTCAATCAACACCGGCGAAGGCGTCAAAGCACGCTCGGTTGAAATCGGCAACAGAGGCACAATCCATGGTCCTGTGAGAGCCGAAGAAATCACCATCGGAAAAGAGGCACACGTGGAAAACCTCTACGGCAAACAGATACTGCTCAGAAGCGGAGCAACCGCAGAGAACGTTTACGGTGAACATATCACGATCGAATCTCATTGCCGAGTAAACGGGGAAACGCAGTACACGAACGACCTAAGACAAGAAAGAGACGTCTCATTCGGGAAAGCTCCACAGAAAGTCAGCGCGGTGCCAACCTGAAAACGCCCAGACCTCAGAGTCATCGAGGAACAGCCAAGTCCGATACGTCCACACTGTGCTCGTATATCTGCCTCAGAAACGAGGCTATCGCCAAAATGTGAGGAACAACCTCAATCGCTTGAGTCTGAGCGAGCCCCTCGATACTCGCAAATTCCTTCTCAACATCTTTGCGCATGGCTCGCACCTTTTCCGCCAAATCGACGTCACCCGTCAAGAACGCTGTCAAAGCCTTTTCGTGCGCCTCCAAGCAAACACCCTGAAAAGTCATGAACAATTTGCCCAAGTCCTTGTCGGGTTTTGTGCCCTTCAGCTCCACCGTTTTCTGTGCCACACGCACACATTCATCCCCTATAGCTTCCACCAAACTCGCGACCAACCGATAGTCAAGACACTCGATAGGGCCCACGCCAAGCTTTTGGCTCAACCCCGGGTTCTGTATTATCGTCCTCAATATTCTAACGAGAAGGAAGTAAAGCCTGTTGCCCTCATTGTCCCGAGCCATCACACTCTTTGCCAGCTGAGACTCGCCCTCAACAAACGCGTTGACCACGTCCCGATGCATTCCCGCCGCGATAGCATAAGCCCTTCGAAGAATCTTCTCAGGTGGAAAGCCAGAAGGCTCCAAAAGACACTGCAAAACTATGCCAGACTTGTCCTCTTCAACAATCTCCAGCCCGATCAAACCACCAACAGCACCCTTAACCGCCTCTCGAACCTCAAATCCAACGCGCTCCTTTCCCTGAACCCGTATAACGTCAACGCCGAGCAGATAATTCGCAATTATCTCACGCCCCAAGAAAGGACCAGGCTCCAAATCCACCGTCTTAGGTGAGGGCTCAGTCCCGTACCTCGCATCAATCACAAGCTTCCCCTCCGGGCTCTCACTGATGCCGACGACCGCCCCACGCTGAACGTTGTAACGATCAGCCCAAGACTTCGGCAAACAAACAAAAAAAGTTCCGCCAGCCGTACGCTGAACCCTACGCAGTTCATTCATCCGCAAACATCCCCATCCCTACGATATCCTAAGGCAATATTAAAACATCTACGAACCCCAATCCCGCCCGCACCCACCAATCTGAACGGAAAAAACGAAAAGCCCAACTCAACAAAAAACCCCAAAAAAACACCCGTACGCCTGCATATTTGGATCCAAATATTCACAATACATTGAAACGAGGAGGGGGAGGTACACATTGAGCTTTTTTTCAGCGAATAAATGCAACACCGCAACACGCGACTATTTGGTCCGCATTATCTTGAATCAACCAAGAATCTTTCAGCAGTCGACCACAACACTCAAAGGCAGCAGTAAACTTGGACCACAACCACACACTTGTTACTAAAGATTCCAAGACTCAAAGTTGGAGGGCATCAAAAGCAAACGCGTTAAAAGCTAGAGAAGGAAATACAACAGAAAGAAAGGGCCAACAACTCGAGTGTCCCCCAGAAGCAGATGAGAAAGGAGAACCTGCAACCGATGAACGAAACTGATAAGCTTCAGAAAGCCGTCGAACTCACTATCTCCGCAGGTTACCAACTGAATAAGGAGGCATTCGAGTTTCTCAACATGGTATCTTCAACCGAAGATCCAGCATCGATCGTCCTTGAAGCAATCAAGCAAATGAACAATCTTGCAGAGAGGCCGCTGTTCATCGAAAAAGATTTCCTAGAACAGGTGCTGAAGCCTCAGGAACCCAACAAGGAGGTTGTCACGCAAGAGATGGAACCGCGACTCAAAGAACCCCCGCAAGAACCAACTCCATTGACATCTGAACCAAACAAGCCCCTTCAAGCTTATGCCAAAGAAATCGATTCCAACATCAAAGTACTCGACGACCCAGGATCAAAGATTGACACAGCTGGAACCATCGACGACTTTTTAAAATACTTCCAGAGCAGGTTCAGACAAATGGAGAAGCTGCTGAGACAAAGAATGGACGTCAAGAGCGCAACCTCCATAATGGACGCCGTAAAAGCCCAACCCAACGCACGACTCAAAATCATCGGAATGATCACAGACAAGAGAGAATCAAAACAGAAAGCAATCTTAATCGTCGAAGACCTGAAAGCATCCGCAACCGTCCTCATACCGCAAAACGCCTCTCAAGCCCTTCAGAAGAAAGCCAGCCAGCTGATGCTCGACCAAGTCATCTGCATCGACGTCTTGAAAACCAGAAGCAACCTGCTCATCACCGAAGACATAATACTGCCCGACGTTGCCCAGCGACCCCAAAACAAAGCCTCAATCCCAGTCTATGCCGTGCTCACCTCAGACTTGCACATAGGAAGCTCATTGTTCACACGAGAAGCATTCAACCGGTTCATACTCTGGCTCAACGGCAAGTACGGCGACGACAAAATGCGCGCCATCGCAAACCACGTAAAATACGTACTCATCGCGGGCGACATCGTCGACGGCATCGGCATATACCCCAACCAAGCAGCAGAACTAGCCATAAGAAACGTGAACAAACAGTACAGACTCGCCTCAAAATACATCGAACAAATCCCCGATTACATCGAAGTAATCATCACGCCCGGCAACCATGACGCCCCCAGAAAAGCACTGCCTCAACCCCCCATAGCAAACACGTTTTTAGAAACACTCCAAGAATCACGACAGCTCCACTCCTTAGGAAACCCATGCACCATCAACCTACACGGCGTCGAGATTCTAATGTTCCACGGCCGAAGCCTCGACGACGTCATCTCAACCGTTCCCGGCATGAACCACAACCACCCCGAAAAATCCATGCGCCTACTCCTACAAGCAAGACACCTAGCACCATTGTACGGCGGAAAAACCCCGATCTCACCCGAAACCAGAGACTCTCTCGTAATCGAGCACGTTCCCGACATTTTCCACGTAGGACACGTCCACGCCTTAGAATACGCAAACTATCGCGGAGTTCTGCTAGTAAACTCAGGATGCTGGCAGGAACAAACCGGCTACATGAAGAGAAACGGCTTCAAACCAACCCCAGCCAAAGTTCCCGTGGTGAACCTTCAAACCCTAGAAGTCACCATTCTCCCATTCGACCAAAACCCAACTTCACCACAATCGCCAGCTTCATAAAAGGAGCCCTACGAAGACTCCCGACCTTCAACTCACTTCACGAGACACCGCGGATGATAATCAACAAGTCGACCAAGCCTGGTGTCACCAGCAAACACGTCGTGGATCAGACTCCGAACGACTTCGAGCCGAATCTTCTTCGTCCGCCCGTACCTTCCCATACTGACAACCTTAGCGTTAAGAATACCCATCGCATCGAGCTCATTGATCAACGTACTCAACCGCCGCTGAGTCAAAGGCGTAATCCCCAATTCCCCGCTCAACTCATTGTAGACCTCGAATATCTCGCCAGTGATCGCCCCCTTCGCGCCGACTCTGCCTAAATGGTAAATACTAAGCGTAACAAGTTTAGAGTGCAAGGTCAAATTTGCCAACGCCTCAACAACCCTATTATGTTCAATACGCTTCTCAGCATCCCGAACATGCTCCTCAGTGATCGAACCATCCCCCCTCCTCTCGGCCACCTCCCCTGCAACACGAAGAAGGTCCAAAGCTCGGCGAGCATCTCCATGTTCAGCAGCGGCCAGAGCAGCACAGAGCCCTAATGCGGAATCGGACAGCGCATCCCCCAAGAACGCTGTCTGTGCGCGCTCGGCAAGAATATTCCTCAACTCTCCAGCGTCATAAGGTCTGAAAACCATCTCTTCCTCACTCAACGAACTCAAAACGCGAGGATCCAAAAACTCCTTCAACCGCAGATCATTCGAAATCCCAACAAGAGTAACCTTACTCCTCCTCAAAACTTCGTTCATTCTCGTAAGCTCGTAAAAAAGACCATCACCCTTCGCCTTTATGAGTGCGTCAGCCTCATCCAGAACCACCATAAAGATGACACCAGACATATCCAAGCCCGTTCTAAACCTGTCGAACACCTCGCCAACAGACAAGCCTGTAAACGGAACTTGAATGCCAAGACTCTGACACAGACTCGCAAGCACACGGTAATCGGAACCTGCCAGCCGACAGTTAACGTAGCAGAACCTGATCGGTGCACTGAACTGTTTAGCTTTGAACTCGAGGCGACTAAGGACATACTTTACGACAGCAGTCTTCCCCGTTCCAGTCTTCCCGTAGATAAAAACGTTTGACCCCCGCGCGCCTCTCAGCAAAGGTGCCACAGTCTCTCCGAGCTGCTGAATTTGGTCCTCACGATGTGGCAACCTAACTGGCAGGTAATCATGGCGCAAGACTTCACGGTCCTTGAAAATTCTCGCACTACTCACGAATCTGTCAAACACGGCATCAAGCAACGCTGGGTCAGTCATCATATCACCGATCAAGTTTCAGAAGCAACGGCTCTTCTTCCTCTGGAAAACATAAACTCTGCCGTACAGAAATCTAAATGTAAATCGCAACTATCCTGAAGAGGACGCAAATCTCCCAAACGATGAGCAACTGATATGACGCCCACACACACCCCACACTTTCCTGTGGAATATTATGTTAATCTTGAAAACAATGATGATTCCTGATTCATCAGGAATATACTGTGACAGGTAATCAGCATTGACCTATTATAAATATTCCAATTAAACATTTTAGATACAGATTACAAAATCTTACCAAAAACGAACCGGTATCAATAATCAGTTCACTGTTCCAATGGAAATACACGGGTGGCTGACCATCTTTGATTCTATTATGCCGCCCCTCATAAAAGAAATCAACTACAGACTCCTCGCTGCACCTCAACACTACACCCTAGACTTACATAGCCTGACACGACAAACACCCTCTAAAACATATCACTCCTCTCGCTTCACGCACACTATTCGTGAACTCCTTGTGAATTTGACTCACTCATGCCTGTTTTCAGGTACCATTTTACACTCTATTGACCCTTTCCTGCCTGTTTTTTGTGAAATGCCCACCCCTACTCTTCTACTGGAGATTCAGTTCCAAACCAAATCCTAAACCGTTTTCAGTTTCCACACAATTTGTCATCTATGAGATCATGAAAAGAGTGCAAGGAACCTTCCCTTTCAAAATCGAAGCCCAGTCTGCGACTGTACACCTCTTCCATTTCACCGTAACACCTATAACTTGTGAATTGTGAAGTTGTGAACAGAGGCTAGAAGGATATAGAAAATGCCTGCCAGAAGAATGCGCGTTGAACTATTCGACAGCGAGGGCAACAAATACTCTCTGAGTTTTGAAGGGCAGATTACGCGGGACAAAGCGATGCGCCTTCTGGACTTGGTCGAACTTTTGGGAGGAGGGGCTGGCACGCCTTCTCCTACAAGTAACAACCCCGGAACGACCACTGAAGCTTCCAAGTCTGACAGAACCCGAGGCATTGTTCAAAAACACTTTCCACTCGTTTGGTTCTCCTCGAGAGAAGTCCAGATGATATATGAACAAGAACTGAAGGAACCCATAAACCTGAGTACAGTGGCGACGTATTTGGCAAGAATGGCGAACAAAGGAATCCTGCAGAGAACTGGACCATCGAACAGCCTGAAGTACAAGTTGGCCCCCGCACTTCCCCAAGCAACACTGAGACCACGGCCACCCTAAGTAACGATCTCGGGGAGGGTTAAGAGCTAGGCCTGTTGTGAAGCCTGACTTTCAGTCTTCTTCAAAAGCTTCTCCATTTCCTTCTTCACGCTGTACCTGAAAGGAATCTTCCCCGTTTCCCTCTCCAAGTAACCTTCCTCGTACAGGTTTTTCATCAGCCTGGCAGTATGCTCTCTGCTCAGTTTGACTCTTTCCTTTATCTCTGGAGCGGTCTTCGAGCCTTCGGCAGCTAGCATTTCGAGCACCGATACTTCAGTATCAGTCAACTGAGACATCGCTTTCTCCCTTCTGATAGGTATTACTCCTTGGAGGTTCACTTCTGGCGTAGTCAATATCTGCTGCGGCCGTTGCTCCAGACTGGACACGCGGTTCATGAGTACCTCTTGTGACGTTGTGAGGTCACCTACCTTCTTTTCGACACCACAGAGTCGCTGCGTGATCTGCGATCTCCCTTCACTTTCGCTACTCACTTTGGATTGCACTACATCCATCCTTTTCGAAACATCCTCCGACATGCTAAGACCACTATCGACCTTTGAGGTGAGAGCTTCCACCTTGTAAGCGATCAATTCAAGTCTCTTATCCTCGCGTTCAAATTGCCTGTTGAAACTCAAAAGAACATCCTCCACAACGCTCCGTGCCTTCTCATACTCTCTCTGGGCTCGACGAAGCCTCTGGTAATACAGGATCGAGGCCGAGACAGTGACGGCAAGCAAAAAGCCCACCAGAGTAAGCGTCAACTCATCCACGTGATATCCTCCTGTGATACTTCCGTGATCAGTCGTGACTCACACATGTTGCGTCACAGATCACAATTTGCCCATCAACCATTTAAGATTTATGGTACTCTTCGTTAGAGAAGGCGAGTATGATGTCACAGGTCACAAGGATGGTCAAAAACACACATTTCAGACGAGTAAGGCGTGGACCCACAAGAGGCTGAATTTGGGCGTATTTTGGCTTTTGATGGCTTAATCAAGATTATGCTTATGTGGAGTTCGAGTGTTCATACAGTGGTCACTTCTGTGTGTGATTTGTGACGTCACGGAAGGCCTTTTTATGAACTTGAGAGCTGTTTTAAGCTGCTCTCCAGCTCATCTCGCATCATTTCGATGAGTTTGAGGCGTTCAGCAAGGTCTTCTGTGGTGTGAGGGGCACCTTTATAGGCTTCTAGGTATGTGTGCAACTTGTTGGCTATTTCGAGATAGGGATCCAGAGTTGTGGTCTCGAAGAGTCCTAAGTAGCCTAGGAGTATTACTGTGTAGATTGATTTTGTGACGTTTTGTTTGGCCTGTTTTAGGGTCCTGTTGAAGGCTCCGCGGCTTATTTGTGCCTTGGTTAGTCTCAAGCGGGCTTTTTCGTCGTAGTTTAGCGATGTGGCGGCTATATTCTCGGATAAGACGTCTATGAGCAGTGTTTCGAGCTGTGTTGCCGTTAAGTGACTGTTGTTGGAGATGATTTTGACTATTGGGTCGTTTAGCGAACTTAATAGCCATGATTGGACGTTATCTTTTAGCTTCAAAACTGGCATCACCGCCCTGTATGCAAATGGATACAGGTTTGTATACGAGCTGCGCTCTTAAGCGTATCGACTCTAAACGGTTTGTGCGGGTTGAAAGGGAGCACAAGAATTTTATTGTGGGTAAAACCAATTGATCGTGGGAGGGAGAGATTGTTCAGTTATGGAAACCTGCTAGACGCCTGAAACGGGTGAAACAGGGTGGAATGGGACGGTTTTTCGCTTTGGCGAGAGATATGCCTAGTTCCATTAATTTGAGCCTGGGCGAGCCCAATTTCTCAGTTCCTAAGAGGGCTCTGCTAGCAGGTTGGAAGGCTGTAACCGAGGGAAGGACCCGTTATGAACCGACGAACGGAAGTGCCGAATTGCGCAGGGCTCTTGCAGAAAAGGCCTTTCTCGACTACGGGTTGAAGTATGATCCTGAAACTGAGGTCTTGATTACAGTTGGTGCAACAGAGGCGATTTCTTTGGCCATGCTTGGCCTCCTCAACCCGAGAGATGAAGTGCTTATTCCAAACCCGGGTTTCACCGCGTATGAGCCATGCGTGACCTTGGCAGAAGGCCGTGCGATTGGCATTCCTTTACTTGAGAGAAACGAGTTTAGACCATCCAGGCGTGGCGTGATGTCACTGCTCACACCCAGGTCACGCGTGATGTTACTCAACTTTCCGAACAACCCCACGGGCGCGGTTCTTTCACACGAGGAGTCCGTAGAACTTGCAGAAATTGCCACCGAACGTGATATGGTCGTGATTTCAGACGAAGTGTACGAGAAGGTGGTGTATGACGGTGGAAGGCACGAGTGCATGGGTAGTCTGCCGGGAATGCGCGAACGCACACTTGTCGTGGGCTCTTTCTCGAAGACCTATGCGATGACTGGACTGAGAGTCGGTTACATCTATGGGCCAAAGGAACTGATTGCTCCACTCTGGCTATTGCATCAATACTTTATCGCCTGTGTAGACAGTGTCGCGCAGCAAATAGCACTCGCAGCGTTGACGGGACCACAGCGGTCTGTTGAAAAGATGATGAAAGAATTCAAGAGGCGACGGGATCTGGTTCATGAGAGACTGAATAGAATCGATGGAATGAGGTGCACATTGCCGAGGGGGGCTTTCTACGCGTTTCCAAACATCAGGTCATTCAAGATGTCCTCAGACCGATTCTCGGAATTCCTATTGAAAGAGGCTCACGTCATAACTGTGCCAGGATCAATGTTTGGAAGCTTAGGGGAGGGATACATCAGGCTTTCTTTCACTGTGCCGTACGTTCAACTTGAGGAAGCTCTCGATCGTATCGAGAAAGTCGTCAAAAGACTCAGGCGTTTTCAAGTCAGAGCTCCTCTGCAGCCTTCTTTAGTTGGTCGAACAATTCTGGGCGCAAATCCTTCATTGCAGGGACGAAAGCCTCAATGGATTTAATGTCGGCGTAGTCAACCTCGCCAATCGTGAAATCCTCCTCATCGTATTTGGCCTGGACAAGCACTCGGCCATTAGGAGCTATTAGTCTGCTGCCCCCCCAATACTGAAGGCCGTCTTCAACGCCTGTAAGGTTGACAAACGCTAGGAAAGCAGTGTTCTCGATCGCTCGTGCACATGTAAGCGTCTCAAAGAAACTCTGCCTAACTGCGGGTGAGGCCGAGATACACACGATCAATTGGGCGCCTTCGAGTCTTATCAAACGAGTGACTTCAGGGAAGTAGATGTCATAGCATATGACGAGTCCTATCTTCCCTAGCTCCGTGTCGAAAACGCTCGTCCTGTAGCCCGGGCGGAAATATCTCTTCTCCTCGAACATGCTGTGCGTAGGCAGGTACATTTTTTGGTATTTTCCCACCAGACCTTTCGGGCTCACAAGGACGGCAGTGTTGTGAATAGTGGCCTGTGCCTTCGGGCTCAGTTCAGGCATCCCAAAAATCAAGTGAACTCCCGTCTCTCTAGAGATCTTCTCAGCTAGGTTCGTTGACGATCCCGGAATTCTCTCTGCCAATTCGTAGATCTGATCTCTGACCACATAGCCTGTCAGTGACATTTCTGGAAGAACGAGTAGGTCGGCTCCCTGTTTCGCCGTCTTCTTGGCGGCTTGTTCAATCTTGGCAAGGTTTCCTTTCTTGTCACCAGGTTTGCA
>Ga0335070_10003960_pt1 | contig 17248 bp, 14 predicted proteins | sample Lox_Sample_13_FD_206722 | JGI IMG/M metagenome (GOLD analysis project Ga0335070, IMG submission 206722) | Soil microbial communities from Loxahatchee National Wildlife Refuge, Florida, United States - Lox_Sample_1.3 | ecosystem: Environmental > Terrestrial > Soil > Wetlands | place: USA...
CCCCAAGGGGACCGAGGGCCCGGACATCAAGAAGCAGGAGCCCAAGGGCACCGAGGGCCCGGATGTGCGCAAGGCCAAGAAGAAGACCGCCTCGTCTGTTGCCCCCAAGGGGACCGAGGGCCCGGATGTGAAGAAGTCGAAGTCGAAGAAGACCGCCTCGTCTGTTGCCCCCAAGGGGACCGAGGGCCCGGACATCAAGAAGCAGGAGCCCAAGGGCACCGAGGGCCCGGATGTGCGCAAGAGCGAGCAGAAGAAGGCCCAGTAAGCTGATCCACGGGTAGCACCGAGCGCCGGTCGGGACACCGACCGGCGCTTTCTTTATCTGCCACGGTCCTGCCTGCCCTGCGGTACCTCTCGCCTGCCTTGCCGCACGAAGCCATTCAAGCCGCTTGTCGAAGTATCGCCGGGGGCGCGTAGACGGCGTCGCCGCATCCGGGTGCCGTCCGAGGCCTTACCAGCGTTTCACCTCGATGCCTGGAATTTGCTGTGGTACAGTTTGGGTCTCATCGGCGGCGGGTTCGCCTGCCAGGGAGGCGCGAGGTCCCAGCAGAGATGGAAACTCTTCAAGAGGCATGGACAAGGTTCCTGGCCGAGTACCAGGCCCAGGAGGTGTGGCTCGCGACGGAGCTCCGGGCGGCCTGGGACGACGTGCGCTCAATGGTCGAAGAGGTGCGCGCGGCGGTCGAGTCGTCCGGGCCGCCGGGAGAAGCGCCCCGCCAGCTGAGAACGCTCACCGATCTCTACGAGAGGGAGGAGGCGCGTCGGCTCCTCCGCGAGCCGGCCGCCCGCTACCAGCGGTGTCGCCCCCTGAACCGGACGCTCGCCGCCCTCGAGAAAGAGGAGGCGGTGCTGGGGGACCTGCTCCGGATGCTCCCCGCCGGGGCCCTGTCCCCGGAAGTGCTTGCCGGGCTCGGAGTCACCGGAGGAAGCGGCCGTTGGCGGCTCGTGCCGGGCGAGCGAGGCGGGGAAGCGGGTCTGTCCCTCCGGGGGGCCGTGGCGGATCGGCTCCAGCACGGGCGGCTGCAACGCACGCCGGTAGTCGGGGCCCTCCAGCTGGCGATGGCCCGGGCCTGCCTGCTGCTGATGTCGCCCTGGCGCCGGTGGAACGGGTGGCGCCTGTCACTGCTGGCTGGAAAGCCCGAGTCTTCCGGAACGCTGGAGACGGCCTGGAACGCCTGGGTGAGTGAGACCGCGGGGATCGCCCGTGATGCAGAGTCACTGCTCGGGGAGGTAGCCCAGGGATCCTCGACAGCGGCCCCGAAGCTGTCCACGGCCCTGGGGGAGTCGGCACGAGAGGCCCCGGAGTCGCGCCGCCGCCGCGTCACCGAGCAGCTCCAGCAGGCCTTCGGCTACTGGTCGCAGCAGCAGCGAGCCGTGACCGCGGTCATCGATCTGCAGCTCCGGATGGCGGATCTGGGTCTCGAGATGGCCCGGGAGGGCGCCCGAAGCCTCGTGTCGCTGGAGGGTGAATCCCGCGACCTGCTGGAGGAGCTGGACGGCGCCATCGGGTGGCTGGAAAGCCAGCAGGGCGGCATCCCGGCCACCGGCCTGCCGCGCGGCGAGAGCACCCTGGTGTCCGCCGAGGAGCGGCTGGCGGACTGGGTGGGGCAGGTAAGCTCCCGCGCCCGGAGCCTGCTGCCGCCCTCGATGGAGGTCCTGGATCCGCGCCGCCCTCTCCCGGGGCGCCGGTCGCACTGGCGCCATCTCGAGCCGCAACGGGTCGTGGTCGAGGCGATCGCGGATAACGGGCCGCGCGCCGCGCGCCCAGGGCTGCTCGAGGCCGAGGCGGCGCATCGAGCAATCCTCCGCGAGATCGAGCGGGTGCGCGAGGTGGTGGATCTCCTCGTCGAGCGGGCCTCCAGCGAGGGCGAGGCCGGGCCGTCGCTGGCCCGCGAGGGCCTGGAGAACGCGCTCGGGCTGCTCCGTCACTGCCGCAGCGAGACCTCCCTGGGGTTTGCCCCCGCCGTGGAGGCGGGCCTGGTGGAAGCCCAGGCCCAGGCCTTCCTGGACGCGGAGGCGGCCCTGGAGCGGGGATTCCTGAGCCTCTGGACGCGGGCCACGCGGGAACGGGGCCGCTGGCTGGGCAGGCTCGCCGGGGAGTGGTCGATCCGCGGTCTCCGTGCCGGTGGCCGCATCGCGGCCCGCGGGGTGCAGCGGGGCGGCCACTGGCTGGCGCTCAAGGCCGGCTGGACGGCGCCTCCCGAGCCGGTCGTCGAGCCCCTCAAGACCCGCTCTCACCTGGCCAGGGTCCTGGAGGTCCGGCTGGGCGAGCGCGATCTGCCCCTGCTGTACCGGCGGCTCTTCCAGCTGGGGCCGATCAAGGACCCCCGATTCCTCGTGGGTCGGGCCAAGGAGATGGCGGGCCTCTCGGCGCTCCGGGAGCGGTGGCGAGAGGGCCAGCCGGTCTCGGGGCTGATCGTGGGGGCCCGGGGCAGCGGGAAGACGAGCCTGCTCAACTGCGCCGCCGTCAGTGTCCTGGCCGGCGAGCGGATCGTGCCGGGCGCGCTCGGACACCGGCTGACCGAGCCGGAGGACGTTCACGGCTTCCTGCGCGGCCTGCTCGGGCTGGAGCCCGGCGCCGACCTCCTGCAGGCACTCGCCAGCGACCGGCGAGTCATCCTGCTGGAAGAGCTGGAGCGCAGCTTCCTGCGGGCGGTGGGGGGCTTCCGGGCGCTCAAGGAGCTGCTGGGGCTGATCCAGAGGAGCGCCCGCACGACCCTGTGGATCGTGGTGATCAACGACGCCGCCTTCCGCTACCTGGACGCCGTGATCCAGCTGGGGCAGCGGTTCTCGCACCGGATCAACGCCATGGCCGTGGAGCGTGAGGCGCTGGTGGGGAGCATCCTGCAGCGACACCACGTCTCTGCGCTGCGGCTGCACTTCGCCCCGCCTCCGGCGAGCCGGCCCCAGGTCGAGACGGTCCGCCGGTCCCTGGGGCTGGAGCGAAGGGCCGAGGAGGTGTTCTTCGACGCCCTGTACCGGCAATCCGAGGGGATCTTCCGGTCGGGACTCGAGCTGTGGCTGGATTCCATCGAGCGGGTCGAGGGCGGGGTCGTCCACCTGCGACAGCCGCTCGACCCCGACTACCGGCCGCTGGAGGCCGAGCTCACGGCGGCGGATCTGCACCTCTTGAAGGCGGTCCTCCAGCACGGAAACCTGACGGCCGAGGGCCTGGCCACGGTCCTGGGCGGCTCGCCGGCGGAGCAGACGCTGCGCCTGGACCGCCTGCAGGACCTGGAGGTTCTCGAGCCGGATCCGGGGTGGCCCGGCCACCGCATCCGTCCCCAGGCCGGGCGATTCGTTCGGCAGACCTTGGCCGCCCACAACCTGCTGTACTGAGGTGTATCCATGCCCAGGGAACTGCTCGCCGCGGAGCATGAGCTTCTGAGCCAGTTCACCATCGGGCGGCTGGCGGCCGCCGCCATCGTCCTCGTCCTGGCCTGGCTGCTGATCCGGGTGCTGACCGGGCTGCTGGAGGCGCTGGGTACCCGGAGCGTGCGGACCCGGTTCCTGGTCAAGTGGCTCGAGCCCGTCCTGCGGATCGCGCTGTGGTTCGCCGCGGCCTTCGAGTGTGTGCAACTCCTGGCCCCGGGGCGGGACGCCTTCCTGGCCGCCATGGGGTCGGCCGCGGTCGCCATCGGGCTGGGGGCCCAGGACCTGATCAAGAACCTGATCGGCGGCTTGGTGGTCCTGGCCGACCGTCCCTACCAGGTCGGGGATCGGGTGAAGATCGGCGACGCCTACGGCGAGATCACCCACATCGGGCTGCGCAGCACCAAGCTCGTCACGCCCGATGACACCACGGTGACGATCCCGAACGCCGAGATCCTGACCCAGCAGGTGTTCAACGCCAACTCCGGGGCGCCGGATTGCCAGGTGGTGACGGACCTGTTCCTGCCGGTCGACGCCGACGTGGACCAGGCGATCCGGATCGGGCACGAGGCCGCGTACGCCTCGCCTTTCGTCTATCTCGCCAAGCCCGTCGCGGTGCGCCTCGTGGACGAGCTCTCCGAGACGCCCCAGGTCCGGCTGCGGATCAAGGCGTACGTCTATGACCACCGCCTGGAGCCGGCCATGCAGAGCGACATCACGGCCCGGGCCAAGCGCGCCTTCCGGGCCGCCGGCCTGCTGGCCGCCTGGCACCGGGACGAGCGGCCCGCTGGCCATCTCCCCATGGAAAGGAGCGCAGAGTGAACAGGAGCCGAGAGGCACGCAAGCTCTTCCCGCTCATCGGGATGGTTGCCGTCCTGGCGGCGGCCCTCCTGTGGAGCGGCGTCCCGCCTGCCCTGGCCGACGACACCCAGGATGCCAGACAGCTGGTCGAGAAGTCCAAGTTCACCTTCGAGGCCTTCCTGGCCGACAAGGACATGGGGCCCCCCCTGCGTGATCTCCTCAAGCGGGCCAGGGGGGTGTTGATCTATCCCCAGGTCCTGCGGGGGGCGTTCATCTTCGGCGTGTCGGGGGGAAGCGGGGTCATGCTGGCCCGCGATGCGGCGGCGGGGGCATGGGGCGGGCCCGCCTTCTACACCATCGGGGAGGTGAGCTTCGGCCTGCAGATCGGGGGGGATGCCTCGGAGGTGGTCCTGGTCGCGTTGACCGACCGGGGCGTCTCGGCGCTCCTGGCCACCAGCGCCAAGCTCGGAGCCAACGTGGGCGTCGCAGCCGGCCCGGTCGGGGCCGGTGCGACCGCCGCTACCGCGAACCTCAGCGCGGACATCATCAGCTACGCGCGGGCTAAGGGGCTGTATGCGGGCGTCTCCCTCGAGGGCGCCGTGGTGGCGACCCGGGACCTCATGAACCAGGCCTACTACGGGTTCAACGTGACGCCCAGGGACATCCTGATCGACCGCAAGGTCTCGAACCCCCAGGCCGCCGACCTGATCAAGGTGGTCAGCGAGGCCGTGGCGGGCAAGTAGGAGTGGTCTTGCTCGGGCGACCCCTGACCGGAGCGGCAATCTTGCCGCTCCTGCCGGGGTGGCGGGCGGTCGCGGGCGGTCTTTGGGCGATCGTCCTGGCATCCCGCCTTCCGCGCGTGCTTCCGGCGTAAAGGGCACGGAGGATCGGCGCACCCGCGATCACCTCCAGATCGCCTTTGGGAGACCGGGGAACAAGGTGACGAAAGTGGCAACGTCCCCCAAGTGAACGTCGCCCGGGGGTCCTGAGCGCCCGGGCGGATGCACGCACGGGCGACCGAGCGTAGAGACGCCCGCATGGCCGCACACCTACCTCGGAGGGCCGGTGAGAATCCGGGCGGGGCAAGGCCGTGACTGAGAACCCCCCTCCCGACAAAGGGCGCGGCTCCCCCCGGGACCCCGCGCAGATCCCCGGTGTGAAGGACAGAGGGGAAGCGTCGTTGGCGGGGAAGATCCAGCGGATCGCCGGCGAGCCCAAGAAGGGCGCTCGGCTCATCGCCCGGACCTTCTATCGCGAGCTACGCCGCGGCGGCTGGACCGACGCCGACATCATGGCCATCGCGGACGAACTGCTCGGCTGCCTGATCGCAAGGCTTCACGAGTACCGGGTGAAGAAGGAGATTCCGGAAGAGGAGAAGGCGAAGTTGCCCGACACGCGCTAGCGGCCTCCACGCGCGCTCGCCTGCCCAAGGTCTCACCGCTTCAAGGCAGCCTCGAGGCCCGGGACCCACTCCGCACCGATCGGTACCTCGATCGTGGATTCCCTGAAGTCGTCGCCGACCGGCTGGTAGCGCCCGCCGAGGCATCGGCTCAGGAACGCCTCGGTCACGGCGTTGAAGGACATCCGGTTCTCCGGCCGGGCGAAGCCGTGACCCTCGTCGGGGTAGAGCACGTAGGTGACCGGGATCCCCTTGCGCCGCATGGCCGCGACGATCTGGTCCGACTCGCTCTGCTTGACGCGCGGGTCGTTGGCCCCCTGACCGATCAGCAGCGGTCGCCGGATCCGGTCCGCGAAGGTCAGGGGCGACCGGCTCTCCAGAAAGCACCGGCCCGCCTCGGTGCGGTGGTCGCCCACGCGGGTGGTGAACATGGCGAGGGCCGGCTCCCAGTAGGGCGGGATCGTCTCGAGGAGGGTGGCGATGCTGGAGGGGCCCACGATGTCCACCCCGCAGGCGAAGGTCTCGGGCGTGAAGGTGAGACCCACGAGCGTGGCGTACCCGCCGTAGGATCCCCCCATGATGGCGATCCTGGAGCGGTCGGCGATGCCTTCCTCGACCGCCCACTCCAGCGCATCGATCAGGTCGTCCTGCATCTTTCCCGCCCACTCGAAGTTGCCGGCGTTCAGGAAGCGCTTCCCGAACCCGGTGGACCCCCGGAAGTTGACGCCGATCACGGCGTAGCCGCGGTTGGCAAGCCACTGGTGCTCGTTGTCGAGACCCCAGCCGTCGCGCGCCCAGGGTCCGCCGTGGACCAGCAGGACCATGGGCAAAGGCCGATCCGGGCGGCCGGTGCCGCGCGGGTCTGCCCACACCGGCAGGGTCAGGTACGAGACCAGGCGCAGGGCGTCGCGGCTGCGGATCACCTCGGGGTGCATCCGGGCGAGCGGCCGGCTCTCAAGGGCATCCCGGTTCGTGAACAGGAAGGTCGCCTGCTTGGCCTCCCGATCGTACAGGTAGTAGCGGACCGGCCCGTTGTCCCGGAGGTAGGCCACCGTCCATTTGGCATCGTCCAGCGTGCGGCTGGTGATGGAGATCTCGCCCTCCGCGACGCCCCCGAGGTAGGCGAAGTCGGGCTGGACGGATGGGTCGAGGACCTTCCATTCCTGCCGGGTGTAGTTGAAGGCGACCGCTTGGACCGTGTACTCGGTCGGATGGACCAAAGCCGCACCGACATCGGCCCGCGGATCCTCGGCCAGCACCGCGGCCGCGGCGGCGGGTAGGTTCAGCGCGACCAGGGCGGCCGTGTCCCGCCCGCGGCTGTCCGCCAGGTAGAGGACCTCCCCGGACTTGTCGAACCCGATGGGGTGAGTTGCCAGGGAGTCTTCCATCCCGATCTTCATGAAGGGCTCCCAGCGGCGGATCCCCGTCGGTCCGGGGCTCGCCCCGTCGGTCGCCGGCCTGAAGTATTCCGCCCCGCCGTCGCTGGTCATGCGCGAGGCGAACCGGACCCGATAATCGTCGTCGGTGACGAATCCGGCGAAGTCGGGGTTCTCCTGGATCAGGGCCATCGCACCGCTCTCGATGTCGACCCGGTACAGGTCGTGGTAGCGAGGATCGCGGGTGTTCAGCCCCACCAGGATCGTGTCCGGAAACCGGGGGCTCACGTTTTCGATCTCCGCCCGCGGGCGCATCGGGCGGCCGTCCGGCTGGGCGTGGGGCTTGCCGTCGGGGCCCGGAATGGTGTCGGCCGGGGTGAGACTCCGGGTCGTGTCCGTGGCGAGATCCACCGCGTAGACCTTCCAGTTCTCGTCCCCGTCCTGGTCCTGCAGGTACAGCAGATGCCGACTCGTGTAGGCCCAGAAATAGGACCGGATGCCGCGCCTGGTATCGCGGGTCACCGGTCGGGCTGCCTCGGGCCGCTCGACCGGGGCGACCCAGACGTTGAGGACCCCGTTGACCGGGGCCAGGAAGGAGAGGTGCTTGCCGTCGGGGCTCAGCCGCGCGGCCGAGCGATCTGGGTTTCCGAACAGGATTTCCCGGGGGATGAGCGGTGTCGGGGTTGCGGCGGTCATGGAGTCTGCTCCCTGAGCCGGCGGTGAGCCGGCAGGCTGTTCGGCTGTCGAGCCGACAGCCAGCACCAGTCCCATACTGTATGTGGCCAGAAGCCGGCGTGACCGTATTCCGGCCGCCGGGGATCCCCTCGGCTCACGCTAGCAGGAGAAGGGGAGGATCGGAAGGGGAAAGGATACCCTACCCTCTGATGGGCCGCGGCCGGGGTGCATCCGGCTGGTCAGACGGTGGGGCAGGCGAAAAACAGTTTTTCCGCGACCTGCTAGTCGGCGAGGAGACCGAGACGCACCTCGGGCAGCTCGAGGTACCAGAGCAGCCAGGCGGACATCGCCATCGCGACCAGCGTCAGGACGATGTAGGGGAGATTCAGGACCGTCGCGCCCCCCACGGTCCTGGTGGCATGGCCCCAGAGCATCATGAGCCGGCTGATGATGTTGAATCCCTGCGCGAAGAGCAGGAGGTTCCAGGGTCGGACCTGCGTGGTGCGCCGTACGATCAGCTCGACGTCCGCCACCATCACCATCACGGCGAGCAGGACCGGCAGCCACCACTCCTGGCTGGTGGCCGCGAAGGAGTCGGCGGGGAAGAGGAGGAGCGGGATGAACTGGGCGATCAGGACGGTGGTGATCGCCGGACGGGTGGCCAGGGGTCTGCGTGACATGGGATGACCTCTTCCGCGATGTCTCCGGCCAATTCTCTTATCACACTTCTGCCGTGAAGGCTACGGGTCATCGCTGGCGGAGCCCCGGTGGGCACCCTTTGTCCGCCATTGTCTAGGATGGCGGTGGCCCGCCCGCGGGAACGACTTCGCGCTTGATTTGCACCGTTAACTTCGATACAAGAGGGGGGTTTCTCGGACGGCCGGGCACGCGGGGTTCCCGTGTCCAGGCGCGGACCGGCGGCCCATGTCGGTTCGGCGGGGGTCGGGGCAGCGGCAGCGCAGGCTTGCGGCGCGCCCCCCGCGGGAAAGGAGGGGTTTCGCCCACGGTTCGTGGTGCGAGGGGCTACAGTGGGATGGGGCGTCCCCTGGCCGGCAGGCCCCTGTGCGATCGGTTGCAAAAGGCAGTTGGAAATCGAGACAGCCTTCGGAGGTGAGGGATTCATGCGAACCGTCAAGTTACTCGGTCTGCTGATCCTGGCAGTGCTTGCGATGGTGTCCTACAGCGAGGCTGGCGAGGCGGGGATCAAGGTGGCGATCCTGGCTCCGCTCTCCGGTCCGGTGCCCACCTTCGGCGTGATGACGCGGGACGGCGCACTCCTGGCCATCGACGAGTGGAATGCCAAGGGGGGCGTCCTCGGCAAGAAGATCACCCCGGTGGTCGAGGACAGCCAGTGCACGCCCGACCCGGCGGTGAACGCGGCCAACAAGGTGATCGATCAGGACAAGGTGAAGTACATCGTCGGTGAGGTCTGCTCCAAGGCCTCGATCCCGGTGTCCGAGATCGCCAACAGCAAGAAGGTCGTCCAGATCAGCCCGACCTCGACCAACCCGGACGTGACGGTGGGCAAGGACGGCAAGGTAAAGCAGTACATCTTCCGCGCCTGCTTCATCGACCCGTTCCAGGGCCAAGTGGGCGCCAAGTTCGCCCTCGGCACCCTCAAGGCCAAGACGGCCTTCATCATGCTGGACCAGGCCAACGACTACGTGAAGGGCCTCGCCGAGTTCTTCGAGAAGTCCTTCACCGCCGGCGGGGGCAAGATCGTGGGCAAGGAGACCTACACGGCGAAGGACACCGACTTCTCCGTCATCCTGGCCAAGGTGGCGGCTGCGAAGCCGGACGTTGTCTATCTGCCCGATTACTACAACGTCGTGAACCTGGCCACCAAGCAGGCCAAGGAGAAGGGGATCAAGGCCCCGTTCATGGGGGGCGATGGCTGGGATTCCTCCGACCTCGATCTGAAGGCGGCGGACGGCGGGTTCTTCACCAACCACTACTCGCCGGAAGACACCCGCCCCGAGGTCCGCAACCTGGTCAAGGCCTTCGGCGCCAAGTACAAGGACGACAAGCAGCAGCCCAAGGTCCCGGATGCCCTGGCGGCCCTGGCCTACGACGCCACCAACCTGCTGCTGACGGCCATCAAGCAGGCCAACTCCGAGGACACCACGAAGGTGGCGGCCGCCCTGGCGAAGATCAACTTCAACGCGGTCTCCGGCAAGATCACCTTCGACAAGAATCACAACCCGGTGAAGTCGGCCACCATCCTGGCGGTCAAGGATGGGAAGGTCGTGTTCAACTCCGTGGTCAACCCGTAGCGCTGGAGTCTTGCTGTCCCCGCGGGGTGGGGCGGCCCGGCCGTCCCCACCCCGCCGCACCATCGAGTCGTCGGCAACCCGTTTGCGAGGCCGGCACCCATGCCCGCACCCGTCGCCAACCAGACTCCATCGAGTGCGGCCCGGAAGCCCGGCGCCCACCTGGTATGGATCGGCCGGGGGTTCCTCTGGCTGATCGCCGCCCTGGCCGTGTTCGTCCTGGGGCGCGACCTGATTAACGATCCCCCGCTCTTCGCCCAGATCGTTCTCAGCGGGCTCCAACTCGGTTTCGTCTATGCCCTGATCGCCCTGGGCTACACGATGGTCTACGGGATCGTGAAGCTGATCAACTTCGCCCACGGCGACGTCTTCATGGTGGGCGCCTTCGTCAGCTTCTACGCCGTCACCCGCTTCGAGCTGCACCGCTGGCCTGCACTGGTCTTCCCGGGGATCTCCCCGGTGGTGACCGTGGTGGTCGGTCCCATCACCGTGATGCTGCTCTCCATGGTGGTGTGCATGGCGATGGCGGTCACGATCGAGCGCGTGGCCTACAAGCCGCTCCGCGACGCCCCCCGGATCGCGGCCCTGATCACGGCCATCGGCGTGTCCTTCTTCCTCGAGTTCTTCGGCGCCCTGAGCTTCGTGTTCTCGCCCCGGTTCATCCCCTACCAGCGGCCCTTCGAGGTGGTGACCTGGTACGTGAAGGACGGGATCCACCTGGTGGTTGAGGGGAAGAGCCCGCCCGAGGGCAGCGTCACCTTCTCGAACATCTTCCTCATCATCGTCGTGGCATCCGTCCTGATGCAGGTGCTGCTGCAGTTCCTGGTCCGCCGCACCAAGATGGGCAAGGCCATGCGCGCCACGGCCTTCGACAAGCCGGCGGCCCGCCTGATGGGCATCAACGTGGACCAGGTGATCTCGTTCACGTTCGCGGTGGGGGCGGCCTTTGCCGGATTGGGCGGTGTGCTCTACGCCATTGCCTACTCCTCCATCTGGTCGCAGATGGGAATCCTGCCGGGACTCAAGGCCTTCGTGGCGGCGGTGCTGGGCGGGATCGGCAGCATCCCCGGAGCCTTCGTGGGGGCACTCATCATGGGGCAGGCCGAGGCCCTGACCATGGGCTACATCTCGACACCCATGCGGGACGCGGTGGCCTTCACCATCCTGATCCTGGTCCTGCTGATCCGACCGACGGGCATCTTCGGCGAGCCGGAGAAGGAAAAGGCCTAGGGGGCACCGGTGGACCTCAACGTCGGCTTCCTGATCATCTCGCTGGTCAAGATCGGCGCCATCCTGGCCTGGGTGTACGGCCTGATCCAGGTCCTGGGGCTCGAGTCCCGGTGGGCCCGGCTCGGAGGGCTGCTGGGGGCTTTCGGCATCATCCAGCTCGCCATTGCCGTGCCCGTCGGCGACACCTCCGTCCTCAACGACTTCGACCTGGGATTGCTGTACCAGGCCGCCACCATGGCCATGGTGTGCCTGGGGCTGAACCTGATCTACGGCTTCAACGGCCAGTTCAGCCTGGGGCAGTGGGGCTTCTACGGCATCGGGGCGTACGCCTCGGCGGACATCACCTACCGCTGGACGAGCGGGGACGCCCGGGGGCTGCTGGTCCTGGGGATCGGCGTCGTCCTGGGGTGGCTGGTGATCTTCGCCGTCGGTCGCTACCTGCAGCGCTACCGCGGGGTGCCGGTGCTCTCGGCGTTCACCCTGTACCTGCTCGGCACGGTCGTGGCCGGCGCCGTCGCCGTCCTGATCGGGAACCTATTGAACCCGCTGTTCGTGCCGCTGTTGGGGCAGGGCGACGCGCCCGGGCCGCTCAGCAGCGACGTCGCCGTACAGGTGGTGTTCTTCCTGTCGGTGCTGATCGCCGGGGCCTTCGCGGCGGGGATCGGCTTCCTCTTCGGCCTGCCGGTGCTCACGCTGGGCAGCGACTACTTCGGCATCGCCACCCTGGGCTTCTCGATCGTGATCCAGACCCTGATGGTCAACTCGGACACCATCCTGCCGTTCCCCGAAATGAAGGGCGGGCGGGGGATGATCGGCATCCCCAAGCTGACCACCTGGTTCTGGGCGTTCTTCTTCCTGGTGCTGGTCATCGTGGTCATGCGGAACCTGATCCGCTCCAGCACCGGCCGGGCGGTCCTGTCGGTGCGGGAGGACGAGACAGCGGCCCTCGTCATGGGCATCGATGTGGCCCAATACAAGCTGATGGCCTTCGTCATGGGCAGCCTCTTCGCGGGGATCGGGGGCGGGGTGTACGCCCACTTCATCGGCTTCCTGAGTCCCGGCACCTTCGACTTCCTGATCGGCTTCAACCCCCTGATCATCGTGGTCTTCGGCGGGCTGGGGAGCATGAGCGGGACGATCACCGCCTCCTTTGGCTGGATCTTCTTCCTGGAGGGGCTGCTGCGGGTCATCCTGGGACAGTTGGGGACCGAGGCGCCCACCTGGCGCTTCGTGCTCTATCCCATCGCGCTCCTGCTGCTGATGCTGCTCCGGCCGCAGGGGCTACTGGGGACGGTGGAGTGGGGGTTCCTCCGGGCCCGGGAAGAGCCCAGCCCGCCCCGGGAAGGGCAGCCGGCACCGGCCGCCGCGAAGCAGTAGACAGACAGCCATGGAAATACGGCACAGCACCCCGGAGATGACGGTTCCCCCGCTGGAGATCCGCGGGCTGACCAAGTACTTCGGGGGGCTCCGGGCGGTGAACGCGTTCGACCTGACCGTGCGCCGCGGCGACCTGGCCGGGCTGATCGGCCCCAACGGCGCGGGCAAGACGACCGTGTTCAACATGATCAGCGGACTCTACGTCCCGTCCGGGGGCGAGGTGCTGTTCCAGGGGACGAGCACCGCCGGCCTGGAACCCTTCGAGATCACCCAGCTCGGCGTGGGCCGGACCTTCCAGAACATCCGGCTCTTCCCGAACCTGACAGTCCTTGACAACGTCCGCATCGCCTACCATCCGCACGCCGGATATGGGATGACGGACGCCATCCTGCGGCGGCCGAAGTTCCACCAGGGCGAGCGCGAGATCACGGAGCGGGCCCGGCAATTCCTGTCCATCTTCAAGCTGGAGGGAATCCAGAACGAGCTGGCCAAGAACCTGCCCTACGGCCAGCAGCGGCGGGTCGAGATCGCCCGGGCGCTGGCCTGCACGCCGAGCCTGCTGCTGCTGGACGAGCCGGCGGCGGGGATGAACCCGGCCGAGATCGTGACGCTGATGGAGCTGATCCACTTCATCCGGGACCGCTTCGAGCTCACCATCCTCCTGATCGAGCACCAGATGCGGGTGGTGATGGGGATCTGCGAGCACATCACCGTGATGGACTTCGGCGAGGTGATCGCCCGCGGCAACCCGAGGGAGATCCAGGACAATCCCAAGGTCATCGAGGCCTACCTGGGCAAGGGAAGCACCGATGCTGCTTGAGGTCCGAGACCTGAACGTCTACTACGGCGCCATCCACGCCCTGCAGGGGATCTCGTTCGAGGTGAGCGAGGGCGAGATCGTGACCCTGATCGGGGCCAATGGCGCGGGCAAGTCCACCACCCTGCGGACCATCTCGGGGCTGCTCAGGCCCCGACGGGGGTCCGTCCACTTCAAGGGCCAGGACATCACCACCACGCCGGCCGAGCAGATCGTGCGCCTCGGTATCGGGCAGGTGCCCGAGGGGCGGAAGATCTTCGCGCCGCTCACCGTGCGCGAGAACCTGGAGATGGGGGCCTACACCCGGACCGACCCGGCCGAGATCGAGCGCTCGATGCAGCGCGTCTTCGTCAGCTTCCCCCGGCTCAAAGAGCGCACCGAGCAGCTGGGCGGAACCCTCTCGGGCGGCGAGCAGCAGATGCTGGCCACGGCCCGGGGGCTGATGTGCCGGCCGAGCCTGCTCCTGATGGACGAGCCCTCCATGGGCCTCAGCCCGATCCTGGTCGAGGAGATCTTTCGCATCATCCGCGAGATCAACGCCCAGGGGACCAGCATCCTGCTAGTGGAGCAGAACGCCCTGATGGCGCTCAACGTTGCCCACCGCGCCTACGTGCTGGAGACGGGCCGGATCGTGCTGCAGGGCAGCAGCCGGGACGTGCGGGAGAGCCCGCGCGTTCGCGAGGCCTATCTCGGCGTCCACTAGCCCGGAGCATTCGCGAAAGTGCCCGCGAATGCTCCGGGCGCAATGAATCAATGACCAATTCTGCAAATCCCGATGATGGGGCAGCGGCTCAGGCGCTGCCGCAGCCCGCCAGGCACGCGGTTTCCCCTCTTGGTCACTGGGAATCGGGGTTTGCTCATTCCACCGAGTGACTCGCGAACTTGTTCGCGGGTCATCCGGAAACGGGGGGCACACATGGGACAGCTTGAGGGGAAGGTTGCCATCGTCACCGGGGCGGCCGTGGGGATCGGCCGGTCCATCGCCGTCTGCTACGGCCGGGAGGGGGCCGCGGTCGTCGTGAACTACTCGAAGTCGCAGCGCGAGGCCGAGGAGACCGCCCGCCAGGTGCAGGGGGCCGGCGGCACGCCCGCCCTCATCCAGGCGGACGTCTCACAGGACCGCCAGGTCCGGGCGATGGTGGAGCAGACGCTGAGCCGCTTCGGCCGCGTGGACATCCTGGTGAACAACGCCGGCATCACTGCCTTCGCGGACTTCTCGGACCTGGAGGCGCTCACCGACGAGGTCTGGGACCGCCTGTACCGGGTGAACGTCAAGGGGACCTTCTTCTGCTGTCGGGCCGTCGTGCCGGCCATGCGGCGGCAGGGCCAGGGGCGGATCATCAACATTGCCTCCGTGGCCGGCCTCTGGCCCCAGGGCAGCTCTATTGCCTATTGCACCTCCAAGGCGGCGGTCGTTCACCTGAGCAAGTGCCTGGCCCGGACCCTGGGACCGGAGATCCGCCTCAACGTCATCGCCCCGGGCTTCATCGCCGAGACGCGGTGGAACGAGGGGCGGCCCAACCTGGAGGACACCGTCAGGAAAGCGGTACAGGTGGCGCCGCTGAAGCGGGTGGGCAAGCCGGAGGACATCGCCGAGGCCGCCCTGTTCTTGGCGACGCGCGGCGACTTCATGACCGGCGACGTGATGGTGTTAGAGGGTGGGGGGCTGCTGGCGTTGGGGGGGGGTGGGGGACCTGGGGTCTGGGATCGGGGGGGGAAATCGGCAAATGGGCAAATGGGCGACTTGGCAGTTGGGCAACCCGGATACGCCTGACGCCTGAAGGCCGTATTCCCCAGTTGGCCATCGGCAGTTGGGATTTGATCATTCCATTATTATTCGCGAGCTGGCTCGCGAATCATGAGGGCTACATGGGGGTGGGGGGAAGGATTCCCCCGATCTGCTGGACGAAGGCCTTGGCGGCCTCCTCGGGAGAGGCCAGTTCCTGGCCGTGGTCGTGCAGGAACTGCTGCCGGTCCAGCACCCAGAGGTAGAGGTCGCCCTCGGTTCGGCCGGGAAACTCCTCCAGCACGCCGCGCTCGCGGATGACGTTCACGATGGGGAGGTAGACGGTGTCGTACCAGTGGCCGACCGCCTCCTCCTCCGAAATGTCCCGCTGCCGCTCCAGGCCCAGGAAGTAGCGGTGCACGGCAATGTGCTCGAGCATCCGGCTGTAGCCATCCGGAACGCTCAGTTCGATGTCGGCGCCGGGCCGGATGCGGTCGAGCCCGGTCCGTTCGAGAAACTCGACCTTGGCTCCCAGGATCTCCAGATCCTCGGGCCTGAGATCCGGCCCCACCGGCACCTTCACCTTGCACTCGCGCACCTCGGCGTCGATGAACTCCTGCCCCTGCTCGCGGGCCACCGAGACCCGGTGATGCCCGTCCACCACGAAGTAGATGTCGCCCACCTTGTAGAGGACCACCGGGGGCAGGCTCACGTCCTGGTAGAAGGCCCGGTCGACCCGCTGCCAGCGGTCGGCGAGGCTGTTGCGGGCGGGGAGGAAGGCCTGGTCGAAGTCGCGGTAGCGGTTGACGCTGCCCACGATCTTGGCCACCTCGACGGTCCGGACCCCCCGGTGGATGGGGCCGCCGATCCGCAGCCGCTCCTTCACCTCGTCGTAGGAGAGGAGGGTGTTGCGCTTGCCCCGGAGCAAGGCCCAGAGGTCGCGCAGGAAGGACTTGGAGCGCGCGCGGGCGAAGTCCTGGTGCACGCGAGAGTCGATGTCGGTGGGCCGCTCAACCTGCAAGGTCGATCACCCGATAGGGAAACACGTTGATCACGGTGGTGGATCCCACCTGGGTCCGGGTCACGGTATCCCGCCGGTAGAGGTGGGAGTGGCCGTGGAGGAGGTAGCGCGGCCGGAACCGGGCGATGAACCGGTTGAAGGGGGCGAACCCCACGTGCGCCGGGTCCTCGGCGTCGTGCACCCCCCGGGGCGGCGCGTGCGTCACCAGGATGTCGAGGTACCGTCCGTGCCGCGCACGGTTCCAGCACAGGCGGGGCGTCATGCCGAGGATCCGCCACGCCATCTCCCTCTGGGAGTACTGGTTGACCCCGTCGGGCCGGTACCGGATGCTCCCGCCCAGGCCGGCGATCAGCAGACCCTGCTCCTCGACCACCTGGCCGTCGATGTTGGTGGCGCAGCCGGTGCGGACCAGGTCGACGTCCGGGGGCGGCGCGGCAGGGTCATGGTTACCCGGGATGTGGATGAGGGGGACGTTCAGCATGGAGACCACGAACTCCAGATAAAACGTCGGCAGGTCCCCACAGCCCACGACGAGGGCCACGTCCCCGACGCGCTCCCTGATGCCGGGACTGTACAGCTGCTCGACGACCTGATCGCTGAGGGCAAGGATCTTCATAACCCTACCAGACCGCGGTGAAATTTCCCTGACGATTATAAAAGGCCCGGGGTGAAAGGGAAAGCGCAGGGTGCGGGGCAGGGCAATCGGGCAATCGGACAAGGGGGCGACTGGGACCACGGCCGGGCGATCTGGCGACTTGAACACTCGACCAGGGCCGGCACCAAGCGCCGGCAGGTGAAGCCGCGGAGGCCCCAAGGCCCAGCGCACAAATAAGTACCTTTCGGAACCTACGTCCCCCATTCTGACGCGACGAGACCGCCTCCCGGCGTCACCACCTGGCGTGATCCAGTAGCTTCATGAAGTTCCGCTTTGGCTTGTGCGCCAAGCGGAGGGCGGCCAGGTATTCCCCGAATTCCGCCTCCCGGCTCAACCGCACCAGCAGGCCGCGCACTTTCCTAGGCCGCAAGCCACAAGGGCTTTTGTTAAGCCCGCATTGTTCGCGGGCTGTCTTCGTGAATAATGCGGGCTAGTGTGCTGCTATCATTCGCGCCGCCTTGCCAGCTGCCGATAGACGTCCTTCCGATCTGCCTCGAGAACCACCAAGACCTGCCGGGGTGTCACCTTG
>Ga0335070_10003961_pt1 | contig 17245 bp, 14 predicted proteins | sample Lox_Sample_13_FD_206722 | JGI IMG/M metagenome (GOLD analysis project Ga0335070, IMG submission 206722) | Soil microbial communities from Loxahatchee National Wildlife Refuge, Florida, United States - Lox_Sample_1.3 | ecosystem: Environmental > Terrestrial > Soil > Wetlands | place: USA...
TGCTCACGGCTGACCGCTCACGGTGAACCCTGTCAAGCCGCCAGGCTGACCGACGCTCCCTTCGCCTTCGACAACGCCTGATCCAGATCCCACAGGATGTCGTCGATGTCCTCGATGCCGATCGACAGGCGAATCATGTCCGGCGTCACGCCGGCGCGCAGTTGCTCCTCGTCGGAGAGCTGGCGGTGCGTGGTGGAGGCCGGATGGATGACCAGCGTCTTGGCATCGCCCACGTTGGCCAGATGGCTGAAGAACTGCAGCCCTTCGATGAAGCGCACGCCCGCGTCCAACCCCCCTTTGATGCCGAAGGTCATGATCGCCCCCGCTCCCTTCGGCATGTACTTCCTCGCCAGCGCGTGGTAGCGGCTCGACTCCAGGCCGGGGAAGCTGACCCAACTCACTTGCGGATGCGATTCCAGGAACTTGGCCACGGCGAGGGCGTTGGACACATGCCGCTCCATGCGCACATGCAGCGTCTCCAGTCCCTGCAGCAAGAGCCAGGCATTCAGCGGCGACAGCGCCGGGCCGAGCGTGCGCAAGGTCTCCATCCGGCACTTCATGGTGTAGCCGAAGTCGCCGAACGTTTCGAAGAAGCGCACGCCGTGGTAGCCGCGCGAGGGCTCGGTCATGCCCGGGAAGTTGCCGTTGTCCCACGGGAACTTGCCCGATTCCACCAGCACACCGCCCATGGTGGTGCCGTGCCCGCCGATGTACTTGGTGGCCGAGTGCACCACCACCGCTGCACCCCACTTGAACGGCTGGCACAGGTAAGGCGATGCGAAGGTGTTGTCGATCACCAGCGGAATGCCGGCATCCTTGGCGATGGCGGCCACTGCCTCGATGTCGAGAATGTTGATGCGCGGGTTGCCGGCGGTTTCGGCATACAGCAGCTTCGTTTTCGGCGTGAGCGCCTTGCGGAAGTTCTCCGGCTCGTCCGGGTCGACGAACTTCGTAGAGATGCCCATGCGCCGGAAGGTCACGTCGAACTGCGAATAGGTGCCGCCGTACAGCGTGCTCGCGGAGACGATCTCGTCGCCTGCCTCGAGCAGCGTCAGCAGCGCGGTCATCTGCGCGGCCTGGCCGGACGCGGTGGCCAGCGCGGCGCGCCCGCCCTCCAACGCCGCCACCCGCTCCTCCAAGACGGCAACCGTGGGATTGGAGATGCGCGAGTAGACGTTGCCGAAGGTCTGCAGATTGAACAGGCTCGCCGCGTGGTCCGCCGAATCGAACACGTAGGAGGTCGTCTGATAGATCGGCACGGCGCGGGAGCCGGTGGTCGGGTCGGGAATCTGGCCGGCGTGCAGGCACAGTGTGCCGGGGCCGAACTCGCGGTCGGGCATGGCGGGACTTTACGGGAAACGATGGATGTCGCGGATTGTACCCCGGCCGCGCGCCACCGAAGATGACGGGCCGAGCGGCGCCCCGCCCGTAAAACGTTCAGACCGCCGCGCGCTCTCGCGCCCGCGCCAGCAGCAAAGGAACTTCATCTGGCGGCATCGCCGCGCCGATCGCACTGCCTTGCGCTAGATCGCAGTTCGCTTCGCGCAGCATCGCCAGGACAGCCGGGCTGTCGACGCCGGTCGCCAGCGCGCCCAGATCGAGCTCGTGCAACAGTCCGATGAGCGAGCGGGCCACGCTCGCCAACTCGCCCTCACGCGCCAGCCCGCGCAGCAGCGTCGCCGGCAGCCGCGCCATGCTCAACGGATACTGAGCCACGTGCGCGAGGCTCGCGGTGCCCAGCCCCAGATCGTCGAACACCAAGCGCACGCCCATCGCCTGCAAGGCGTGCATTGCGCCCGGCGTGCGTCCCGTGTCGCGCGATGCCGCCGGCTTCAGATTGAGCATCAGCAGCGTCGGGTCGACGCGCGCGTGCGTCAGCGCCTCATGGACCAGTTTCGTGAGGTCGGCACGCTCGGCGATCCCCGGGGGCAGCGACAGCGTCATGTACATCGGCGGGAGCCCCTGTTCCTGCCACACGCGCAGCTGCATGCAGGCGGTGCGCACCATCCATTCGGTGAGCGGCACGATCACGCCCGGCTCCTCGCTGCCTGCCAGATAGTCGCTCGCCAGAACCACGCCGCGCTCCGGGTGACGCCAGAACACGGTCGCGTCGACCCCGGCGATCTCGCTGCTGCGCGGCGTGATCTGCGGCTGGTAGTGCAGCATGAACTCCCTGTGCGCTACGCCGCGGCGCAGCCGGCTTTCCAGATCGGTGCGCGCCAGCACCGAGGCATTCATCTCGTCGTCGTGGTAGCGGAAGGCGTTGCGCCCGTTCTCCTTCGCCTGATACATGGCGAGGTCCGCCTTCTTCATGAGCGTTTCGGGCTCGTCTCCATCGTGCGGGTAGACCGCGATGCCGATGCTCGCCCCGGTAGTGATTTCGGCGCCGCGCTTGAGGCTGAACGGGCGCGCAAGCGCTTCCAGGATCCGGATCGCCACCTTGGCCGCGTCCTCGGGCCGATCGATGGGCGCCAGCAGCAGGACGAACTCGTCGCCGCCCAGCCGCGCCAGCGTCGGGCCGCTGGCGCCGTCCGCATGTCGCACGACAGAATCGGTCTCGCGCACGCACGCGGTGACGCGCTCCGCGACGCCTTTGAGCAGCATGTCGCCGGTGTCGTGGCCGAGGGAGTCGTTGACGTGCTTGAAGCGGTCCAGATCCATGAACAGCACCGCCATCATGCTCTGTGCGCGCCGTGCCCGCGCCATGGCCTCGTCGAAGCGCTCACGCAGCAGCAGGCGGTTGGGCAGGTGGGTGAGCGAATCGTAATAGGCCAGGCGATGGATCTGCTCCTGCGCCTGGACCGCTGCCGTCACGTCGCGCAGCGTGATCGAAGCGGCGTCGGGCTCCAGGCCGCGCTCGTGCATCAGCGACACACTCACGTCCAGCACGCGGCGCGTTCCGTCCGGCATGTGGTAGTCGCGCTCGCCCAGGGAGGTGTCGGCGGAGGGGAAGAACGGGACGTGCTGCCAGCCGAGCACTGCGCTTGCCAGGCTCTCAGGAGGCAGGCGATTCACCAGGCTTGCGCGCTCCATCCCGAGGATCTCGCAGGCGGCGGGGTTGACCAGCCGCACCATGCCATCGCGGTCGATGATCAGGACGCCGTCGCTCATCGCATCCATCAGCTGGTCGGCAGCATAGGCGGGCGTGATCTCCACCAGGCGGTAGCGCCAAGTGGTGTAGACGTGGATGAGGTTGGCGACCATGATCGGAAAGCCGCCGACCGGATAGAAGTCGAAGCCCAGAGGGGGAAGAAAATCGACTGCGCCGATCGACCCGATCACCAGCGCCGCCATTAACAACCCTGCCCGGCGGTGCGCCAGGCTGCCGGGCCTGCTGCTGCGATACAGCTTGAAATACATCGTTGTTCCGACGTTCACCACGACTGCCGTCACGCCGATGAACGCCCACCCGGCCGGGCCATAGGTGGAGAACCAGCCCCACGGGTAGTGCACCGTGCTGGTATGGAACAGCGGGGACCAGAGCAGCGCAGCGAGAATGCCCACGGCCGCCCATACGGCTGCCACCAGCCACAACTTGGCACGCAGGTTGCCCGACACTGTCGCCGCGAAGTGGAAGACCAGGGCCACCATCAGCAGCGAGCCATAAGTGGCCAGCTTCATCCATTGGGCGCCTTCCGCCCGCGTCTGGGCCAGCACGGCCATCAGCGTGCCCAACTGCCACGCGCCGATGCTGCAAGACAGACCCAGGTGAAGCCAGCCGAGGCGGGAGAAGCGCTCGCGCAGTGCGATGGCGATGCCTGCCGCGAGCACGATGGTCGCGTTCAGCGCGAACGGCAGCGCGTGCACGGGCAGCGCGTGGGCAGTCATCAGGTCCTGGGCGACGTTCCGGCGCCGGCAGGTCAACCCGCTCGCGGCCGGAGGTTGTGGTTTGGACGGATTAACGGCACCCCAGGACGGGGCTTAAGAGGAATGTGAACCCGCCCCTGCCATGCGGGGGCGGCGCAGCGTGAACACTGCCCGCCACCGGCTCAGTACGCGAGCCAGCGCGGCCGCTTGGCCGAGATCACCTTGGTGTTGACGCCGACCCAGTTCAGCCCGCCGAACAGACGGGCGTGCTCGATCTTGACGCAGCGGTCCATCACCACCTCCAGCCCGGCCGCGCGCGCCTTCGCCGCAGCCTCGTGGTTGATGACGCCCAGCTGCATCCACAGCACCTTCGCCCCGATCACGATGGCCTCGTCGGCGATCGGCCCGATCTCCTCGCTCTTGCGGAAGCAGTCGACGATATCGACTTTCTCGGGAATGTCCTTCAGGCTGGGGTAGCACTTCTCGCCCAGCACCTCCTGGTAAGCAGGGTTGACCGGGATGACCCGGTAGCCGTGCTCCTGCATGTACTTGGCGGCGAAATAGCTCGGCCGCCACCAGTTGGCCGACAGGCCGACCACTGCGATGGACTTGTTTTCGCGCAGGATGCGCCGCAGGGTGTTGATGTCTTCGTTCATGGTTGCTTGAGCAGCGGCTCCACCACTGCGGCGAGCTGCTCGGTCGTGACCCGCCCGCGCCTGGTCCAGGCCACCTTGCCCGCCTTGTCGAGCACATACATCGTGGGCGTGCCGATGATGTCGCCGAAGTTGTCGTCGGTGGCGTCGTCCCAGCGCCAGGCGACCGGGAAGGTGTAGCCGGGGTACTGCGCCGCATGCTTCTTCAGCTCGGCCTGGTCCTCGTCGATGCTCATCGCGATCAGCTCGAAGCCTCTGTCCTTGTTGGCCTCGTAGAACTTCTGCCAGCCCGGCATCTCCGCCTTGCACACCGTGCACCACGTGGCCCAGAAGTTCACCATCACCACCTTGCCCTTCAGCTGGTCGAGCGAGAGCTTCTGGCCGCTCACCAGGACGGTCTTGAGCTTGGCCTGCTCGCCGACCTCCGGCCCGGCCCAGCAGGCGACGGAAAACACCAGACCAGCAGTGGCGGCGCACAGCAAACGCAGGAACGTAGGCGCGACGATCTTCATGATTCCCCCCGTCGTTGCAACGTGACTGGAAGGCGGATTATACGTGCTGCCGTCGGATACGGATGCGGCAGCCAGGCCGACCGATGCGACGCGTGGCGACCGACTCAGCCGCTTGCGTCGTCTGATCCCATGTCGCGCACGCCCAGGGAAGAGCGGCGCTGCGCCTTGGGCAGCCGCGCCAGCTCGCGCACATCGGCGTAGAAGCGCGGCAGATCGCCCTCCTCACGCGCCAGCAGCGCCTGAAAACCGGGGACCAGCTGGGTGTAGATGGCCACCGAAGCGAGCTGCGCATTGTTCAGCGGCTGAGCGAACCACCAGTCATAGCCGCCATAACCGCCCCAGCCTGCCTTGAGCGCCTGGTATTCGGCACGCATGGTCTCGAGCGTTTGGAGCTTTTCCGCGCGCATGCGCTCCGGCGGCGCACCGCTGGAATACACCTCGCGCAGGCGCGCGCGGGTGTGCGACACCAGCTCGGCGAACTGCTCCTTGCGCGCATCGGCGCGCTCCAGTGCCGCCTGCTGATCCGGCGTGCCGTGCTGCGCGATCCAGCGCCGCACCCCCTCCAGCTCGACCGCGACCGCGAAGGATTCGTTGAAGGTGCTGTCGCCCTTCGCGTAGGCGACCTGATGCGCCAGCTCGTGGAAGATCAGCCGCGCCAGCTCGACCTCCGGATAGCCGACGAAGGTGTTGAGCACCGGGTCGTCCATCCAGCCCAGTGTCGAATAGGCGGGAACCCCGCCCACGTACACGTCGTACCGCTGCGACTTCAGCTGCGCTGCGAAGCGCTCGGCATCCGCTTCTGCGAAGTAGCCCCGGTAGCCGACGCAGCCGGCGATCGGGAAGCACCAGGTCCTGGGCGTCACTGAGAACTCCGGCGCGGCGAATACGTTCCACACCACGTAGGGGCGCTTCAGGTCCGCGTAGCGCTGGTAGCTGCCGTTGCGAGGAAGCGCCAGTTGCGCGCTGGCGAACTCGCGGATCTCCTGTACGCGGCGCAATCTGCTCTGCAGATCCGCGGACGTGCCGGCATCCACCAGCACATCGTCAATCGGCCGTGCCTTGCGCTTGAGCTCGAGCTGGCCGTCGGCCGCCTGCCAGTAGTAGCCTAGGGTGGAACACGCTGCCAGCGCGCACGCAACTAGCGCGAGCACTGCCCCGCCCACCCACTTACGCGTGCGAGAAGCGGCCATACTGGAGAAAATGGCAGATCTGGCGCGCCACGTGCGGCGACACCGCCATGCCCGAGTGGCTCGTGCGCATCACGATGTGGTCGGCCATGCCCGGCACCCGCGTCTCCTCTACGGCGACCAGACCGTCGTTGGCTGCGCTCAGGCGCACCAGCAGGCTGCCGATGCCCATGCGCAGCGTACCGGCGATGGACCCGACCTGGATCCGGGCCGTGACCTGTCCCGCGAGCTCCGGCCGCCATTCGGGCAACGCTCTGCCAAGCAGCACCCTGCCCGCCCGCGAGCCCCGCAGCTGGTCCACCGCCTGGCTGCCGCTGACCGGACTGCCGAGCAGCACGACGCGCCCGACGGGCAGCGCGCGCTCCTGCGCCAGCATGTTGAGCACTACCAGACCGCCGAGACTGTGGCCGATGAAGTGCACGCGCATCGGACGGCGGGCCTCGACAAAGCGGCCCAGGCGCCGGCCGATCTCCTCCAACGACAAGGTAACCGATCTGTACGAGAACAGCGCCGGCTGGTAACCGCACCCCCGCAGCCGACCCGCGAGCAGCGCATACACCGCACCATGCATCCACAACCCATGCACGATCACCACCAGGTCCTTGCCAGCGGTCCGGTCAGGCGTCATGGGGGTGGCGGCGTGGAGCGTGCACCAGATCAGAGAGAACGCAGCGCCAGTGTATCGGGAAACGCCCGGATCGAGGTCGGGCTAGACTGACGCAATGCCCCCGCTGGTCGCAGCCCTGTGCGCGCCGCTGATCTCGCTGCTGGCCGCCACCGTGCTGGCCGTCGGCGGCTTCGGCTCGGCGCTGGTCGCCATCCCGCTGCTGGCGCTGGTGTTGCCGATCAAGACCGTCGTGCCCCTGGTGCTGCTGCAGGATTTCCTGGCCTCGCTGCTGCTGGGTATTCGGCTGCGCGGGGACATCGATCGGCGCGAGGTCGTGCGCGTGGTGCCATCCATGCTGGCCGGCATCACCGCCGGGGTGACACTTCTGGTCATGGTGCCAGCGCGTGGAATGCTGTTCGCGCTCGGCACCTTAGTGGTGATCTACGGGGTATACACGCTGGCGCGCGGCGGGACGCCATTGCGTCTGTCGCGCCGCTGGGCCATCCCCGCGGGGCTCGCCGGCGGAATGGTCGGGGGCGCGATGGGCGTGGGCGGCCCGATTTACGTGATGTATTACTCCGGGCGCATAGAGGACCCTGCCCGGTTGCGGGCGAGCATGTCGCTCACCTTCCTGGTCAGCACCGGCACGCGCGTCGCCCTGCTGGCGGCCGCAGGCCTGTTGCTGGACGTGCAGCTCTGGGGCATGCTGGCGCTCATGGTGCCGGGGATGCTGGCGGGGTTGTTCCTCGGCCAGCGGATCGGGCGGCGGCTGTCGCGCCCACGAGTCATGCGCCTGGTCGCCGCAATGCTCGTGATGAGCGGCACCTCGGTACTGTGGAAAGCCGCCGCGTTGTAAGGACGCCCGCCGCATACCTCTGGGCGCTTTGACTTGCCTCAACTGGGGCAGCGGGGCGCGAGAGTAGCCTTATTATGTGCGGTTGGCCGTTCTTTGGCACCGACGCGAACTTCAAGGAGACAGGCATGGAAGAACAAGTCACCACCGACAAACTGATGCAGGATCTGCGGGCCGTAGTGGAAGACGCCGACGCCCTAGTCAGAGCCACCGCGGGGCAAGCCGGGGACAAAATAGCGGAAGCGCGCGCCCGTGCTGAGGATTCGCTGCGCCAGGCGAGGATGCGGCTGCAGGATGCGGGAATGGAGCTTAACGCTCGCGCCCGCGCTGCCGCCGCAGCCGCGGACGATTACGTGCGCGAGAAGCCCTGGCAGGTTATCGGCGTGGCCGCCGGGGTCGCCTTCCTCATCGGCTATCTGATTGGCAGGCGCTAGCGGTGAGCGAACCGCGCGCGGGCGATGCGGCCCCTGCGGGGCTGTTCGGCTCGTTGAGGACGCTGCTGGCGACGCTGATCGCCATCGGGCACAACCGGTTGGAGCTGTTCAGCACCGAGATCAAGGAGGAGGTCGAGCGCGTCACGTCCATGCTGCTGTGGACCATCGTCGCGGCGCTGCTCGGCATGCTGGGCTTGCTGCTGGTCGCTACGGCGATCATCCTCTCGGTGGAGCCGGCTAACCGATGGATGGCGGCGGGGGTTATCGCGGCGTTGTTCTTCGGCGGCTGCGCCTTGGCCGGGGTGGTGGCACGCAGCCGGATGACCCTCAAGCCGCGCCCGTTCGACGCCACGTTGGGCGAGCTGGAGAAGGACCGTGACCTGCTGTCGCGCTAGCCCGCAACGATGCCGACACGGCTCCAAATAAGCACTGCCCGCCGACGGGCGCTTACGGCGCAGTCCGACGCGCTGCGTGCCAAGCTGGTATCCTCGACCGAGGGCGTACGCAATTCGCTCAGCATCGGCCAGCTGGGCATGTCGGCTCTGCGCTCGGTGCGCCGCCATCCGGCGCTCGTGGTGGGCATGGCTGTCGGCCTGATCGTGGCCGGACCGTGGCGCATGATGCGGGTGGCGACCCTCGGCCTTGGGGCGTGGTCGACACTCAAACGAGTAGGCTCGCTGATCGCCCTGCTAGGGGCCATGAGACGCCGGCGTTAGCTTTGGTCCGCCGTGCAGCGTGACGGGTGTCACAACCGCCCGCACGCGTGCCGGCCTACCCGTCCGGGCCGCGCCCGATCCGGCAGCGCCACGGCCCCAGCGCGTGAAGGTCGCCCGGCAGCAGGCCCCACCGGACACGTAGGTTGAGTCGGACGGACTCAACCCGCAGCCTCACCTGCCGATAACTCCTGTCATATCGAGCAGGTCTAATTGGTCATCGTGGAATCGCGCGACCTGCCGACGACCTCCTGGAGACCGATATGAAGCTGCTCAGCCGCCTGCGTGACAACGCCGAAGCCGTCGCCCCCGCCGACGCGCAGCACAGCCCAACGCAGGTGGCCTACTCGCGGGACGAGTTCCTGGATCCTTCCGATCCCGCCGAGTTCGAGCCGGTGGTGTCCCCGGAGCCTGCTCCGGTCGCGCAACACCAGCCCTGACGTGTAGACGGCCGGGATCGCCGGCCGTCAGGCACCCGCCCAGCACATTCCACAACGGCCGCTGCGAGCTGGTCAATCGCAGCGTCGGATGCAGGCCTCCAGTATGGTCAGCATCGCATCGATCTCGTCGACCTTCAGGTTGAGCGCCGGCATGAAACGCAGCAGGTTCCCCCGCGGAGCGTTCATCAGCAAGCCGTCGTCGCGTGCGAGATCCACCACACGCGAGGCGATGTCGCGCTTGAGGTCCAGCGCCCAGAGCATGCCCTGACCGCGCACCTCGCCCAACCCGAGGCGCTCCGAAAGCGAAGCCAGGCCGCGTGCGAGAGTCTCGCCCCGCTGGCGCACCCCGGCGAGGAAACCGGGCGCGAGCATCGTGTCCATCACCGCGCAGCCCACCGCCGCCATCAGCGGATTGCCGTTGAAGGTGCCGCCCTGGTCGCCGTGCTCGAAGCACGACACCGACTCCTTGGCCACCAGCGCGGCCAGCGGCACGCCGCCCCCAAGGCCCTTGCCGAGCGTCATGATGTCCGGCTCGATGTTCGCGTGCTCGTAGCCCCACAGCGTCCCGGTCCGGCCGACACCGGTCTGGATCTCGTCCACGATCAGCAGCAGCCCCTTGCGCCGCGTCAGCTCGCGCAGCTCGCGCAGGAACTCGGCGGTCGCGGGAATCACCCCGGCTTCGCCCTGGATCGGCTCGAGCATCACCGCCACGGTCTTGTCGGTGATCAGGGCCTCGACCGAGCCGAGGTCGTTGAGCTTGGCCTTGGGAAAGCCGGGCACCTTGGGTTCGAACAGCTCGCGGAACGCCGGCTTGCCGGAGGCGGACATCGTTGCCAGCGTGCGCCCGTGGAACGCGTCCTCGAAGGTGACGATCTCGTAAGCGCCGCCCTTGTGCTTGCCGCCCCACTTGCGTGCCAGCTTGATCGCGCCCTCGTTGGCCTCGGCGCCAGAGTTGGCGAAGAACACGCGCTGGAAGCAGCTGTTGGCGACGATGCGTCTGGCCAGCTCGATGGACGGCTGGTTATAGAACGCCGGGCTGGGCGTGATGAGCTTGCGCGACTGCGCGATCAGCGTCTCGGTGATCACCGGAGGGCTGTGGCCGAGGCAGTTCACCGCCCAGCCCTGCACATAGTCGAGATAGCGCTTGCCCTGATGGTCCCAGAGCCAGGAGCCCTCCCCGCGCACGAACACCAGCGGCGGCCGGGCAGTGATCTCCATCAGCGCCTGGACCGGAAAGTCATCGAATTTCATGGTCTGACCTCGTCTCGCATCGGGTACGAAGCAAAAGGCCGCAGGTTGCTGCGGCCTTCGGTTGGGGTTGCCTGATCGGAACTCACCATCGTCGGACGCGCGCAGCCCTCGCCCCGGGGGCGATGCGGCGTCGGCGGAGGGGTCCGGCAGTGAGTCGCATGGACAACATTGTCTTGCGGGCGGGGCGCCGGGTCAAGCGCGCCGGCGGCTGGGCATGCTCTCTAACGCCGATCAGCAGAGTTTGCGCGCGGCGATCGAGCGGATGATCGGACAGTCACATGCCGTTGCATCACTGTGGACCAGCGGCAAAGGGCAAGACCGGGCGCGGATAACCCCTCGGTCACCTGTGAGAGGCATGGACCTGCTGTCTCATTGTGGCGCAGGTCGGCTGCATCCTAGAGGTACGGCAGCGCGGCCTTGAGCGCGCGGACCGGCGATGATGAGATCAACCCTATGGCTCCGAGCTGGAAACGAAGAACGATCTCAAGCTCGCGCGCGGACCGGTATCCGACTACCCACGGGTCGCGATCTCTGAATCGCACGAACAGACTTGGCGGCAAAGCCCAAACCTGGCACGGCTGTTTCCCCATCACAGTCTCGAAGTTCCCGATCTTGCTGCCGACCGCTACCAGTGCAAGCCAGACGGCGACGCTACCGGTTGGCGCCATCCCTGACTGACGCGGATAGATCTGGTGTCGATCAGGGAATACTGTGCACAGCTTCCAACTCGGATCGAGCTCCAGGGAGTAGATTGCAGGTGGCCTTGACGACATCGACGGGTCGAAGGAGAAGCCTACCGGAGACAGTAATTCCTCCTCCAGCGCCGCAATCAGGTTGAACACGCCATCGGCAGAGTTCGTGATTGACCGACTCTTAGTCGTCCCGAAGGCGTCAAGCTCTGCGGCTCGAGCTACTTGCTGGAGGCGTGTGTAGTCTTGGCGGAGCGCCCAAAATTTCGCTCTCTGTCGAGTCAGTTCATCGTCGAGTTGTGCGCGTCGTGCCGGCGTGAGATACGAATCCGGGCCCCATGATCCATATCTCGTTACGAGGTCTTCCTGCAGGAACTCACCCTTGGCCTTGCGAAGAGGAAGGGAGCAGTAGACCTGCGGGAATTTCTGTTCCTTGATCTCCTCATCCTCTAGTAATCTTGTTAGCGCAACGTCCGATTCGCTTTGACACCACGCATCCGCATAGCGCTCGTTGACTAATGAAAAGGTGCGCCAACCAAGCGCTTCTAGTGCAGCGGCGTTAGCGCTGCGCTGATCGAAGAGGGGCAAAAGCTCCCAGGCCAGTGCCCGTATCTGCTCATCACCTATTTGTCTCATCTGCCGGATGGGTCAGCACCAGGAAGCGCGCGAGGAGAAACATCGGCCCACGCGCGTACTTCGACCGTCGCCTGCGGCCCAGGTCGGCGACCCTAGGCACTGCCCGACCTTCATCCAGAGAACCTGCAGGCAGTTCGTGGCGCACTCCACGTGGACTGCATCGTAAGATCTTGGAGCGACCGGGTCTGACAGTTGTCTGAAACCTAGATCGCGAGCTATGTATCGAGTTCGACATCATCCCATTGTGCTTGACCCAGCAGCCATTCGAGGGCTCTGCGCCGCTCTACGATGACGTAAGGCATAAGTGACGCAGTCCTGCCTCGGCCTTGGACACGGGACTGGTTGATCGCCCAATGCAGGCAGTAGGCAAGGTCGCACGCAGCTAGTACCTGAGCTTCGGATCGTAAACTGAGATCCTCTCGCCACCGCGCGCTCGACTCGCTGTTCTTCAGGTCTGGATAGAGTGTCACGAGATGGCCGGGCGCAGGTTGTGCGAAGTCTAGTCGCTCGACCTTTCCCAAGACCCATGCAAATACCCACAAGCATTCTCCTTGCACCTGGAACTGGATAGTATCGGTAACGCCACCGACTAGAAAGGCTCGTTCCTTCGGTGTCAGGGAATCGGCCAGCTGCTCCCGCCGGAGCCACTCAAGGCTCCCCTCTCTGCGGAATCCGTGGCTGGCCGCGACCACACAGTGGAGAGTCAGCGCCCTCTGTGTGACCTGGTCCTTGGATCTTAGGCAAAGATTCGGATCCAGCAACGGGAGCGACGGGTTTGTGGCGTACCCAAGCCGCTGAGCCTCCGAATGTGAGGATTTGCGCAACTCAGCAAAGTTCATGGGGTACATCCGCTATTGGCCGTAGTAACGACCGTAGCCGCCGACACCGGCTGGGTGCAGGAAATCTTGAAGACTTTCATCGCGATGCTCGCAGCGACGAAGGAGCCAGACTACGTCGGGAGCACCAACCGGATGGTGCCATTCTGTACCTTGCGGATTGCGGTACCCAAAAGGCCCACCTCGCATCTGCTCAAGAACATCTGGACCAAGCTGCTCCTCAAGATAGCTGCGATAGGATGGCCACGTTTGCGCACGATATATCAGCTCCTCGTTAGCAGCCCGTCGATGCACGCTTCGGGAGCTTCCACTTACCGGGACGATCGCGATAACATCAAAGCATTGACCGCAAGTGTACGGGCTTCCCGTCTCGATCTGAATCGGGCGATATGTGGGCTCCTCACCCAGTCTTGGGAAGTATTCTGAGAGGATGTCTTCCTCTTCGAAAAGGTTTGACCGAGACCGCGGCGGACGCATGCGCCCACCATTCCTCTGCAAACCATCGGAATCAGAAAACGCCGTCGGGTTGCTATCAACATAGGCATACGTATTGATCCCGCCCCTGAGCCCGATCGGATCGCTCTGGACGTACCTTCCTGTTGCCGGATCGTAATCTCTGAAGTAGTTGTAGTGTAACCCCGTCTCGACGTCGTATTGCTGCCCCGGGAAGCGCAGATCCATCCGCAAGCGTTGGTAACGAAGCGTAATGCCGTTCTGGAGCGACAAAGTTTCGTCCGCTACCGTATCGCCGAACGGGCTGGCGAAGTCCCAGCGCCACTGAACTCGGTTTACCGCGTCGACCACCGCTCGCGGCGTGCCGAGGTGGTCGGGATGGATGAAGAATAGTTCGGGGCCGCGCCACTGTCCCCTCACGCCCGATGGCCCGGGCCCGGCCCGTCCAGCCAGTATGTGTTTGTACACTTGCAGGGCATCGTACGAACTCAGCCCCCCGCTGCCGTCGACATCGCCGCGCGCGACCACAGCAGGATCGTAAGGTACCGCCCTGAGAATCGTCTTCTGTATCAAGGTCACATCAGCCTGGGACAGGACTCCATCCCCGTCCGCGTCCCCGTCGCAGTGGTTCCCGAACCCCTCTCCGCTCGCATCAAACTGATCCGGGTTGTAGTCCAAGATGCAGTTGTCGACCGGGTCGCGGATGCCATCGCCGTCGTGATCGAAGGTGGCCATCGCCACCGGCAAATCACCAAGGTAGAAGTACTCGCGCATCGGCTCACCCGCCGTGTTGCTCTCCGCGATCAGGTGGCCGGCGGTGTCGAAGTGGAACGCCGCCCCACCCTTGGTCACGCGCTGGCCCAGGGCATTGATGCCGAAGGGGATAGTCGTGCTTCCCGTGACGACTCGGATCGGTCGTCCGCGCGCGTCGTAGAAGAAGTTGCGCACCCCATCCGACGAGACATTGCCCGCCGCGTCATACGCGTAGCTCCGCACCACCGGGCCCGCCACGCTCGCGAGCCTGTTGGTCGTTGCGTCATAGCCGTACCCGTAGGCCGTCGTGCCGTAGGTCGCGCTGGTTCGATTGCCGTTGGCATCGTAGGTGTAGCCCTGACTGGTGGTGGCGGCGAGCCAACTCGTGAGCCGGTCCAGGCTGTCGTAGCCGAACGCCTGGTTGAGGGACGCGTCGGCCTGTGTGAAGCCGGTTAGGCGCGAAGCGGCGTCGTAACTGAGGCTTCGCGTGCTCGCTCCCAGAGTGTGGCTGGTGATGCGCCCGTCCAGATCAAAGCGGCGAGTGTAGGGCTGGCCGTTACCGAACACGAACGACTGCACTGCGCCAAACGGTTGATAGGTCGCGGCGGCCAGCACCACTTGGGTGGCGCTGCCGTAGCTGGTGGTGATGGCGCTCACCCGCCCCAGGCTATCGCGGGTGTAGCCTACCTGGCGCCCGCTCGGATAGGTGAGCCCGGCGAGCCGACCCGCGTTGTCGTACTGGTAGGCGGTGGCGTAGCTCACCCCGCCGATTACGCGCGTGTCCTGCACCACCCGTCCGTGCAGATTGTAGTAGTAGCTGGTCGACCCGGTGGGATCGGTGATGGCGGTCAGGCGCGTAAGCCCGTTGGTGCCCTGATCGTATTGATAGGTGTGGGTCGCGGCCGGGATCGTGGACCCGGCCGGCGGGGTAAAGGTGGCGCGGGTCAGACGGTTCAGGGCATCGTAGGTGAAGCTGCTGACCACTCCGCGCGCGTCGGTGCTGCTCACCAAATTGCCCGCCTCATCGTAGCTGTTAGCCTTGGCCCCCGCATCGGGCGAGACCTCGATGTTCACGTTGTCCAGCCCGTCGCGCGCGTAGGTGGTGGTCAGCCCGCGCGCATCGGTCACCTGAGTGAGTTGGTCGAGCGCGTTGTAGCCGTACTGCGTTACGCCGCCGCCCGGATCGGTAACGCCGATCAGGCGACTCAGTGCATCGTAGTGCTGGGTGCTGACGCGGCTTAGGGGGTCGCTGATGCTGGTGAGGTTGTCCTGCGGGTCGTAGCTGTAGCGCGTGATCTGCGCGAGCGGATCGCTGCCGCCGATGTCCTTCGACAGCCGATTGAGCCCATCGTACTCGCGCCGGCGGGCTTGCGTGAGACCGCCATTGGTGTCGAAGCGCTCTTCCTTGATCCGGTTGCCCATGGCATCCAGGGTGTAGGTGATCCGGTTGCCCAGGACATCGGCGATGGCGGTCAAACGATGGGCGGGGTCGTAGGTGTAGACCAGAAACGATCCGTCCGGGAGCGTAACCTTGGTGAGCTGGCCGGCAGCGTCATACGCGTAGCTGGTGGTCTCTTCGCCGACCGTGCGCGAGATCAGGCGCTGGCGTGCGTCGTACGCAAGCGTGGTCACCAACCCGTTTGGGTCGATGATCTCTTCGGGCTGACCATGCGTGTTGTATCGGGTGATGCGCGTTTCGTGACCGAGCGCGTTGATAATCGCGGTCAGATTGCCCTGCTCGTCGTAGGTATAGCTGGTGATGTCGGCCACGTCGGTGCGCGGGCCGTCCACTGTGATGACCTGGCCGTTGCCGTTGTAGGCATAGCTCCAAGTCCGCGCGCGGCCGCTGGCACGATCGGTCACGGTCAGGGTGAGCAAGTTGCCAGCCGCATCGTAGGTCATCAGCCGCTCGCGCTGCGGCTCGCTGATGCGCGTGGGCAGGCGCCAGTTCGGATGCCACTCGGTGACGATGTCGCGCGCCACTGCCGTGCCGGCGGCTTCAGTGCGCGCGGTGAGCAGATTGCGCGCCAGATCGTAGGTAGAGGTGGTCAGCGTGCCGTTGAAGTCGGCCATTGCGGTGACGTTGCCGTTCTCGTCATAGGCCAAGGTTCTGGCGCGCTCATTCCCCGGGCAGGCGGAGCAAGGCTGCGCGACACGCACGGGCCGCTTCACGCCGAGGATCGTCTGGAACGTATAGTGGCGCGGCGTGGAGAAGGCGTCGACGGCCTCGGCGCTGGTCGCGTCGGGATAGCTCAGGGTGACTCGCTGGGCGCCGCCGGCGTGCTCCGTGCTGATGGCGCGCCCCTGGGGATCATATTGATAGGTGGCAAAGCGTGAGCCGTTCTCGTCCACGATGCCGGTCAGTGCGTAGGGCAGGTCCGCACTGGACGTGTTGGCGGTTTCGTTGTACTGATAGCCGCGCATGCTTCGGTTGGGGTAAGTCACCCCGGTAAGCCGCCCCAGCTGGTCGTACGCGTAGGCATACACGCCGCCGGCTGGATCGGTGAGGCTCAAGAGGTGCCCCTGGGCGTCGTAGGTGAACTGCAGCGCGCGCCCGAACGGATCGCGTGCGCTGGTCAGCCGCCCGGCCGCATCGTAGCTGAGCGTCTGGCTCAAGCCGGCCCGGTTGGTGATCGCGATCAGCTGACCAGACGAGTTGTACGTCTCCAACTCGTCGCGCTCGTTGCGCAGGCTCCAGCTGTCGGTAGCGCGAGACAGGGACAGGACCACATCCGGATCGGCGCGCCAGACCTCCTGCGAAGCGCCGAACAACACCCGCCGGCCATCGCGCCGGCGGGCGGCCGCAAAGTTCGATCCCGAGGCGCCGAACGCAATGACCTCCTGCTGGTAGTTGTGGCGCCACTTTGCGCCCATCGGGCTAACAGAGTCGGTGGGCACCCAGTCCAGACTGTTGTAGCGGCGCTCGAAGCGCAGTGGGAATGGCCCCGCGCCCACGTAGTCGACCTCGACCTGGTACTTGTTGCCATTGGCCGGGTTGCACGGGTTGCCCACCTCGCACACCGGATCGCCGAGCGACTTACCGCCGTCGTCGGCAGTGGCCACTTGGGCTGGGATGCGCTCGCAGTTGGGAAACGTCGTGCTCGCCCGGTAGCCCGAGGGACAGGGCAGGTAGCGCACGCCGCAGGTGCGCGGTTCGCCGGTATCGCGCCGTAGCGTGAGGCCTGCATCGCAGTAGAGGTCGGGGTAGATCTGGGCCAGGCCGAAATAACCCTGGGCGAAGTAAACGTCGACCGACCCGCCGCCGCTGCCGGGGTGCACCGCGCAGCGCCAAGGACCCCAACTCGGTTGCCACGCGGCATTCTGCTGGCAGATCCAATCTGCGGCGGCCTCTGGCGACCCGAAGCACGGCGCACCGCCGAAAGGCTGCGTGCAATATTTGGCGTTGGGCCATTGGATGATA
>Ga0335070_10003962_pt1 | contig 17243 bp, 20 predicted proteins | sample Lox_Sample_13_FD_206722 | JGI IMG/M metagenome (GOLD analysis project Ga0335070, IMG submission 206722) | Soil microbial communities from Loxahatchee National Wildlife Refuge, Florida, United States - Lox_Sample_1.3 | ecosystem: Environmental > Terrestrial > Soil > Wetlands | place: USA...
GGCGCCGCGCATCGCCGCGTCGATCTCGGGATTGTGCCACGCGATCTGGGGCGGGAGCAGGTGGAGCGAGCTCATCAGGAAGACCGTTCCGTTCGGGCCATGAATGGTCCAGAACGCCGGATGCGCCGATTGCGCCAGTGCCGGCGAACCGACGAGGCACGCCGTCAGAAGTGAAAGCCAGAACCGCCGCATCGCTATCCCTTTGCGTTTGTTCATGTGTGCGGCGCGATGCGCCAGCGGATAACATCGTCCCGCCGTTCGACGCTCAGAGCCAGGTCGCGATTATGCACGGCGAGCCCACCCTCCCAAAGCGCGTTCCACGCCGGAAACATCACATCCGCTTGGGTGATGCCGTACATGAGACGCCACCCGGTTTGCGTAACGATTGCCGCCGACCCGTCTTGCCGGACGTCGACCGCTTCGCCCTGAGCCGCAGCCAGACGCGCCATGAGATGTGCGAAGGACAGCGCATCCGAAGCGGAAACAGAGAGCAAAGCGGCGACGTCGTCGTAGAATTGGAGCCCGATCAGCCTCGCGGCGCGGCCGACCAGCGCCTTCGCGTCCGCCGTCCCGAACAGCTCGAGCATGGTAGGCAGCATGGAGCGGACATATTCCATCGCATAGGACCGTTCGACCTTCATGAGCCGCTCGGCCGGCCACTCGGCCGAATCGAGGCGGGGCGCGCGCGACGGATCGAAGCGCGGCGCCCGCTCGTTATGCACGAAGCGGACGCGCTCATCTGGGGCGAGTTCGCGGTCATACTCGAAGTAGTAGCCTTCGAGTCCCGGATCGCCTTCGACCGTCTGCCCCGTGCAGACGAAGCCGAGCCTCGGATTTCCCAGCGTCACCCCGTTGTGGCCGTGCCAGCCGTGCAGCATCGCTTCGTTGACCACGCGCGGGACGGCGCAGATCGCCGTTCCCTGCCAGATCCAGCGCGGCGGCGGATATCGCACCCAGGCCTTGCGGTCGCTCTCGGGCATGTACTCCGTCTTCACGCCGCCGAGCGCATTCGAAAAATAGTGGTACTGCGCACAGGCCACCGCATGGGGCAGGCGATCGAGCCCGAGCTTCTTCAGACCGCTAAGGAATTTCTCCAGATGCTGGCGGCGGAAATGGCCGAAAACGAAGCGTCGCGCGTCGTCCGGACTCTTCCGCGTGATCAGGGTCAGCACCACACCCGTCATCAGGCCGTTGTAGAGCCGCGAAACCGCCTTGTATCCGGCGAGGGCGTCGTCGCTCCCTCCGCTCACGGCTGCGACACCGGAATGAGCGAAACCTTGCGGATGACGACTGGCTCGACCGGCGCGGCGCCCGCCATCGGACCGTGATCGCCGAGCGGGACCGCCGCGATCTTGTCGACCACGTCCATGCCGTCGACGACCTTGCCGAAAACGGTGTAGCCGGTGCTGTTACCCGTGTCGCTCGGCTTGTGATCGAGAGCAGGATTGTCGGCGAGATCGATGAAGAACTCCGCGGTGGCGCTTGCCGGATCGTCGCCACGCGCCATGGCCACGCTGCCACGAAGGTTGCTCAGTCCGTTGTTCGCTTCCAGCTGGATCGGATCGTGCGTCGGGCGCGCGCGCACATCGGCGTCCCAGCTACCGGCCTGGATCACGAAACCCGGAACCACGCGATACACGACCGTGCCGTCGAAATGTCCCTCGCTCGCATAGCGCAGGAAATTGTCGACCGTGACGGGCGCATGCGCGGGATCGAGCTCGAGAGTGATGTCGCCGAGCGAAGTTTCGATCAGCACCTTGGGCGCATCGGCGGCGTGCGCCCACACAGGCGCGGCCAGCGCCAGCGCGACGATCAAGGCTGCCTTGCGCATGATGAACCTGCTCCATCGGCCTGCCGCGAAGCTTGCCCGGTCTGGAGCGGCGTTCAAGCCGGTTTGGCGGCTTCGCTGCCCGAAAGTTGGTCGCCGAACCTGAGGATGAGCAAGCGGAGCATGGGCTCCTCGACCGCGGCCGCAGCCTCTTCGATCGAGTGCCAGCGGCGGTCGCGTTCGTGCTTCTCCGCCCAAATCCGGCGTAGTTGGGTGACCCGGAGCGCATACACTTCGACGCTGCACGGCACGCTGAAACCGCGCTTGGAATGCTTCACATAGCGGTAGGACCCGATGCAGGGCTCGCCCACCTCGCCGCAGGCGCCGGCTTCCTCGAGCGCCTCGACGCCGGCGCAGTCATGCGGCCGGAGCCCTTCGATCGGCCAGCCCTTGGGCACGATCCAGCGCCGGGTGCGGCGCGACGTGATCAGCAGGATCTGGGCTCCGCCCGCAACGATGCGATAGGGCAGCGCGGCATACTGGATGCCGGTGACCTTCTTGACCGCGGAAAGCCGCGGAATCGCGAGCTCTGCTTTCATACGACCGGCCCGAACGCGGGATGAGAGGCGGCGCGGTCATGCTACCGGCTCAAGCAATAACAATTTCTTTACCGCGTTCGGGGCGGGCGGGTTCAGGTCGAACTATCCCTGCCATGCCTTGGCCGGTTCGAGGACACGCCTGCCCTCTGAAAGCGGACGTCGTCCGGCGGTCGCTTTCTTACGGCTTCGGGGTGTCGTCGCCGGGCCAATAGTCGGAGACGGTGGCATGGGCGAACCAGAAGACCCGCATCTGATAGCCTTCTTGCGTGTATCCGATGAACGCCAGCTTCGTATCGGGCCAAACCGCCTCCGGGACGTTCTTCACCAGGTCACGCGACTGAATCACGGCGCCCATGCCCATCACCTGTTGGTCGGGATTGTCCCGTGACCATGCCTCGAGCAGATCGCGCGAATAGACCGCCAGTCTCGATGCGATGTCCTGAATCCGCGCGTCGCGCGACACGAGAACGCGATACATGGCGAGCTTGCAGCGCAGGAAGTCGATAAGCCGGATCGACGCCGTCGAAACGGCTATCGCCTGGTCTCCGCGATAGGCGACGGCGCAAAGCTCCGGAAGCCTCTTTCCGGCGTCCACGCCCGCCGGCAGCATTCTGTTGGCAAGCCAAAACAGCTCTGCATCACGCTCGATTGCTGGATCGTTCAGCTGCCAGGCCGACCGAAGTTCGATGTCGGGATTGGGTTCCTCGGACTGTTTCGGCATCGTGGCGGGCGCGCGTCTTGTGTAAAGGTCTAACGAGAAGGGCACAGCTTACACGATGAAGGCGAGGAACGGGTACTGATAGTTCGGCGATGCCGTTTCCCGGATCGCGTCTTATGATTGCGCCGTCCGTACAAAGGATCGGAACCTTGGAGCACAAGTCCACGTTTAATAAGGTCGCCAATCTCTACGCACGCGCGCGTCCGGGATATGCCGACGAATTGGTCGACGACATCTGTGCGTATGCGGCGCTTCAGGCGAACGATCCCGTTCTCGAAGTCGGCTGCGGTCCCGGACAAGCAACGCCCGCGTTTGCGGCCCGAGGGTTTCGAATGACAGCGCTCGATCCCGGGGATCAATTGATCCGCGTGGCCAGAGAAAGTCTTTCCGGTTTTTCGAACCTGGATTTTGTGACCTCGCCGTTCGAGACCTGGGACGCCGGCGTCGCGCGCTTTAAACTGATCTTCGCAGCCCAATCCTGGCATTGGATTCCGCGCGAGGTCGCCTTCGCGAAAGCGGCAGATCTGCTTGAACCCGAAGGCGTGCTGGCCGTGTTCGGCCATGTGCCTGGGCGGCTCGAAGAACCGTTCGGCAGCATCTTCGAACGCGTCTATCTCAAGCACACGGGCAAATGGGGGCCGCCGCCCGAGGCCGGATACCTTCCCGGCGGACCGCTCACAAAGTGGTTCGATGACTCGGGACGCTTCGAAACGCCCCTCCACCATGGCTATGCGTGGCAGCGGACATTCTCCGGATCGACGTTTTCCGACTTCGCGCGCACGCGATCGGACCACCAGATGATGCCGCCGGAGAAACGAGAAGCGATGCTGACGGAACTACAAACCGCGATCGCGGAACAGGGCGACGCATTTGATTGGCCGTACGAAACGCATCTTTATATGGCGCGTTGCCGATACTGAACGTCCGGCTCGAGAATGGCGCACCCGACAAGATTCGAACTTGTGACCTTCGCCTTCGGAGGGCGACACTCTATCCAGCTGAGCTACGGGTGCGTGGCACGTTCTATAGCCCAGGCTGCGGGCACGCCGCAAACGGCGCGCTAAAGGGCCTTGAGCGCGGCTTCGACCACTTCGCCGGCGTGGCGCCAGACCATGCGCTTCCACTCGGCCGTGTCGGGATAGAAGGCGTCGCGCAGTTCGCGCCGGATCGCCTCGGCGTCCGCGTGCCTGTGGCGGCCGTCGGCGAAGCAGTGCAGCCAATTGTCCTTCCTCAGCGCATTGAAGACGTCGCGCGTCGAACGTGTGCCCACTTCCAGCGCGGCGAAGGTCAGCTCGGTCTTCGGGATCCAGGACGGAAAGGCCTGGTCGATGGTGCCGGTCAGCGGCGCCGAAACCGACTCGCCCGCTTCGCTCGAGGCGACGCGCGGGCCCCACATGGCGCGGGCGCGCACATAGGCGGGCGTTCCGGGCAGATCCTCGGTGATCATCTCGCCAGCGCCGAATTCCCCGAGGCCGGTATGGAAGTCGATAACGACGAGCTTTTCGACGCGCGAAAGATTTTCGTGAACGACGTCTTTGAGCATCATCGCCGACCAGCTCTCATGCGCGCCGCCGTAGTAGACGCCGTCCGGCAACGCGTACTGGCCGCGCGAAATCGCCTCCTGCAGTGCAAAGGCGCCATGCGCCTTCAGGTACTCGGTGAGCCTGGCGTTCGCCTTGGCCAAGGCATCGCGGGAGATGTCGTGGGGTGAGATCTCCCGTGCGAGGCTCTCATAGGCCTCGTTCCTCGGCGGATGCGCAAAGTCGACGAAGTTGCGGTTGATGTCGGCATTGTCTTCGTTGACGCGCCGGTCCCACGAGAAGCCGTAGGGGTTGAGCGCATGGAGCAGCACGATCTTGCTGCCCTTGGGCACCCGCGCCGGGAGACCTTCGCGCATCAGTCCGGTCTGCACGCCCGAGCCGAAATAACCTTCGACGCCGTGAGTCGCCGAGATCAGCAGCAGCGCACTCTTGGCGTCGCGCGGCCCGATGATCGCGGTATCGAGGAACAACGGCTTGCCGTCGCGCCCCTTTGCATCCGGATGGACGCGCGTGATCACGTCGATTCCGGCCTTGTCGCAGGATGCGATGAAGGCGTGGCGGCCGCTGCGATAATCGGCCGGAAAATGCTCTGCGGGATCGGCGCTCATGACCTATAGTCTAACCTGTCGATCGGGACTGGATATGACACTCTTTGGCGCCCTGGACGATTTTCGCGAGCGGCCGATACCCGATCAGGAGCCCCTGCGGACGCGCAAGCGGGGATTTCGCACGCGGCCCATCGATCGTTCCAACACATATTATCTGGAGGCGCTTGTCGATCTGCGGGACCTCGGCATAGCGGGCGAGAATTTCTACCATACGCCGCGAAACCCGCCCTATTGGCGCCGTATCGAGGGTTCCATTCCCGATCTTCTGGTCCGCAAGAGCGTCGGCGAGCGTCTGGTGCGCGTCAATGCAATGCTCGGTCTCCAGGAACTCGAGCTCTATGTCTTCGACGCCTGGCGGCCGAAAGCGGTGCAGGCTTACTTCCACGACGTCTGGATGCCCGAGCAGATCCGGCGCCTCGATCCCCGTCTGGAAGGCGCCGCGCTGCTGGAGGAAGTCGAGCGCTACTGGGCGGCGCCGAGCGTCGACGAACGTTCTCCCGCGCCGCATGCCACGGGCGCTGCGCTCGATTTGACGATCCGCTGGACGGGCAGCGACCAGCTCTGGATGGGATCGATCTTCGACGACGTGACGGCTCTCGCGCACCGCGACCGGTTCGAGGGCACGTCCCCGGCGCTGTCGTTTTCGGACGACGAAGCGCGCGCCAACCGGCGCCTGCTGCACTGGGCGATGGGACAGGCCGGGTTCGCCGGACATCCCGACGAGTGGTGGCACTTTTCCTGGGGCGACCAGCTCTGGGCGGCGCTGACCGGCGCCGATGCCGCGCATTACGGATTGGCGGGCCCATGAGCGGCCGCGAACCCTTCGATGTCGATGCCTATGTGCGCGCGATTGCGACGAATCCCTGCTTTATCTGCGAGATCGTGCGCGGCAATCCGGCCTTCGCCCATCACATCATCCATGAAGACGACGACGCGATCATCTTCCTGAACAAATATCCGACGCTGCGCGGCTATGCGCTGGTCTGCCCGAAAGCACATCGGGAGGATTTGGCCGAGGAAATCTCGCTCCACGAATATCTGGCGCTGCAGGCCAAGGTTCATCGTCTGGCGCGCGCCCTGAAGCGCGTGTTCAGGGCCGAGCGCATTTATGTGTTGTCGCTTGGCAGCCAGCAGGGCAATCGGCACCTGCACTTTCATGTCGCGCCGCTTCCCGAGGGCGTGCCGCCTCCGGAGCAGCAGTTTCACGCACTCATGGCCGAAAACGGGGTCCTGCGATTGACCGCCGACGAGATGGCCGCGATCGCGCGCGACATCGCGCGGGCCTACACGGCTATTTCAGAATAGGCCGGAACGCGCCGTCCCACTCCGAACCCGGCGGGTTGGCCTCAAAATAGGCGATGCGGGCCAGGTGAAGATCGTAGAGTTTTTGGCTGGCTCCCGACAGCTTGCGGCACTGCTCGATCAGGTCGCGCGCCTTCTTCCATTGTTGCGTGCGCAGCGACTGGAAAATGTGATCGTGGAACGTCAGCAACGCACGGAATTTCGGGCTCGCCCGCATCACCGGGCTCCCCAGGAGCGCGTGTAATTTGAGCGGCTCCTCATGCGCGCCGGCCGCGATGTAATCGACCTCGAGAAAGGCGAAGCCGCGCTCCGCCGCCTTGCGCGTGTCCTCGCTGACGATGATGGCGGGACCGTACTGCGCGGAGAGCTGCTGGATCCGCGTCGCCACGACCACGCAGTCGCCGTTCACCGAATAGGCGGTGCGGCCATGCGCGCCGAACCCGCCCGCGATGACGGGCCCGGTCGAGATGCCGATGCCGATCTCGACCGGCTTCAACGCAACGCCGTCGTTTCGCCGCTCGTGCGTGATCGCATCGTTGGTGCGGGCGATCGCGTCGCTCACCATGTTGGCGGCTTCGCAGGCGTGAATCGCATGTTCCGCATCGTCGAGCGGGGCGTTCCAAAAGGCGCCGAAGCCGTCGACCGTCATGCGGTCGATGGTGCCGCCATGCACGAGGACGGCATCGATCATCGGCACGAGAACGCTCTGCATCATACGGGTGAAGGCGGCCGGATCGTCGCGGAACGAATCGGCGAGCGCGGCATAGGAGCGGACCCCGCACGTCATATAGGTAACGGTGCGGCTGACGCCGTCGAGCCGCAGGAGCTCGGGGTTGTGCGCGATCCTTTCGATTAGCTGCGGAGGAAGCGACTCGGCGAACGCCGTCCTGACGCGGGCGCGAGAGCGCCGGATCTCCGATCCGCGGGCAAGCGCGCAGGCGCCGAACACGCCCAGCAGTGCAATGGAGGTGCCGAGCGCATCCAGCAGAACGCGATCCGCCGAATAGAGCCGCCAGGAGATCATGGCGGCCGCCGCGATGCTTGCGGCGGTGAACGCGGCGGACCAGGCGACGCCATACCGCACGAAGATCGCGATGAGCGCGGCGCCGAATAGCACGAGACAGACGAGCTCCGCCTCGCTTGCCGACGATGGCCGCCGCAGCGGCGTGCCCGTCAGGGTGTTCTCGAGCGATTCGGCGTAAACGTCCGCGACGCTCCGCATTCCGTCCGGCGTCGCGATGCTTCGACCCGGCGGGCCCAGAATGACGATCGCATTGGCGAGCCGGGCGGCGGCGATTTTGTTTTGGTCGAGGGCGGCGGCGCTGACCGTGCGCTCCGCGCGGTTTCCGGAAAAGGCGATCCACATCGAACCGTCAGACGCCGTCGGCAGGTCGCGATTGAGCGCCTCGAACGAAGCGACGCCCGGCGTCGACCCGAACAGCCCGCTCGCGCCGTCGTCGCTGCGGACGATGAAGCGCTGCTTGTGTTCGATCAGCCGCAGCATCTCCGCGGTGAGCGAGGGAACGGCCTTGTCTCCGAGCCGGAACACCATCGGCATGCGGCGCAACTTGCCGTCCTCGTCGAAAACGAGATTGAGCGCACCGGTTCCAAGGCTCGTGAACTCGACGGCGGCGATCGCGCCCGCACCGCTTGCGAAGGAAGGTACGCGCGCGAACGGGTTACGTTCGCCGACGAAGGTGACCTGGGCCTTGGGCAAGGGCTGGCGCGCAGCATTGACCGCGCCCAGCGTGAAGCCTGTCATGGTCGCCAGCTGTGACATCGCTACCGTGAGATCGTTGTCGGGCGACGGCATTGTGCCCAGCGCGGCGCGCACGGCGTCGCCTTGCGGTCCCGCCGGCGCCTCCGCCGCAAGATTGGACGGCGAGAGCGGATCGGGAACGTCAAGCGGAAAGGCGAAGACGACCATCGCCGCGCCCTTTGCCTTTAGTTCGTGCGAGAGTTTGGCAAGCGTCGCGTGCGGCCATGGCCAAGGACCGAAGCGCGCAAGGCTGGCGCTATCGGGCTCGAGGACGCGGACCGCGAAGCCGGAGCGTGGCAGCGTATTCTCGTAAGCGCGCGGCTGCAGGTGCTGGTAGGCGTCGAACAGGGTTTCGCGCAGCCGCGACGCGATTTGCCCCAGATCGCCGCCCAGAATCAGAACAGCCGACAGGAGGGCCAGGGCGGGCAGCAACCAGATGACGGTCGGTCGGTCGCGAAGGTTCATCGACTGTCCCTGGAGGCCTTAGCCCACCCTATCACGCACGCCTTTTTCGGGGCCCGAACCGGCCCCGCGGCGCATGCGAATCGAATACCGATAGCATCTATCTGATATTGTTACACTATATTAGGGAAATTGGTTTACTGACGGTGCCGTCATTTTTCTTTATTCTGACACGCACCCGCAGTAAGGTGCGTCAAATCGTCAATCTGCCTGCGTGCCAAGGGAGCCCCCGAATGGACAACATCACCAAGGATCCGGCGTACAACGCGGTCGACCCGACCGACTTCCCGGCGATGCTCAATCCCGCCCGCTATGGAGAGCGCTCCACGGCGTTCGACAAAATCATCAGCGCGACGCACGACCATTTCTGGGATCCGCTCGATCCGAAATATATCGACTTCACCGCGCCATTCGACATCACGAAGGAATATCTCGTGAACCCGCAGATGAACGGCGACCTGAAGACCGCAATCGGCGATAAGCTCGACGAAGGTCAGAAGATCAAGCTGGCCAATCTCGATACGCTCTGGTCGATGTCGTCGATCCTGCATGGCGAGCAGGGCGCGCTGTCGCTCTCGGCTTCGCTTTGTCATATCCTGCGCGACCCCGGCGCCCAGGAATATGCGGCCAACCAGACGCGCGAGGAAGCGCGCCACGTCACGGGCTTCTCGAAATATGTGCACGCCCGCTGGGGCAAGCCGGCGCCGGTCGGACCCGCGCTGGGCAACCTGCTCAACGAACTGGTGTCCTCGCCGCTCGTCTGGAAAAAGCTCGTCGGCATGCAGATGCTGATCGAGGGTCTCGCCATGGGCGCGTTCGCTTCGCTCTACAAGGAAGCGCGCGATCCGCTGCTGCGCCATCTGTGCCAGCTCGTGATGACGGACGAGGCTTTCCATCACAAGTTCGGAAAGATCTGGGCCGATCGCACGATTCCCTTCCTCGCTCAGTCGGAGCATGACCTGATCGAGGACTGGGCGGCGCAGGTGTTCCAGATTCTCCTTTATAATCTGGGCTCGCCTGATCAAAAGGCCTGGATCTACGAAGCGGTCGGCCTCGATCCGGTCTGGTGCCAGCAGGCGTTCATGGAAGCGATCACGGACGCCGCGATCCGCGAAGACATGCAGGACGCCACCAACATCTTCCGTGTGCTGATCAAGACCCTGCTCAAGGCCGGCATCATCACCGACCGCACCAAGGGCGTGTACGCGGCCTATATCGACATGGCCGAGCTGCATGCCGAGGGTGAGCGCATGGTGGGCGACGAGATCGCAGAGGAAGGGATCAAATATCTGATCAAGCTCAACGGCGGAAAGATGATCCTGCCCGGATCGCTGCTCGCCGCCGAATAGAGGAACATCCGGTTTCGGAAGCGAAGGGGCGGTTCGGCCGCCCCTTTTTGCCGGGCGTCAGCCGCGCGGCGCGGAGTAGGCCGCGATGACGCGTCCCAACTGATCGATCGTGCGTTGCAGGTACAGAATGTGGGTGGCGGTTCCCGTCGTTCGCAACTCGCCGCTGCGCGGCACGCCGATGCTCAACGCACCGGATTCATATTTCAGAAGCTCCGCCCTCAACCTCTCGCGCTCGTCCTGGCACCAGAGGACATGGTCAACCACGGATCTCTGAACACGATCGTCGTGCGTCATTACGGTACCGTACGCTTTCGACTGACAGCGAAAAATACGTAGCGCCTCAGATTCCCGATCGATGCGCGCGAACAGGGCTTGGGGTGCGACCGGCACCATGCTATGAATGAATATTCATTCATTTTTGGCCCGGGACTGTGGCGTGCCGCAAGCGACTGTGAATAAAAGAAAAAAACCGGAACGGGACGATCCTTCCGACAAGCGCCAACGTCTTCTCGATGCCGCCTTGGACCTGTTTGAGAGCAGGGGCTTCGACGGCGTGGCGGTGCCCGAGATCGCGGCTCGGGCTGGGGTCGCCACAGGCACGGTCTATCTCTACTTCGCCGACAAGTCCGCGCTGGTGAACGCCCTCTATCGACATTGGAAGACGCAGTACAACGTGGCGGTGCTTGCGCCGATACCGCCGGGTCTCGTCGCGCGGGATCAATTCACGACGTATTGGCAGCGCATGACGGGCTTCGCGCGCGCCTTTCCGCGGGCCACGCGCTTCATGGACCTGCACCATCACGGCCCCTATCTCGATGCCGATTCGATTGCCCTCGGCCGTGTCTATCGCGACGCAGCGGAGCAATTCATCCGCGACGCGCGCGCGGCCGGCGCCATCCGCGACATCGACCCGGTTCTGGTCGTCGCGCTGATGTGGGGCGCCGCCGCCGGCTTGACCAAGTTCGCGGGCCAGGGAGCGTTCGACTTCGATCTGGACGTCGCGGTCGAAATGGAAGACGCGCTGTGGCGCGCCATCGCAAACGACTAGGGAGAAAAGAGATGACAAGAAACGGACAAACGGCGCTCGTCACCGGCGCGAGCATGGGCATCGGCGTCGATCTCGCGGAGTGCTTCGCCCGGGACGGATACGACCTGATCCTCGCGGCGCGCTCCGAAGCGGCGCTAAAACAAGTCGCGGATCGCCTCAGCGGGAAATACGGGATTCAGGCGATCGCGATCGCCGTCGATCTCGGCGTGCCGGGAGGAGGCGAACGTCTGGCCGCGGATATCGCCGCGCTCGGCCTGGCGGTCGACGTGCTCGTCAACAACGCAGGATACGGCATCGCCGGCGCGTTCGAGGGATCGGATCGCGCTGAGCAACTCGGCATGATCGATCTCAACGATCGCGCGCTCGTCGAACTCACACACATCTATTGGCCGCGCATGCTCGCCCAGAAGCGCGGCGGCGTGCTCAACGTGGCGTCGACAGCTTCTTTCCAGCCGGGGCCGTTGATGGCGATCTACTACGCCTCCAAGGCGTTCGTTTTGTCCTTTTCCGAGGCGCTCTGGAAGGAAGCGGAAGGAACGGGCGTGCACGTCAGCTGCCTATGCCCTGGCCCGACGGTCAGCCAGTTCCGCGAACGTGCAGGCACGGGAAAGACGCGGCTCGTGCGCAACGGCCCGGCCATGAGCTCGGCCGTCGTGGCGCAGATGGGCTACGACGCCTGGAAGAGGAACAGGCGGGTCATGGTCACGGGCACCCGCAACGCACTGCTCGCGACCCTTGCGCCCTTCCTGCCGCGGCGTACGCTCCTCGGCATCGTCCACAATCTTCAGAGCCCCGCATGAGTACGACAAGGATCGGAGAATTCGTCAGCATCGAGCGCGACGGCGCGATTGCGACCGTCACCATGGATCGCGGCAACGGCCGCAACGAGCTATCCCGGCAGCTCATTCTGGAGCTTACCGAAACGGCGCGCAGCTTCGCGGACGACCTTGAAACCCAGGCCGTCATCGTCGTCGGCAAGGGCGCCTTCACGGCGGGGGCCGACCTGAAGGATCCGGCGATGGATCGCCGCCGCGCGCCGGGCCTGCTCGAACGCCGGCATATGACGCGCATCGGGCCGGATCTTTGCGATGCCTGGGAGAAGGTCGAACAGGTCACGATCTGCGCCATCGAAAAATATTGTATCGGCGGCGGTGCCGCGCTAGCGGCAGCCTGCGATTTCCGAATCATGGGGCAGGGCGCGCATTTGCGTCTGCCCGAGATTCCGCTCGGCATGAACATGAGCTGGCATGCCGTGCCGCGCCTCGTTTCGCTGATCGGGCCGTCGCGCACCAAGCAATTCGTCATCTTCGGCGAGCGGGTCGAGGCGGAACAGTCGCTGTCCTGGGGGCTCGCGGACGAAGTCGTTCCCGACGGGGAAGCGCTCGCCGCCGCCCGGCGTTGGGCGAACAAGATCGCAAAACTGCCGCCCAATGCCGTCCGCGTCTCCAAGCAAGGCGTCAACGGCGCGGCCAATGCGCTGCATCAGGCGACGACCTTCATGGACCTCGACCAATATGTCATGGCGACGACGTCCGAGGACTATCGCGAGGCCATCAAGGCCTTCCTCGAAAAGCGCGAGCCGAAATTCACGGGCCGTTGACCCTGGCCACATTGCCAGCGCGCATCTGTCGCTTGGGCCGCATTTGGTCCTACTCTTCTCAGCCCTCGGGAGAAGCCCATGATCATGCGCGTGACGAACCTTATCCTGGCCGCATTCTTCAGCCTCGCGACGCAGTCCGCTCTTGCGGCGGAGGAGATTCCGCCGCCTCAGGGCAAGGGCCGCGTCGTCGTTGTGGTCTCCGGCCAAAGCGGTCCCGACCACTACAGACTGGTCGCCGGAAAGATCGCCGAACTCGGTTACGACGTCGTCCTGTTCGACGGCAATCCGATGGAAGGCACGCACGGACAGGGCCTGCGCGATGCGATCGCGCAAGCATTGCAAATGCCGCACGCCCTTCCCGGCAAGGTCGGCCTCGTCGGATTTTCGCTCGGTGGCGCGATGGTATTGGGATTTGGATCGGGTTGGGGCGACCAGGTCGCTGTGGTTGCCGCCTGGTATCCCGCCACGACGCCGATCAAGGATGCGGCCGCTTTCGCCGGGCGTCTCAACGTGCCGGTCGTGATGTTCGCGGGGGAATCGGACACCTATAAGGACTGCTGCCTCATCGCAAAGGCTCGCGAACTCGCCGACGCCGCAAAATCCGTCAACGCGCAATTCGCGCTGACCACCTATCCCGATACGGACCATGATTTCGTCATCGGCGGCAGTCATTTCAGCCACGACGCCTATGACGACGCCTTCGCCAAAACGCAGGCTGCGCTGAAACAGTATCTGGGACCCTAGCAACGATATCGGCGCGGTCTATTTCGTGATCCGCATCGCGACTTGCGCGAGCAGCAGCTTCGCGCCCTTGCGGCCCAACGCGCGATCCGTGACGGCCTGCAGCCGGTCCGCGATCACGGTCACGTCCGGCTGCTTCCAACTGCGCACCGACGTGGTGCTGAAATTCATCATGTTGCGCACATAGGCATCGCGCAGCACCGGCATGGCGTGCACCGCTTCGGCGCGCAATTTCTCGTCGGGAATGTCGAGCCCGACGCCGATCATGAGCATGCCGACCGGACGGTCGTCGTCGAGAATCGTCGCATACATCGGATCGACCTCGATGTAGGACGGCGATTGCGTCACCTTGTGCTTGGGCGCTTTGCCGCCGTCACCGGCGTCGCCGCCGTCGTCCGCATAAGCGGGCGCGACCAACAACAACGCAGCCAGCGCGGCGAGGACGAGGGATCGCATCTCTACTCTCATTCGTTACGGGTGAGCTTTAAGCCGCCGTGGTAAAGCCTTTCTTGACGCCCCTGGGAGAACCTTTCGATGCATCGTTTCAGCGCCCGGCTTGCGATCGCCGGCCTGATCGCCGTCAGCGCGTCGGTAGCCCAGGCGGCAGATCGGCCGGGAATGGTTTTTCACATATTGATCAAAGACTTGCCGGCACCCTACGCGACGCCCGGTGTCGCCAATCCGCCGCAGCGGATCGAACGGCCTGCCGGGGTTCTGCCCGAGGTTCCGCCCGGTTTTTCGATTTCGGTCTACGCCTCCGGCCTCAGCAACCCGCGGTGGATGGCGATCGCGCCGAACGGCGATGTGTTCCTCGCCGAACCGCGTCCGGGAAAGATCACGCTCCTCCACGATTCCGGCGGCACGATCGAAGCCACGACATTCGCCGACGGATTTCAGACGCCTCACGGCCTTCTCTTCGCAAAGGGCGCGCTGTACGTCGCCGACCTGCAAGCTGTCTGGCGTCTGGCCTATTCGGACGGCTCGAAAATGGCGGGCAAACGCGTACGGGTCACGACAGCTGCCGATCTCAGCCCCGTCGGCAACCATGTGACCCGCGATCTCGCCATGGATTCCAAAGGCACGCTCTATATCGGCATCGGCAGCGCCAGCAATGTCGGCGAGGATCCGCCGACGCGCGCCACGGTTCAGACCGTCGCCGCGGACGGCTCGCTCCACACCTTCGCTTCGGGGCTGCGCAATCCCGTCGGGCTGCAATTCTATCCGGGTACGGATGATCTCTTCGTGACGGTCAATGAGCGCGACGGTCTCGGCGACGAGTTGGTGCCCGACTATCTCACCCATGTGCAGCCGGGCGCGTTCTACGGCTGGCCCTATTCCTATCTCGGCCAGCACCCAGACCCCGATTACGGCACGAAGCGGCGCGATCTGCAGGCGCGGGCGGTGGTGCCGGATCTCCTGTTCCACGCGCATTCCGCGCCGCTCGGTCTTGTCTTCTACGAGGACCTGCAGTTCCCGGCGTCGTACAAGGGCGATGCGTTCGTGGCGCTGCACGGCTCGTGGAACGCCGGTGCGCCGACCGGATACAAGGTGGTGCGCGTGCCGTTCCGGGACGGCCGGCCGACCGGAAGCTACGAGAACTTCGTCACCGGTTTCTGGAGCGGCACCGATAAACCAGGATCGCCCGCGCATGTCTGGGGTCGGCCGGCGGGGCTCGCGATCGCCAAGGACGGAAGCCTGCTCATCGCCGACGATGTGGGACGCGTAGTCTGGCGCGTCCGCTACACGGGCAAGTGAGGTTGCGCGGCGCGGGGCCGCTCTGTTTCACGTGACCGAAGAAGCGATGCGCACTGGTTCAGGTTTGCCAACCCAAACTGCCAGGCAGCGCAGGTTGGTGGAGCTGAGCGGAATCGAACCGCTGGCCTCCTCATTGCGAACGAGGCGCTCTCCCAACTGAGCTACAGCCCCGAACCACGCATTGCGCCCGCAGGCGCGGCGGGTATGTAGGGAGGGCGGCCTTTGCGTGTCAAGGCTGCACGGGAAGGTCAGGCCGCCGAGCGCAATTGCTCGAAGAGATCGGGCGGGAAGCTTCCCTTGAAGGCCTGGAAACCGTGCCGCGCGCGGATGGTGCGGAGCGGCTCATGCCATTGCGCTTCCCACGGTATGGCCATGAAGCTCGGGCAATCGGCCCCGTACTGTGAGGCTTCGGCGATGGTCTGCAGGATCACGGGCGAGGCCTCGCCCCCGTTCTGGACCATGCGCCCGACGACGACGGCAAGGAACATGGCCGAGTAACCGTGCCCGAATTGCGCCTGCTGAAACGCCGAGATCGCGATCTCGTGCAGCGCCGTGGTGTGGAAGCCGCCCGCCAGATGCCAGATGTCGTGCATCTGGAGGATGCGCGTATTGAGATAGCGCAGGGCCGGCGGCAACGACGCGAGATTCATCGCTTCGCGATCGAGCACTTCCAGATCGAAATTGTTGTCGACAATCTGGCGATAGAAGTCGCGTCCCAGCGAGCCTTCCGGCTGGCGCGCGAGTTCGTCCAGCGTCAAGCGGCGCGGCGGCATGCGCGCCGCCGGGTCGGCAGCCTTGGGATGACGGGCGGCGAGCGCTTCGGCGCGCTCGCGCAGCGATGGGTCTGTGAACGCGCCCAGTCCGGCGATGCGCGTCGTGATGGTTACCGGATCCATGCCGGCCGTTTCATCGAGCAGTTGCCAGTAAGCGTTCCAGAATTCGCCGGACATCGGCGCCGGCGGGGCGAGCGGCATGTCGGGAATGTCGCCGGAGCCGAGCCAGCCGTTCCGAAATGACGCGTACACGGCCGACGCCGTCTCCGGCGCGGCGAAAGCGCTGTGCGTCAGGGCGGCGGCGATGGGCAGACCCGCCGCCGCATCGCCCGCGCGCGCGGCTCTCGCCGCATCATGAAGCACGCGGGCAGACGGTCGCGCGGCCGCAAGGGTCTCAAACGTTTGACGCTCGGAATTCACGGATAAACCTCTGTTCCCGGTCCATCCGGCGCCGTCGGCTTGACCATGTCAAGCACACGCTTGGAAAGATGGTCTCCAGCCGCTACAAGCTGGCGCAGCAGACGGCGACTCAATAGGTGCGGCCCAGGTCTATGTCCTTTGTCTTTCTCAATCCGCTGATTTGGCTGGTCGACACCGTTCTGTGGCTTTACACGCTCGTCATCATCAGCGCGGTCGTGGCGAGCTGGCTGATCGCCTTCGGCGTGCTCAATACCGGCAACCAGCTCGTGCGGCAGATCGTGCAAACGCTCTATGCGCTGACCGAGCCCGTGTTCCGCCGCGTGCGCCGGTTCATTCCGCCGATCGGCGGGCTCGACCTCTCGCCGATCATCGTTTTGATCGGCGTTCAGTTCATGAACTACGTCATCGACAATCTGCTCTACTACCTCATCTATCGCGTCTGACCGTGGGCGTGCGAGTCCGTCTGTCCGCGGGATCGCTCTCCTTTCGCCTGCGCCTGACGCCTCGGGGCGGACGTGACGCCATCGACGGCTGGGCACGCGGCGTGGACGGGCAGGAGCAACTGAACGCGCGCGTTTCCGTCCCGCCCGAGGACGGCAAGGCGAATGCCGCTCTGATCGCGCTGCTGAGCAAGGCCCTCGGCGTTGCCAGATCGAGGATTCGTATCGCCGCAGGTGAGACGGCGCGCCTCAAGACGATCGAGATTTCGCCGGCGACCGATGCTCTCGTCGCACGGCTGCAAACGATGGAGACCGCGAAATGACCGCCAAGATCATAGATGGAAAATCCTTTGCCGCCGG